>OIXV01004060.1_pt1 | contig 10336 bp, 8 predicted proteins | sample 1587771 | NCBI WGS metagenome assembly OIXV01 (sample SAMEA3888893, study PRJEB22519) | human gut metagenome | biome: human gut; feature: human-associated habitat; material: faeces | place: Denmark | collected 2010
TAATGAGAAATGGTGCTGGAAATAGATCCCAACACCAACTTTGTCTACAGTCTGACTCCCGCAGATCCTTTCGGATCTGCGGGAGTTTTGATTTATACTATTCTATTGCTGATCAGATAACAATTACTCCTCTACTTTGTAAAGGTCTGTCAGTTTAGACAGGTAATCGTATCTCTCCATAGCCTCTGCCTCATTCTTAGCGAAGAGTCTTGCAGCCTTTTCCGGATTAGCTCTCTTAAGAGCGTTGTAACGAACTTCTCCGTCAAGGAATGCCTGATAATCTTCTTCCTTAGGCTGTTTGCTGTCAAGAGTGAATTTGCTTCCCTTTTCAGCTGCAGGATTGAATCTGAAGTTATTCCAGTATCCGCAATCTACTGCTAATTTTTCCTCTGTCTGAGCTTTGCTCATACCCTTCTTGATACCATGGTTGATACATGGAGCGTATGCGATAATCAGAGATGGTCCCGGATAAGCCTCAGCCTCTGCAATTGCTTTTACAGTCTGGTTGAAGTCTCCACCCATAGCGATCTGTGCAACGTATACATATCCATAGCTCATAGCCATGCTTGCAAGGTCTTTCTTCTTCGTCTCTTTTCCGCCTGCTGCGAACTGAGCTGTAGCACCAGTCTTAGTAGCCTTAGAAGACTGTCCACCTGTGTTAGAGTAAACCTCTGTATCGAATACCATGATGTTGATGTCTTCACCACTTGCTAATACGTGGTCAACTCCACCGAATCCGATATCATAAGCCCATCCGTCACCACCGAAGATCCACTGAGATTTCTTAGCGAGGAAGTCTTTGTTCTTAACGATGTCTTTGCATGTATCGCAGTCACATCCGTCTAATGCTGCAACTAATTTATCTGTAGCATCTCCGTTTGTAATACCACATGCGAATGTATCGAGGTATTCCTGGCAAGCTGCCTTAACCTCTGCTGAAGCCTGCTCTGATGCTGCAACAGTTTCAACTTCTTCTTTCAGTCTCTTTCTGATTGCTTTCTGAGCAAGTAACATACCATATCCAAACTCTGCGTTGTCTTCGAACAGTGAGTTAGACCATGCAGGTCCCTGTCCCTTAGAGTTTATTGTGTATGGTGTAGACGGTGAAGAGTTACCCCAGATTGATGAACATCCTGTTGCATTAGCGATGTACATTCTGTCACCAAATAACTGTGTGATCAGTTTTGCATAAGGTGTTTCTCCACAACCTGCACAAGCTCCTGAGAACTCAAGTAATGGCTGTTTGAACTGGCTTCCCTTAACTGTCTCTGGTTTGAATTTAGCAACAACTTCTGGTTTAACCTCGATCTCACGTCCGAAATCAAAGATATCCTGCTCTGCTGCATTTTCTTCCATGTTTGCCATAACAAGAGCTTTTTCACCCTTCTTACCTGGGCAAACGTTTACACAAGATCCACATCCTGTACAGTCATAAGCTGATACAGTCATAGTGAATTTCATTCCTGGCATACCGATCATATCGATAGCTTTTGTTCCTTCTGGAGCTTTTGCAAGCTCGTCCTCTGTAAGTGCTACCGGACGGATAACTGCATGTGGGCAAACGTATGCACAACGGTTACACTGGATACAGTTTTCTGACTGCCATACAGGGATATCTACTGCGATACCACGTTTCTCATATGCTGCACTACCTGATGGTGTAGATCCATCTGCATAGTCAGTAAATGTAGATACTGGCAGAGTATTTCCTTCCTGAGCATTAACCTTAGACTGGATGTTCTTAACGAATGCTACAACATCGTCTTTTCCACCCTTAACTTCTGGTGTGAATAATCCTTCGTCTTCACAAGATTTCCAAGATTCCGGAACTTCGATCTCAACTACCTGTTTAGCACCGGCATCGATAGCATCGTAGTTCATCTGTACGATCTTGTCACCTTTTCTTCCGTAAGTAGCTTTTGCAGCTTTCTTCATCAGATCGATTGCTTCTTCTTCCGGAATGATAGATGCCAGTTTGAAGAATGCTGACTGAAGGACTGTATTGATACGTCCGCCAAGTCCGATCTCTTTACCGATCTTGATACCATCAATTGTGTAGAACTTGATGTTGTGATCAGCGATGAATGCTTTTACCTGTCCTGGTAAATGTTTCTCAAGACCTTCCATGTCCCAAGAGCAGTTCAGAAGGAATGTTCCTCCGTCAACTAATTCCTGAACCATGTTGTATTTGTTTACATAAGATGGGTTGTGACATGCTACAAAGTTAGCCTTGTGGATCAGGTAAGTAGATTTGATTGGCTTCTTACCGAAACGCAGGTGAGACATTGTAACACCACCAGACTTCTTAGAGTCATAGTCGAAGTAAGCCTGTGCATACATGTCAGTATTGTCACCGATGATCTTGATAGAGTTCTTGTTAGCTCCTACAGTACCGTCAGCTCCAAGTCCCCAGAACTTACAGTTGATTGTTCCTTCTGGTGTTGTAACCAGTGGTGCACCAACTTCAAGTGAAAGATTTGTAACATCATCGTTGATACCGATTGTGAATCTTTCTTTGTCTGCGTTGTTGAATACCGCAACGATCTGTGCAGGTGTTGTATCTTTAGATCCTAATCCGTAACGTCCGCCGTTAACCGGTACTGCGTCGAACTTAGATCCCTTTAATGCAGAAACAACATCCAGGTATAATGGCTCTCCCTGAGCTCCTGGTTCTTTTGTTCTGTCAAGTACGTTGATGTATTTTACTGTGTCAGGAATTGCATCAATTAATGCCTGTGCACAGAATGGTCTGTAAAGACGAACCTTAACAACACCAACTTTTTCCCCAGCTGCTGTTAAGTAGTCGATCGTCTCTTCGATCGTGTCACATACAGAACCCATAGCAATGATAACTTTCTCTGCATCTGCTGCTCCGTAGTAGTTGAAGAGTTTGTAGTCCGTTCCGATCTTCTCGTTAACTTTATCCATGTACTCCTGTACGATAGCCGGCATAGCGTCGTAGTATGGGTTACATGCTTCTCTTGCCTGGAAGAAGATATCCGGGTTCTGAGCTGAACCTCTCTGGCATGGGTGATTTGGATTCAGTGCATGATTTCTGAATGCATCGATTGCGTCCATATCTACCAGATCTTTCAGATCTTCATAATCCCATGTCTCAATCTTCTGAATCTCGTGTGATGTACGGAATCCATCGAAGAAGTTGATGAATGGAAGTTTTCCTTTTAATGCTGCACAGTGTGCAACTGGTGTTAAGTCCATAACTTCCTGTACGCTGGATTCGCAAAGCATTGCTGCACCAGTCTGACGACAGGCGTAAACATCAGAGTGATCTCCGAAGATATTCAGTGCGTGGCTTGCAAGCGCACGAGCGGATACGTTAAATACTCCAGGAAGCTGTTCTCCTGCTACTTTATATAAGTTAGGAATCATTAACAGAAGTCCCTGTGATGCTGTAAATGTTGTTGTCAGAGCACCAGCAGAAAGAGATCCGTGTACTGCTCCTGCAGCACCAGCTTCTGACTGCATCTCTGTTACCTGAACAGTCTGTCCAAATATGTTCTTTCTTCCTTCTGTAGCCCATTCATCTACATGTTCCGGCATAACTGATGATGGTGTAATAGGGTAAATTGCTGCAACTTCTGTATATGCATATGAAGCATGAGCTGCGGCCTGGTTACCATCCATGGTCTTCATTTTTCTTGCCATTTTCGTTGTTCCTCCTTGATAATAGTACAAATCATATATTGACGTGTATGATTTTATTATATCTCCTGTCTATGGAAAAGTCTAGTTATTCTCTTGGTTATTTTGTTCATTTTTAGGTACAAATGCGGATTCTTGTAGCATTTTGTCGGGCATATTTGCCCATAAAACCGAGAATAAATCCCAAATTCATTTGGAAAGAATATGCTTAATAAGCACATACATCACAATCGCAAATGCAAATAAATACCCAATCGCACCAATTGCCGGGATTCCGCAGATCTTCGGGCTCATATTGGTAGTGCAGATAATGCTTGAACTGATCAGCAATGCCATCACCCACAATCCCATTACCACATTCCGCACCAGACGCCTCAGTAACTGTGCCAGATCGTTGGATGCATGCAGATCCAGGTTAACTCTTGTCTGACCTTTCATCAGACCATGTAGTGCATCCGCCGCAAGTCCCGGGACTTCTACTGCTTTATGCATCGAACGGTAAAGATTCTTTCCTGCATGTTTTAATTCTTTTTTCCAATCCAGATCTTTCCACATACTCTCTGAAATATGTCTGGATGCGATCTCGATCATATTGATCTGTGGAGCAATGTCTGCAAGCACGCCTTCCATGTTAGTCAATCCTCTTGCCAGCATCGTCAGACCATGCGGCATACGGATCTTATTTTCCTTCATCACTTCCATAAGATCCATCATCACTTCTGCAACATCGATCTCTCCCATATCTAAGGACCCATACTTCGACATCAGTTCACTGATATCTTCATACAATACGCTCTGATCTGGTTTCTCTTTAAATTCACCCAGTGCCATGACTGCTTCCTGGATCATGCCGATATCATTTTCTGCAATGCCGCGGATTGCTTTTCCGATCAGTTCTTTATCCCGTTCGGTCAGTCTTCCCATCATTCCCATATCGATCCATACAATCTTGCCATCCTGGATCTTTACATTTCCCGGGTGGGGATCTGCATGGAAGAAACCGTCTTCCATCACCTGTTTGATATAATTATCGATCAGCTTGATCCCGATCTCTTCCAGATCGTATCCGCCTGCCAGAAGTTTCTCTTTATCATCGATCGCAGGCCCTTCGATGTATTCCATGACCAGCACATGCATGGTTGTATATTCCTGATATAGTTTCGGTGTTCTTACATATACGACATCCGCATTCCGTCTGGCAAACTCTTCCATATTCGATGCTTCGGTGAGAAAATTCATCTCTTCCCGTGTCACATTCCAAAGTTCATCCAGTACCTGGTCGAAGTCAGCCATTCCTTTCAGACTGATCGGCGGCATCAGCTTTACTGCCTTCCGAAGGAGTCCGATATCTCTTGCCATAATTTCATAAATGCCTGTTCGCTGAACCTTGATAACAACCTGTTCACCGCTGAGCAGTTCTGCTCTGTGGACCTGTGCAATGGATGCTGATCCCAGTGGTGTATCGGAAATAAATGCAAATATTTCATTCCACGGACAACCATATGCCCGTTCGATCACTTCTTTTACTTCCGAAAATTCCATCGGAGTTACTTCTGAACGCAGACACATCAGTTCATCACAATATCTTTTCGGTAAAATGTCTGAATGCAGTGACATAATCTGACCGATTTTAATATAAGTAGGCCCCAGATCCTCCAGTATCATCCGGAGTTTCTGAGGCGTAATTCCCCTGGTGATTCCATATTTATGAAGTACGGATGTAATCTCCTTTAACCTGGTACGGTATTCTTTGGATTCTCCCTTACTCATGAACCTGTTCCTCTTTAAATATCTTCGTTCTCAGCTGTCTCTTCTTCCGCTGCTTTCTCTGCCGCATCTTCGCATACGGATTCGTCTGTCACATCTTCTACCGTCTCTGCTGCTTCAAATTCTTCCTGTTTTTTCTCCATCTCATCAATTCTCTGTTTCAACAATGCCCTCTGTTCCGGAGTCATCTTATCCAAAAGCTCATCCAGTTCTTCCGGTGAAGATGTTTTTACTTTTACATTCACTTTTTCTTTTACTGTCGACTTGATGTTATGCTTAAGTTCTTCATTCAGTGCTTTGCCCTGTTCAACAGTCAGCTCACCCTTTTTCACCATCTCATCCAGAAGTTCTTTTGATTTCTCTCCTGTGACTGCAACTGCTCCGATTCCTGCAAGTAATACTTTCTTTAATCCGCTTCCTAATTTTTCCATAGGTCGTTCTCCTTTCGATGTCTATATAGACAGGCTTTCCAAAAGCTTTGGAATAAATATGATCATCCCTGCAATTGCTGCCATGATTGCCGCGATCAGTACTGCTCCGGCCGCCGCATCTTTTGCAAGCTTTGCAAGCGGCTTTCTCTCTTCCGTAACCAGATCAACCACTGCTTCTACCGCCGTATTCACCATTTCCAATGCCATGACAAGACCAAACAATGTCAGGCAGATACACCACTCTACCGGTGTAATATGAAATACGAATCCTGCGATCACCACACAAACCATTGCCACACAATGAATCTTCATATTCCGTTCCTTCGTTACCACTGCAAATATTCCGGCAAATGCATAACCGAAGCTTTTATACAATGGATCTTTCTTTTGTTTCTTCATTTTTGCACCTGTCCTTTGTTTTCTTACATTTTAACACATTTTGCACAAATTTACACAAATATTGTATGTATTTTGTTTTATTTTAGAAATAATACGGACTTTTAAAGAAAAGTATGACCTTTTATAAATTCTGCATCCAGCATATTTTTTCTATCAAAATAAGAGGGCAAAAATAAATACAGGGATTCTGCTTCTTATACCAAAATTCCTGTATTTTATCACCATATGCTCTACAGAACTTATATTCTATTATGCATTCTCTGCATTCATTCCTTTGAGAATTCTCTGATTCTTCTCTTCCACATTCAGCTTTTCCGTAAATGCTTTCGTTTCTTTTACTATGACTTTGCTGAGTGCAAGCAAGGCTATCAGATTCGGGATTGCCATCAATGCATTGAAGATATCTGCGATATTCCATACTGCCGCAACCGTCATATATGGTCCGATGAATACACATATAATATAAAGCCATCTATACGCTCTTACAGCTTTCATATTCTTATTAAACAGATATTCCAGGCAGCGTTCTCCGTAATAATCCCATCCAAGAATCGTTGTAAATGCAAAAAATACCAGACAAATCATCAATGCAAAGGATGCCACAACCGGCGGGAACGGAAGTCCCTTCTGGAAGGCCGCTGTCGTAATTTCCACACCTTCCAGTCCCGTATTCCATGTTCCTGTAATGACAATAGAAAGTCCTGTCATCGTACAGATTACGATCGTATCGATAAATGTACCGGTCATTGACACCAGTCCCTGTCTTGCAGGTTCTTTGGTCTGTGCTGCAGCCGCTGCGATCGGTGCGCTTCCAAGTCCGGATTCATTCGAGAAGATTCCTCTGGCAATACCTTTCTGCATTGCTACGATCATACTTCCCATTGCACCACCGGCCAGTGCGCTTCCGGTAAATGCTGATTTTACAATTGTTACAATAGCTGCCGGAATTGCGGTAATATTTGTCACCATGATAATGACTGCCAATACTACATACAGAACCGCCATGAACGGAACGACGATCTCAGATACTTTTGCAATTCTCTTGATTCCACCTAATACAACCATTCCGACACATACCGTCAGTACCAGACAGGATATTACAGTTGCCCATGAATAATCATTTCCAAATAATGCTACTGTATGTGCCATGTTCGGATCAAAAAAGTTACGGACTGCAGATGAGATACCATTCACCTGTGTAAATGTACCGATTCCGAATAATCCAACCCCTGCTCCAAAGAATGCAAATATCTTTGCAAGCCATCTGAACTTTACACCCATTCCATTCTCAATGTAATAGAATGGTCCGCCAAGTACATGCCCGTCTTCATCGATCGTACGGTATTTTACTGCCAGAAGACCTTCTGAATACTTTGTTGCCATTCCTAAAAATGCTGTCAGGATCATCCAGAATAACGCTCCCGGTCCACCTGCAGAAATTGCAGTTGCCACACCGACGATATTACCGGTACCGATTGTTGCCGATAATGCGGTACAAAGAGCTCCAAAGCTGGTTACTTCTCCGTGTCCATCTTCTTCATTTTTCACCATGAATTTTAACGCTTTCCCAAGATACCTTACCTGAAGAAGGCCCAAGCGCACAGTCAGAAAAATTCCTGTGACCAGAATTAAGATGATTAACGGAAGTCCCCATACGACTCCGTCAAACCATGTGATAAAAGTGTCAATACGTCCAAAAATTCCCATAATTCATTCCTCCATCCTTTTGCCTGAGAGATTTGCAGATCTGTTTTCTGCTTACACCTTCGGCGCTTTTCATTTCATTACGAAAAGACTCTCCTGAGTTTTTTATGATAACGTAATCGCATTGCAGCAAATTCGTCAAAGTAATTGTCATTATTTTGAGAATAAATCCTCACCCAAATCGCTTTAGCACGTCTTTACTTTAGCACGATGTAGGATAGCTTATCATGAATCTTTACATATAGCAAGATATTTTATAATTAAAAATGCAGGCAGCATTTATAAGTTATAATTATAATTCCTGTCTGCATCTGTATTTTTATCCTTTTCCGACTGCCTTTCAGAATCCGAAATCTGCATAATCTTCCGGCAAAAAACGATGATAGATCATATGACACCCTTCGTCCTTAAAGCAGTAATAGTATTCGTCCTCATTTTCTTCCGGAAATCTTACCCAAAAGTCAAATTCTCCGTTGTGCATATCTCCCACCCTGATATCTTTTGCCTCTTTCTGAAATATCGCAAGGATATCTTCTTTTTTGATTCCGTGATTCATCATCAGCTCCACCAGCTTTTTGATGAATTCATTTTCTGTCGTATGTTCATGTACATAGACACTTCCCTGTTCCGGAATATGCAGGCAGAATCTGTCTTTTTTGTGCGTTACACAGATATCTCCGAGTTTTTTCTTTACTTCTTCCGGGAACTGTTCCAGACGTGTCTGCATCTCATCCACATCGTCATCCGCCTCAAAGAAATGATTGAGGGAAATCAATGGATAATACAAACGGATCTCTTCTTTTCGAAATCCAAGTTTTGCCTGTTCTTCTTTTATAATATCGATCAAATTTTTTTCCAAACGTTTAAATCCCATTTCTGTTCTACGTGCTCCTTTTATTTCTCATATATTCAGCTTTCCTGTTCCATGTCTCTTAATTGACAAGCCCATTTCCAATACATTATACTACATTTATAATATTTACTGTATTTTAACATCAGATTTTTAAGGAGGAAATTTATCATGATCATCAAACATGGACTTGTGGTAGATCCTGCATCTAGTCTGTCCGAGCATATGGATATACTGGTGAAGAACGGAAAAATTGCAAGAATCGCACCTGAAATTTCAGAAGATTCCGAGGAGATTCTAGAAGCCGGAGGACTCGTTGTCGGACCGGGACTCATCGATACACATGTACATTTCCGTGATCCGGGATTTACATATAAAGAAGATATCCATACAGGAGCAAAGGCATCTGCAAAAGGCGGGTTTACTACTGTAATCTGTATGGCAAATACATCCCCTACGGTCGACAATACAGACACCCTAAAAGATAATCTTGCACGTGCTTCCAAAGAAGATATCCGTATCTTCCAGGCTGCTGCAATCTCCCGTTCATTAAAGGGCCAGGACGAAGTAGACATGCTTGCATTAAAAGAAGCCGGGGCATGCGGATTTACCGATGACGGCATCCCTCTTCTGAATGCTGAGTTCTGCTATCAGGCGATGAAAAATGCCGCAAAGTTAAACGTTCCGATCAGTCTTCACGAAGAAGACCCGGCTTTTATCCGCAACAATGGAATCAATCATGGCAAAGTATCCGATGCACTCGGCATCTACGGTTCTCCATCCATTGCCGAAGAAGCACTGGTGGCAAGAGACTGTCTTCTGGCGCTCCGTTCCGGTGCAGATGTTGTAATCCAGCATATCAGTTCCGGTGTATCGATTGATCTGATCCGTACATACAAAAAACTGGGGGCAAAATTACACGCTGAGGCAACACCGCACCACTTCTCCTTAACAGAAGACGCTGTTTTGGAACATGGCACGCTGGCAAAGATGAATCCGCCGCTTCGTACGGAAAATGACCGCCAGCAGATTATTGCAGGACTCGCTGATGGAACTATTGACCTGATTGCTACGGATCATGCCCCACACAGCACAGAAGAAAAATCCAAACCGATCACAGAAGCCCCAAGCGGCATTATCGGTCTCGAGACCTCCCTTGCACTCGGTATCACCAACCTTGTAAAGCCCGGATATCTGACCATGATACAACTTCTGGAAAAAATGACAGTGAACCCGGCAAAGCTATACCATCTGCCTTACGGAACAATTCAGGAAGGTGCAGATGCAGACTTTGTTATATTTGACCCTGATGAAACATGGATCCCGAAAGAATATGCTTCCAAATCATCAAACTCACCATTTACCGGAGAGGAACTTACCGGTAAGGTGAAATATACGATCTGCGGAGGAAACATCGTATATTCTGATATAAAATAAGCTTGGGATTTAATTTATTAACTGGAGAAACGGCCTCTCAGTCCTTGAAGGAAACAATAGATAAGGCTTCTTGTTCAGGTTCCAT
>OIXV01004063.1_pt1 | contig 10328 bp, 10 predicted proteins | sample 1587771 | NCBI WGS metagenome assembly OIXV01 (sample SAMEA3888893, study PRJEB22519) | human gut metagenome | biome: human gut; feature: human-associated habitat; material: faeces | place: Denmark | collected 2010
TATTAAAAGGGGTGCCTTTATTTTACAAAGTCGTTATTCATTTTTACCTCGCAGATAGGATTCTATTCGTTAACGTCTTCTTTTATTTTATTATTCGATGGGAATAATGCTCAGGCTTGTAAAAATTTTAATCAACCGCTCTAACATAGTAGCACCTCCTCTTTTATAAAACTATTATGCAAAAACATGATTTTCGGGGCCTTTGCTTTGCGCTGTCCTGCTTCAGCACTCTTTTGCTGGTTTGATTATACCATGTATGTTATATTTTGTCCAGTAGGGCTTTTAAACGTCCCACTATATTTTAAAAGTACGGAGACCCGCTCAGAGAGCCAATCTCCGCAATACAGCATTGGCATCATGCCACATTTCTCAATTATTTCACAAATTATTTCACAAATTATTTTTTACTTCCGTCTGATTGATTTGGGTCCCATCCGGCAAATAACAGGATATCCTCAGGCGTTCTGCCGACGCCTCCAGGACCAGATAACTATCGGTTTCCGGCTGCGGCGCCAGGCAGGCAAAGCTACACTCTGCCAAACAGTATAGTCATTACTTTGGCTATCCGAAAAATCAGTGCTATATAAAAAATTTTGAACACCGCATAGGGCACTTTCTCACTCATTTCAGAATGCCGCGTTTAATAATCGATTCGCCAAAACGGCTTTTCAGCTGATCGACAGCCCGGTTGCGCGCCCGCAGCCGTTCATCTTCGGCAAAACCCAGGACCGGCGTATCTTCGGGACGGTCTAAGCCGCTTACCGTAACACCCAAAAGGCGTACGCCCGGTTTTACGTTTATAGTTTGCAGCAGTTTTTCCGCCAAAGAAAAAATTTCCTCATCCCAGCAGATGGGCCGGTCACTGGACACACTGCGGGTGATCGTATGAAAATCAGCAAATTTCACTTTCAGCGTCACGGTCCGCCCGGAAAAATGTTCCCGCCGCAGGCGCCACCCCACCTGTCCGCAGAGATCCAACACTTCGTCCCGACAGGATTCCCGGTCTGTATAGTCCACCGCGAAGGTATTTTCTTTGCCGATAGATTTCGCAATTTCTTCATTGATAACGGGACGTTCATCCAAGCCTACGGCTAATCTGCGGATCCGCTGCGCATTACTGCCCAGTATTTTTTCCAGAATTCCGGTTTCCGTCATCGCCAATTGTCCGATGGTATCGATGCCCAGTTGACGCAACTTTCTCTCTGCACTGTGCCCTATACCAAAAATCCGGGTCACCGGCAGTGGCGCCAACAAAGCCGCAGCTTCCTCCGGCAAAATTTTAACGAAGCCGTGCGGTTTTTGCATATCTGATGCCAGTTTGGCCAGAAACTTGTTGGGCGCCAGTCCGATCGACGCGCTCAGGTTCAGCTCTTTTTCAATCCGGCCCTGCACCGCATGCGCAATTTTATCGGCGCCGCCCAGTTTTTCCATACCGGTCAGGTCCACAAAAGCTTCATCAATAGACAAAGGCTCTACCAAAGGAGAGGTTTCCCGAAAAATAGTCATGATTTTATGAGACATTTCCGCATAACGATGGGGGTGGCAGGGTATAAAGATACCATGGGGGCAAAGTCGGCGGGCTTCAAATAAGGGCATGGCAGAATGGACGCCAAAAGCCCTGGCCTCATACGAACAGGTAGAAACCACGCCCCGAGCTGAACGCCCCCCTACGATCACCGGTTTTCCTTTTAATTCCGGCTGATCCAATATTTCTACGGAAGCATAAAAAGCATCCATATCCACATGCATGATCCACCTTGGATGCCGCTTTTCTTCAGTCACCGTCTCACCTCTTTTATGCTTCGTTTCTCTAAGCAATCGCACCCTACGACTGATTTCAGTTGCAGGATGCAAATTTTCCTGCGTAATTCAATAGTACGTTTACTGCAACGCCAATACTAACTGAAGAATTTACTGAAAAAGCCTTCTTTTTCTTTCCCGTTGGCAATATCTTCCGCTCTTTGTTTCCCTTTTGCCAGGGCTTCGTCCACATTGCCGCCGGTCATTTTAGCTTTTAACACATCGCTGAAGGTATTCATCATATTCATCTCCTGCTCGCGCTGCATAGATTTTGTATTTTCACGCCAACGCGCCGTAGAACGCACTCTGTCATAAAAAGCTTTTACCTCATTCGCGTCAAAATCCTTACCGATCTCGATCTGTACATTGCGGATCCCCTTATGGTTATAGGGGAACTGAATCGTCCAGCCATCATTCGTTCCGTCCGAAGCATGTTTTTCCTCCAGTGTAATAAGATTCATATTTCCCAATCGGCGCGGGTCAGACCCCATCTGTTTTTCAACAAAATTAGCCGAAGGATCGTACGGACGAACCTCGTTATAATAGAATACCGGCGGATACTTGGCGTTTCTGTGGCGGTTGCTCTGAATCGTGAAAACACCTTTTGTATAATAATGCTTCACGGCAATGGACTCGCTGCCATGCTGCAGATAGCTGGAGTCGGAAGGCGCATTTTCCAGTAATTTCTGATCCTGTTCCGCCTGTCTGACCGCCTGGTGGAATTCTTCCAGGGTGATATAGTCCGACCGAATGAACGGATTGATATTTTTGCGGCAGTCGTCGCAGATATACTGTTTATCCTGTAATTTAGAACGGGATAACATGCCGACTTCTTTGCCGCAGACAGCGCAGGCCTCTTTTTTGAATACTCCGTCAAACAATCCCATGGTCACACTTCCTTTCTTTAGCACCCATTACCTTACAGGTTACAAATTGACACGTTCACCTCCTGGGCCATTCTCTGACCTTGTGTAATATATTATAACATAAGCAGCATTTACTCTTTCTTCACCCCCGGTAATTTTAGGAAAAAAAGTATATTTTTGCAAATACATTGAGATAGAATGCATTATTTGATACAATATTTTGTGCAAACTCAGGTTGCTATATTATCATCAGATTGAGATATCACAATCCGGAAAATAACACTGACACTTTTTCTTTATCCGGTGGAGTGGATGAACCGGATAAAAAATCTGATCTATCGGAAGGAAGGAGAGGTTTCATGCAGCGATTCGTCAACGGTCTGATCATACCGATCGTTCTTCTGTTGCTTTGGTTTTTTGTTTCCGAAGTCCGGTTATTCAGTCCTTACCTGCTTCCTTCTCCTTTTACGGTTTGGGACAGTTTGGGAGAACTGGTGCGATCCGGTCTTCTTCTCTCCCATCTTTTAATCAGCCTGCGCAGGGTTTTTTCAGGCTTTTTTCTCGCTGTTGTCATTGCAATCCCTTTGGGGGTTTTCTGTGGTCGCAGCCGGTTTTTTTACGACCATTTTTTACTTTTGCTGGAATTTTTGCGGCATGTACCGCCCCTGGCGGCCATACCCCTGATTATCTTATGGGCCGGCATCGGCGAAGCTTCCAAGCTGACCATTATCTTTTTAGCGGCTTTTTTTCCTTTGTTTTTAAACACTTACAGCGGGATTCGCAATTGTGCTAGAGACTTCCTGGAAGTAGGTTATTCTCTTGATCTTACGCCCTGGCAGATCATCCGCTATATTCAGCTTCCTGCCGCATTGGAATCCATCGTTACCGGGCTGCAGATTTCATTAGGTTACAGTTGGCGGGCTTTGATCGGAGCGGAACTGATCGCGGCTTCCGCCGGGATCGGTTACTTGATTTTAGATGCAGAAGAAATGTCCCGTCCTGACATCGTCATTGTGGGCTTACTTTGTATCGGCATTATCGGCAGTTTACTGGACTTTATTTTTCTTCACCTGTTAAATCCGCTGCTTCCCTGGCGAAATAAGGAGGTCCGTAATGATAATTGTGCCTGATCCGATTCGCCTTGCCGACCTTTGTAAAAGTTATCCTGTCAATGCAGATGTTGCTAAGACCGTAGTTTCCATATCCGACCTCCAAATTAATTTTGGCAGTTTTACCTGCATCGTAGGCAAAAACGGTTGCGGCAAAACCACGCTGCTGCGCTTACTGGCCGGTCTGGAACATCCCACAAAGGGGAGTATTTCATCCTTGCCCCGCAAGGTTTCGCTTGTATTTCAAGACCCTCGCCTTCTTCCCTGGCTTACCGTTACGGAAAATATTGCGTTGGCCCGCAAAGGCAGAAAGCAGCCTCCAAATCAAAAAAACAGCCGCGCAGGTCTTGCGCAACTGTTGGAGGATTTGGAATTAAGCGAGACTGCCGATTTTTACCCAAACCAGCTTTCCGGTGGTATGGCACAGCGGGTCTCTTTGGGACGGGCGCTCTTTTATGACGCCGACCTGATCCTTATGGACGAACCCTTCAGCGCTCTGGATTACTTTACCCGGCAGCATTTGCAGAAGTTGGTTCTGCGCCTGTTCCAAGACAGCAGAAAAACCATTGTTTTTGTCACACACGACGTGGAAGAAGCGCTTTTGCTCGGCGACCGCCTGTTGGTTATGGAGACCGGCAGCATCAAAGCGGATCTCTCCCTTGCATTTCCCCGTCCCCGGACTGCCGCAGATCCGGAATTTCAGCTCATGCGGCAAAAAATACTGCAATTGCTGGGAGAGTGACGTCTGCTGTTACGATTCCCCGAGCCTTTGGGCGATGTATGCGGCAACGACTTCCCGGATCTTAACAAACTGCTCCCTTGTTGTCGGGTTATGGCTCTCTAACTGCAGCAGCGTTGCTAAATACCCCTGCTCTTCTACCTGCCGGACACTTTCTTTATAGACCAGACCAAAAAGAAAAGATATGTGCCCTAAAATCAGATCCATAGGCGTCTTCATGGTCTGGCGGTCCAGATTACGGCATTGAAGGATATTTTCATACACAGACGGCGTGATCGCCGCTTCCAGAAACACCTTGTCAGGCACATCATAAATCGCCTGGCGGGGTGTTTCAATATTAACGCGCAAAATATCCACTTTGTCAGCGTCGCGTAAGAGCGTCACATACCGATATTCTGTGTCCGTCAGATCCTCCGGCAAGAGATACGCATTATGCAAACGGATGGCTTTTTCCAGGATTTGATACTCTTGCGCCGCCGCATCTGCCGTAATAAAGCGTTGGAGCAACCCCTCTTTAAAAAGCAGATCCGCCCCTAAGGCCGCATGATCAACAGACAACCCGTCACGAAAAGTGCCGTAACGGCGCAATTGCTCAAAGCGACCGATATCATGCAGCATCCCCAAAAGCTAGGCCAGTTCTTTTGCCTGACCTTGCATTCCCAGGCTGTCCGCAATGCGATCGCTCAATGAAGCTACGCGCAGGCTGTGGTCCACTTTGAGCTGAAACTTCGGGCTCGTCAGATCATAAGAAGCAACGTACGCAAAAAACTCTGTTGTCACCTGATCCCGATCAATTACTGCCCTCATTTTTACCTTTCCACGGAAATTCCCGTCGCAACCCCATCCAGTTATGTACCGAAGAATGTTTTCTCCGGTCTCTTCGGACTGTTCCTTGCTATGAAATACACCTCGACCACTTTACTCTTATTCTGCGTCGGCCAACAACGTTTGAATCGCAATTTTATTTTTCTGCATCCCATTGGCTAATAAGAACGCCTGGGTTTCTTCCAGGTCCTGTATATCCTTAGGTGTAACTTTTGTTGAAAAATCATACCAGGGCGCCATGCTTTTTACGTCAGCTACAGAAAGTCCCGTTTCCTTTGCGGTAAAGGCATAAGCCTGATCCGGTTCTTTCTGCATAAAGGTAATGCTTTCCCGGTGCAGTGCCAGGTATTTTTTTACCATGTCCGGATGTTCTTTCAGGAATTTACCGCTGACGCCGATGACGATCGTCGCGTTCACAAGGCCTTCCCCGGTAGTCAATATCCGCGCCCCTGCCCTCTGGGCTCGCAGTACTTCCGCGCCGGCTACCAGCGCCGCGTCGGCCTCGCCGGAAAGCAAGGCGTTCACGCCGGCAGGGATCCCGGTAGAACGAAATGCCACATCGTTCAGAGTCAGCTTTTCTTTCGCCAGTGCCGCAGCCAAAATCTGGTGCAGGATCGTACCTTTCGGCCCTACCACCCGCTTGCCTTTCAAATCCGCCGCACTTTTCAGCGAAGGATCTTTCACCATGATCGTAAACGCTTTCGGCGCGCGGCTGTAAATGCCCGCCACTTTTATGTCAGCACCGTTGGATGCGGCTAAAATGGCACTGGTACCACCCAGGCAACTGGCGATATCCAGGGAACCCGCAGCCAATGCTTCCGTCTGCTTGGCTCCGGATGTAATCTCCGGAAACGTTACTTTCACGCCATCCTTTTCAAAACCTTTGACAATCGTCCCCTTATTTTTATCTACGATACTGGGAATATTCAGCGGTGCCTTGACATATGTGACCCGCAGCTCCGTTACCGGCGCCGCCGCTTTTTTAGCCGGCTCTTTACCGCCGCAGCCTGTTACAGAAACAGCCAATACAAACAGAGAAAGACAGAACAGCAATAATTTCGTTTTCATTTTTACTCGGCTCCTTTTAGTAAGCTTTCTTATATACATTTTCTTACCTTATCTTTCATACGCTTTCTATTGTAACATAAATTTGCCGCCGGGTCAGATTCATTTTCGGACAAATAATGCAACGCATTTACCTGAAATTCTTTCTGCTGTATAATGAGCGTAGCGAGCAACACTATGCTATACCCACAGGCAGGACCGGGGGACAGATATCTCCCGGGGAGAAAATTTTCCGGGAGAAAAACCGGCTTAGGCACCGTTCTCCCTATGAGAAGAAGGAGGAATCATCTTATGGATTTTACAAAAATTATAACCGCGCTGAAAACACGCGGCTATGAGGTGAGCAGCTTCGCCTCCGCCAAGGACGCTGGGGACTATTTAAATAAAAAAATCGACGGTTGTACGGTGGGTTTTGGAGATTCCGAAACTTTACTGGACATGCATTTATTTGAAATGCTGCAAACCCATAACGATGTGTATCATCCCAAATATCCCCGGGAAGGAAAAGGCTTCTATTCCACGGCGAGAGACTGCCTCACGACGGAAATTTTTCTGCTGTCCGCCAATGGAATCGCGGAAACCGGAGAAATCGTTAATATTGACGGCACCGGCAATCGTATCGCCGGTTCATTGTACGGGCACAAAAAAGTCTATTTTGTCATCAGCCGGAATAAGATCTGTCCTACATTAGAAGAAGCGGCATTCCGCGCACGAAATGTCGCCGCGCCGTTAAATGCCCGGCGGCATGAATATAAAACGCCTTGTGCCATTAAATTGGATCGCTGTTATGACTGCCGCAGTCCCCAGCGGATCTGCAGCGCCCAAACGATCTACTGGCGGAAGATGAACCATATGGACATGGAAATCGTCCTGATCGACGAAGATATGGGGTATTGACTTTTGCCCCTCCATTGTCGGTACTGCACCACGTGAATCCTGATCGATGAAGATGCGGGGTACTGATTCCTCTGAAAAGCAGCACCCAACTATCTTACAGCAGACTGCGGCCGTTGCAAAAACGCCGGCGGATCTGCTGTTTTTTTACGCTTCAATACGGTTGATCACCAGTACATCACCCGTTTTCAACATCGTATCGCCCTGGGGAATCACCACCTGTGAATCACGTTGGATCATGATGATCAGCTGGTCGCTTTCCAAATGAATTTCTCTGAGCGCACGCCCTTCGTATTCGTCCCCGGCCTGCACCGTAACTTCCGATAATTGGATTCCTTTGACTTCACTGCCCCGTTTGGCACTCAAAACCAACCGATCCCCTTCTTCCAGAACGGTCTGTCCGTTTGGTACGTTCCGTTCGCGGCCATGTTCCCGCAGTACGACCAGTGTTTCCGGTGGAAATGCAATCTCTTTCAGCGTCTTTCCTACCCAGGGATGTCCCGTAGGAATATGGAACTGAATAAACTGCACAGGCACTTCATCGGTATAGTCAGTGAACGTTTTCAATACATCATTACTGTCGTCAATCATCCCCAGCCTGCGGGAAGCAAGGGGCAAAAGCGAGCCTTGCACAAGAATCGACACCAATACAATGAAGAAGGTGACATGAAATACGATTTCGCCTGTTTCCGTTCCTACTACTGCTAAAATAGCAAAAACAATAGAGGCGGCGCCGCGCAGGCCGGCAAACGACACCAGATACTTCTGTTCTCTGCTGCTGCCGGGAAAGGGCGCCAATAAAGCAAAAACCGCCACAGGGCGTGCCACAAAGGTCAAAAATAAAAGAATGCCCAGTGCGGGCAATGCCACTTCCAAAAGCTTATGGGGCGTAGAAAGTAACCCCAAAAGAAAAAAGATAATAATCTGCATCAAACTGGTCAGTCCATCAAAAAAATGACTGACCACTCTTTTGTCTTTAAAGCGGGTATTTCCCAGCATAATGCCGGCAATATACGTGGCCAGATACCCGTTACCATGCACCGCAGTAGGCAACGCATAGGCCAAAAGCGCAAGGCCAACGATCAGCACCATGGTAAAGCCGGCATCGCCAAAATGAAAGCGACGCAGTGCAAAACGGGCTGCATAGGCCACCGCAAAACCGAATACCAAACCAAAGCCAACCTGCGCAAGAACCATCAACCAGGTAAAGCCCTGGTTGTTTTCGCCTTGCAGCATTGCAATAAAAATAATCGTAAGCATATAGGCAAACGGATCGTTACTGCCACTTTCCATTTCCAACAGGGACGCCGTATTATCCCGCAAATTCAGTTTACGGGAACGCAGCACGGAAAAAACGGAAGCCGCATCTGTAGAGGATACTACTGCCCCCATCAGAAAACTCAGCGGCCAGCTGCAATTCAGTACAACATGGGCACATAGCCCGGTGAGCAAGGCGGTAATCAACACGCCGAGGGATGCCAGCAAACCGGCTTTCACCGCCACCGGGCGCGCCTGCTTCCAGTTTGTACTGAAACCGCCATAAAACATAATAAAAATCAAAGCTACCGTACAGATATCTTCCGTAATGTGATAATCGCTGAAGGAAATCTTTAGCAGTCCGTCCGAGCCGAACCCCATGCCTAACAGGATAAAGGCCAGCAGCATGGGAATACCCAATTTATTAGATACTCGATTCAAAAAGACGCTGGCAAAAATCACGACAGCGGATAAAAGCAACAAATTGACCATGGACTTCACCAGTTCCTTTCCGCCTTACTTCGTCTCATTTGCCAAACTTTCCATGATTTCTTTATAGGTTCTCTCCACCTTGCGGCTCAGGTTTTCTCTGATGCTCCTGGAGGTACGAACCAGGCCTGCCGCTATATCCATAGCCAGACTGACAGACAAGCCCTTGCTGTATTCATACCCATTTACATAGGTAATGCGCCGAAAAGCGGGGCGCCAGCGCTTGTCCATCTGTTGCTTATCTTCTGTGAGAAGAAGGTAGGCATTCGCCGCTTTTTCCAAACGATCCCCGTCGGCATCGATGGCGCCAAGCGTATTCAATAAATCGTAATTAACCAGATCGATCAACTGTTTCGCAGAATTATTATTCAGTACAAAACTGATTTTTCCGTTCGCCAATAACAAAAGGCTTCTTTCTTTCCAGGCAGTCAGTTTCGCCCGAAGGTTCGCTTTATAGATAGCGGGCAACCGTACCGTAATATCCTCCGCCAGATTATAGCGGGCTGCTTCCAGCACCTCCTGCCGACCGAACCGGACTATCTTATCGCCGCCCAGGGTTTCGCCTGCGACACTGGAAACCGGAATGATCTCCGGCATTTTCGCAAAGGGAATGCGTTTCTGCAGTTCTTCCCGCAAATACTGTTGCATGCCTTCTATTTTCTCCGCTTTTTTGTAGCCTTCCTCGGCATTGGTCAGCACGATTACGACCTTACAGCCCATTGCCAGAAGAGGCACAATCACTTCTGTGACTTCCGCTTCTTCAATACGCGCTGTGTTCGCGGAAAAGCAATAATACACCGCATGGAACCACTGCTCGAGATAGACCGAGGTATTGCGCCGGGTGACCAGTTCCAGCACTTCTCTGCGCCATTCCGGCAGCGAATCGGCTTCGATCCCCCAGGTATCAAACACATGATAGGCTACACCATTACGGGTCAGTATCTGTTCATGCAGGCCTTTTCCGGTTTTCGGCAACCCCGCTCCCACAGGCAAGGTAAACCCATACAGGTAATTAAGCAATGAGGTTTTGCCGGAGCCGGTCTTGCCCAACGCCAAAATATTACATACCGCAGGTTTTTTCGGCTGTGCAGCCGGGTCGTCAGTTTCCTTTTGCACCCCATCCGGGGCCTGCTCTTTAGTTTTGGTTGCAGAAACATCGCTGTTTTTAGCAACGCTCTTTTGTTTAAACCGCGTCCAAATATTGGTGAACATACGCTTCCTCAAATTCTCTCCGGGAATATGTACCGCTTCATTTTATCGATTTTATTCTATTGCTTTATTTTA
>OIXV01004066.1_pt1 | contig 10321 bp, 10 predicted proteins | sample 1587771 | NCBI WGS metagenome assembly OIXV01 (sample SAMEA3888893, study PRJEB22519) | human gut metagenome | biome: human gut; feature: human-associated habitat; material: faeces | place: Denmark | collected 2010
TTTTGGACGAGATCGTTCACCTGCTGGGGCTGGAAGATAAACTGAAAAATATGCCCAACAATCTATCCGGCGGACAGCAGCAGCGTGTGGCGATTGCCCGCGCTCTGATTACCAAACCGGCTATTGTGCTGGCCGATGAGCCAACCGGTAACCTTGACAGCAAGACCAGCGCCGAGGTGCTGGGACTTATCAAGCGCACCAGTGCAGAGTTTAGACAAACCGTAGTGATGATTACCCACAATGACGACATAGCCCGCCTTGCAGATCGGATTGTCCGCATTGAGGACGGCAAGATTGTGGAGTAAGGAGGTGGCAAGCTATGACATGGCCTTTTGAGAATGATACCAGCGCCATTGTAAAAAAATTGGCAGGTAGGAGTATGCAAGCAGATAAGAGAAACAAGGCATTTCTGCTTTTGACAATCGCCATCTCTGTCTGTATGGTTTTTTCGATTCTTCTAATATCAACAGGTACACAAGAGAAATTCAAGAACACACAGAGGAATAAAGCGCAGATTGGCATTTTGGGAGTTACGGACGAACAAACGGCTCAACTGCGTCAAAACGAAAATATTATGTGGGTTGGCGAATATTCCGCTCTAGGTGTATTTTATGTTGAAAATAAAACAATCACTGTTGCTTATGGAAATGAAGATTATTTTTTACATCAGGAAGAAAAAACTTTTCAGGGAAGTGTGCCGCAGAAAGCGGATGAGATTATGCTCCCCCAGAACTACCTTGATTTTTTAGGAAAATCCTATCAGGCTGGCGATACAATTTCTATTGACCTGACTGGAACAGGACAGGAAGCAGAATATACACTTTCAGGTGTTTTGAATAATACGAAAGAAAGCAACGGATATTTTATTTATGTTAGTAAAGAGCTTGCCCGAGATTTGGCAAAAGATTCTTTTCAGGTTACAGCATATACGCGGTTGAATACAAACGCCATAAGCTCTACGGCTATTCTTGATTTTGCCGGCAAAGCAATACAAAATACAGGCATTGTCGAGGAACAGGTAATGCTTACAGGATATTCTGCTGTTATGTCGGGTGTGATAACATCAGGTATTCCGATTCCAGTACCACTACTGGCGGCGTTGACGGCTATTTTGGCGGCAACGATTGTCTATGGTGTTTTTTACACAAAGATTGTAAAAAATGTTCAGATGTTTGGGCAACTGCGGACAGTTGGCATGACAAAAAGACAGATTAAACGGATGGCAAGTAAAGAGGGACGTTTATATGCCTTAGCTGGCATTCCTTTGGGGCTTGTCATTGGTGTACTGATTGGATTTATTGGCTGTCCTGATGGATTCCGGCTAAAAACAACAGTTATTTATGCTGTATTGATTGCCGCAGTAGCCTTTGTAATAGTGAATATTGTCATTTTTAAGCCTGTCCGAGTAGCAATGAATACTTCCCCGGTAGAGGGTGCTAAATACCTTGCGTATGCTGGAAAGGCAAAAAGCAGCTCAAAACTGCATCGGAAACTTACGCCGTTTAATCTGGCGAAAATAAATATACAAAGAAACAAACAAAAGGCAGTCCTAACGCTTTTAATGCTTGGAGTAAGCGGGGCTCTTTTATTGGTTACTTCTACGGTTGCTGGTTCTATTAATCCGGCAAAACAGGCAAGTTTCAAATATTATCCTGCCGGTAACATTCTTATACAAATAAGAAATACAGTGGGCAGCTCTTTCGATAACGAAGCGGAGCCATACGGAAGCGCAAAATTGCAACTGGAAGAAAATCCACTTGAAGATCAGGCATTGATGCAGGAATTAGAAAAGGTAGATGGGATAGAAAAAATTACCGCATTTGACAGCGTTTATATGACAGCTACTTTTTCGGGCGGAAGTGGTTCTATCACGAGCATTTCAGAATTCTTTCCAACCTTAAATCGGGAACAGACAGAAGAAAAGCAGGCGGTGTTATCCTCTGGAACAGCAGATTACGACGATATGGTTGAGAAAAATGGAATATTGGTTGCAGAAGATATAGCACAAGTTGGCGATACTTTGAAGATTGAGGGCAGAGCTTTTGATGGTAGAACCTTTGATGTGGAAGCCGTTGTTGTAGGCACATACAATAGGTCTGATTTAATGGAGGATAGCCCGGTTGTTCCCGGAAGTCCCTACTTCATTATGACTTATGACACAGCAAAGAAACTGACAGGGATAACGGAACAGACGGGGATTCTGGCAGTTAAAAATTCAGAGGGACGTTTTGATGAAGTTTTGGCCGCAGTTCAGAAGATTGCGGATAAAAATGGAAAAATAGAAGTAAATACGATTGAACAAACGATTAAAAATATTCAGTATCGATACAGTGCATCTTTACATGCTCTGTATATGACTTCTGCTATTCTGTTCGTCTTTGGAAGTATCAGCCTTATGAATATGCTTATGGTTGATTTTCAGAATAGAAAGCGTGAATTCGGTTTGCTTGAAGCTGTTGGAACAACACGGCAACAGTTGAAAGCAATGCTAGATAGGGAGATGGGAATTTACCTCGGAGGTTCATTGGTAATAGCTCTTGTATTTGGAAGCATTTTAAGTGTAATTGTTTGTAGACGATTGGATGCGGTGAACCACTGCATTACGTTGGTATTGCCGTGGCTGTTTCTACTGGCGTTAGTCGTTGTTTTAGCAGTTATATATTTGATTTTCACTGTATACGCAAAATCTGAGTTGAAGAAAACAAGCATTTTGTCTGCCATAAGGGAGGAATGATCTTTTGTATAGACATCACTTAAAAGATAGCAATCCTGCTGATTGTGCAATTCACCTTGATTTCTTACACAACTGGAAATCTGAAAAAGCAATCTCTTGTTGAGCAAATCAGGACGATGGAATAACCGTATGGGATCGGCGGGGCGGCGTGTGCTGCCCCGCTTTTTTCGCCATTTCTCAAAAAATTTTTGAAATGTCCGAGCGTTGTAACAATTCAGCCTGTTTTTCTGTCGAAATCAAAGACACCTCGGACATTTGTGTAACATTTGTGTTTTACACTTGCATTAAATAAATATTTCACTCCCAACCACATCTGCCCAGCGGCAGAAAAGAAAAAAGCCGCTGCTGGGCAGACGATTTTCCGCGCCCTAATGAACTTGTCTGTGGCGGCTTTGATTTTCAGAGCCGCCGTTTCTTTTTGTTTCGACGACCCCTACACCGTGTTCTGGCATGGCGGCTTTAGGAGGAAGCCACCATGTCAATTTTCGTCATTCACAATAGCCACGAGTTACACCAGTTAAAAAAAGCCTTGCTCCTCCGTCGGGAAAGTATGATTACCAATCAGCATTATCATTCCATCTAAATCAGCAGAATAATAGGTGTTTTTGTCGCGCCGGTTTCCTATTACAGGGAACTGGCGCTTTTTTTTGTCGATTTTTCGGGAAAGCTCCCGAAGTATGTCGCTGCCGATCCCCGCCTCCTTTCAATTCACTCGTCAATCGCCCGTGAATCGAAATGGAGGTACATAATGGAGAAAGTCAATCTTAGGGACTTATATCCCGATGTTTATAAAACAGATCACTTCGTAGAAGTAGCAGAAGATGTGCTGGAGACAATCCGTGCTGCTGAGCGTGCAGAAGCCGCCTATGAACGGAGGATGTATCGCTATAAGGCGTACTATTCCCTGGACTGTGATAACGGCATTGAAAATGCGATCCTGCTGAAGCCTCAGACACCGGAAATGCTTCTGGAGGAAAAGCAGCTGCGGGAGCAGCTCTACGCCGCAGTGATGGCGCTGCCGGAGAAACAGGCCAAGCGGATCTATGCCCGGTATTATCTGGGTATGCGTGTGAGCGAGATCGCCGCAGCGGAGGGTGTAGACCCAAGCCGTGTCCGTGACAGCATCCGGCGCGGTCTGAAGCAACTGGCAAAGTTTTTTAAGATAGAATAAGCAAAGGGCGCAAGGTATCAAAGTGCTTCTGGCACAGGACCTTGCGCCCCATCTATTGCAGTAGCTTTAGAGGAGTATTTCGCAGAGTTGTCTTTGGATGCAAAAGAAGCAGGGACCTTTTCAGATTTCCGGCTTCTTTTGTGCTAGTGATAAATATCCAAAATGCTTTTGACTTAACTCAAATGGGCTTTTGGGATTGTATCTGTAGAGTCAAAAGTCAAGATGATTTTACATCCACAGTTAATCTTACTGTCAATGGTCATAGTCCCTTCATGTGCCGCTACAATTTGTCGAACCAAAACAAGCCCCAGCCCATGTCGAAGATCTAAGCGCTCATCTGTGCTTTCTAAATAATGAGGTTTTTCTTTAAGTTCTTGTAGTTTTTCTTCGGAGAGTCCTATACCATCGTCTTGCACAATAAGCTGAATGGTATTTTCCATCCGTCTTAAAGATAACAGAATCCTACATCCCAGCGGGTTGTGCTTCATACTATTTTGAACAAGATTATTCACGGCTCGTGAAATCAATCTGGCATCACATTCTAACATAGTGTTTTCAGCGTCATTAGCAATTTCAATTCCAATATTATAGCTATCGGAAATTCCTATGTTCAATAGGTCTGCTACATAGGTTCGTAGCAATTTGGATAAGCGAACCATCTCTTTGTGAAGTGGCTGCATTTCATATTCCAACTGCGATACTAAATTCAAATCCTGCACCAGTTCTTTGATTCTTACGCTTTGCTTCCGTACTATTTCAGCCTGTTCTTGGATGGTCTTGCTGGTAGATTCATTTTCCGCAATGCGGCCCGCATACCCCATAATCATGGAGAGCGGTGTGCGGATGTCATGGGAAACGCCGCTGATCCAGTTCGCCCGTGCTTCATTTTGCCGATTCAAAATGGAAGAAGCTTTGTTTACGCTGCTTGCAATATCCGACAGTTCTCCGCTGATATGAAGTGAGACTGGCTTTCCATCTGCCAGAGTTTCCACGGCAGATACGATCGGTTCGGTATTACGGATGATTTTGCGTTTGGAGAAATAATAGGCACAAAAGAGGCACAGTACATCCAATCCCAACATTCCAAGCACAAAGACGGGGAGCCGTCGAAGTGCTGAAATGGAATAGTAATTGCTGGTGAGTTTTGTATAGCTGTCTTTTGGATAACCCAATACCAACAGTCCATCATCGGTGTTCCAGACAAAAACCGGATAATCTTCAATATATCCTTTTGAAAACAATGCGACATCTTGAATAGTGTAACTTTTTGGCACTTCATCGGGCAAATCAACCGACCAATAACACTGCCCATCAGCGTTTAAGTAGATTGCCCAAATATGATTCTGCCGGAGCTTTTGCGCTGCGTCATCTGATAATCGTTCTGGTGTGGCGGCAGCAGCGGTCATTTCCAACATGGGGTGCGGGGATGAAGTTCCATAATCCTCGGTCACAACCTTTTGAAATGTCAGGCCGAATACCACTGCGTTAAGAAACAGTAGTATCAGAATAAAAGTAGCGAAAGATATAAGATGTTTTGATATATAATGTGCAAATGATCTCATGGCATTACTTCCTTGCTATCAGCTTGTAGCCCAAACCTTTAATAGTTATCAGGGATACAGGTTTTGATGGATCGGTTTCAATCTTTTCCCGGACACGCCGCACATGAGCATTGAGGCTGTTTTCGTAGCCGAATGGGTTATCCCCCCACAAGGCTTCGCAAAGCGCATCTACGGTAACGATCTTTCCCGCATTGCGGGCAAGCGTTTCAAGCAGGGCGTGTTCTTTGGCCGTTAGGGAAATAACCTCGTTGCCCTTATAGACTTCAGCCCGGCTGAAATCAATCTTACACCCATCTAATACAAGCAGTGGGGAATCCTCTTTATAGGTTCGCCGGAGTACCGCATAGATACGCAGTAGTAATTCCTGTGGCATAAAGGGCTTTGAAATGTAATCGTCTGCACCAAGCCCCAACCCCGATAATTTGTCTGTTGCCTCGTCCTTCGCTGTTAAAAAAATGATCGGCACATTGGTAAAGGTGCGGAGCTGCTGCATCAAAGAAAAGCCGTCCCCATCTGGCAGCATGACATCCAAAACAATTAAATCAGGAGTTTCCTCTTTTGCGGTCAAAATAGCTTCTTTGACCGACATAGCAGTAAGGACAGTTTCAAATCCTGCATCTTTCAATATATCTGATATCATCTTCAATAGTTCCTGTTCGTCATCTACCAACAGGAGCCTTTTACTATGTAAAAAAGAATTATCCATAGCATCCTCTCCAATCTGATTTTCTTTGCTTCTATTATATCATAGGCTGTCCATTCTGCGATCTTGTCCCTTAAAAAGTAAGGTAAAAGTAAGGACGGGAGAATGTAGATGTCAGGTTGAAGCTGTACCATAAAAACATCGAAAGGAGATGTTTCTATGGACTATATCATCACAACGGAACAGTTGACAAAGAAGTACAAAAATTTCATCTCGGTCAACAATGCTTCGCTTCATATTCGCAAGGGCAGCATTTATGGTTTTCTTGGCCCGAACGGGGCAGGCAAATCCACTACCATGAAAATGCTGTTGGGGTTGACCGCTCCCACAAAAGGCAGCTTTACCATTGATGGGAAACAGTTTCCGCAGGATCGGATTGCCATTCTCAAAGAGATCGGCTCTTTCATCGAAGCGCCGTCTTTCTACGCAAACCTGACCGGGCGGGAAAATCTTGATATTATCCGCCGCATTTTGGGACTGCCGAAAGCCGATGTGGAGGATGCTCTGGAACTGGTAGGGCTGACTGAGTTTGGCGACCGGCTGGCAAAAAAGTATTCGCTGGGAATGAAGCAACGCTTGGGCCTTGCCGGGGCGCTGCTGGGGCGTCCGCCGATCCTGATTCTGGACGAACCCACCAACGGCCTTGACCCGTCCGGTATCCACGAAATCCGCAATCTGGTAAAATCCTTGCCCAGCCTTTACGACTGCACGGTGCTGATCTCGTCCCATATGCTGTCTGAAATCGAATTGATTGCAGATGACATTGGGATTCTCAACCACGGGCGGATGCTATTTGAGGGAAGTATGAATGATCTGCGTCAGTACGCTCTGCAATCCGGTTTTGCTGCGGACAATCTGGAAGATGTGTTCCTTTCTATGGTTGAGAAAGATAACATGGACAGAAAGCAGAGGGCAAAATTATGAAAACGCTGGCAATCGAACTTCGGAAAGAAAAGCGAACCGGCGTGATTCCTGTGCTGCTGGCCGTTGGTGCCTTGGGAGCCGCCTACGCATTTGTCAATTTCATTGTGCGGAAAGACACACTTCTGAATCTGCCGCTGGCCCCGATGGATGTCTTGTTGACCCAGCTCTACGGCATGATTATGGTGCTGAATCTGTTCGGTATCGTGGTTGCTACCTGCATGATCTACAACGTGGAATTTAAGGGAAGCGCCGTTAAGAAGATGTATATGCTTCCCGTCAGCGTCCCGGCCATGTATCTGTGCAAATTTCTGATTCTAACGGTCATGTTTTTGGTTGCAATCGTGCTGCAAAACTTGGCGCTTGCACAAATCGGCATGACGGATTTGCCGGACGGAGCGTTTGAGATGGGTACGCTGGTAAGCTTTGCCGGATACTCTTTTCTCACATCCATGCCGGTACTGTCGTTTATGCTGCTGATTTCCTCGCGCTTTGAAAATATGTGGGTGCCGCTTGGAATTGGTGTTGCCGGTTTTCTGAGTGGTATGGCCCTTGCAAATTCGGGGCTGACGCTTTTGCTGGTGCATCCTTTTGTGATTATTCTGAAACCTGCGGTAGCCATGAGCGCCCAGCCTGATCCGACGGTTGCTCTTGTCGCTTTGGCGGAAACACTGTTGTTCCTTGGTGTTGGCTTGTGGCTGGCGAAGTACAGACGCTACGAGTAAGGAGGGATAATAAGAAATGAGCTTTTTGGATTTGCTCAAAATCGAGTTTATGAAAGTAAAACGCTCCAAAATCGTACCCCTGATTTTCATTGCACCTCTATTGGTGGTGGTTTCTGGGGTTGCGAGTTTGAGCAACTACTTTACGCCGGAATACACCAATGCGTGGCCTGCTATGTTTATTCAAAGTGCGCTTGTTTACGCCTACTATCTGCTTCCATTCAGCATGATCGTGGTTTGCGTGATGATCGCAGGACGAGAAACAGGAAATAATGGGATTCTGAAAATGCTGGCGCTGCCGGTCAGCCGCTGCGCATTATCCATTGCCAAATTCTGTGTGCTTACCTTTTATCTGTTTATGGAGATGGTGGTGTTTCTTGTCGTATTTGTAATCGCTGGGTTGATTGCAACACAGACAATGGTGGTCACAGAGACCCTGCCAATCCTGTATCTTCTGAAATGGTGCTTGGGGCTGTTTCTGACTATGCTGCCGTGCATTGCGGCTATGTGGGCCATCACCGTACTGTTTGAAAAGCCGCTTCTCTCTGTGGGATTGAATTTGCTGCTTGTGATTCCTGGTGTATTGGTTGCAAATACGCCGCTGTGGATCGCCTACCCGTATTGTTACAGCGGTTATCTCGTTTCCTGCTCTCTCCATGACTTTACAGCAGAAACTTCCGACGCCGCTTTTTCGATGTTTCCGTTCCTGCCGTGCGCGATAGTCGTGTTTGGTCTGTTTTTCGCGCTGGCTGTCACCCAATTTGGGAAAAAAGAAATGAGGTAAAACTATGGAAAGGAAAAAACTTCAATCAGTTAGTATCGCTGCGCTCATTGTGAGCATCCTGCCGCTGGCGGCTCTTGCCCCGTCGTTCCTGCACCTTTCGCTGTCGGACAGAGTCCGAACCGCTTGGGCCGGAGCCAATATCGTTTTTGTCCTGCTGAGCCTGATCCTTTCGGTGGTATGTGTGCGGAGCAAGGAAAGCCGCAGCGTTATCAATATCGCATCCACGGCAATCAGCGCGTTTTGGGCGTTACTGATGGTGGGAATTGTTGCGCTTGCCGTGTTCCTTACTTTCGTTCAGTGAGGAAATTGCTATGCGGAAAATCATTGGATGTTGCCTGATTGCTGTTTCTTTACTGGCCTGTACTGCCTGCTCCGGCCTCGACAGGTTAAGTGAAAATCTCAGGGAAGGAGCAGAGCAATTAGGTGATGATGTAGTGATTGGGAAAAGCAACGCTCTTATAGCCCCTTATCAGTCTTTTGAGGGCAGCCGGACTTCGGACAACGATGCTTTTCTGGCCACCTATGACGCTTCTGTAACTGGATTTAACGGACAGGATATTTTGGTTGCTGACACCGACCTCAAGGAAAATGAGTGCCGTGAAATTGTAATCCGATACCAGTTTGATTCTCTTGATGGGGACTGTCAACTCATTTACATCTCCCCGGACTTGGAGGAGCAAGTGCTTTCTGAATCTGCCAGCGGAAGCGTTGCCGTTCAGCTTCAAGCTGGAGCGAACTACATCGGAATCACCGGCACAGACTATTCGGGCGCGATCCAGATTATGACCGTGGCGCTGGTCGTTGTTGCGGCCTGTATGATCCGTTTGGGGTACAAAGCACTGCTGGCCGAATGGGCGATTGAGGCCATCACCAAAGCTGAAAAAGAGTTCGTCGGCACCAAGCTGGGCGAAGCCCGTTTGGCGGTTGTCGTGTCGTGGCTGCGCGCAAAGGTTCCCGCTCCCCTGCGCTTTCTGGTTACGGACAGCCTGATTCAGAAAGTGGTGCAGGTGACCTTTAATGCGGCCAAGGCTGGACTGGAGGCCCTGAAAGATGCTTAAACGGTGTGTGGAATGGCTCTTAGACCGTCTTCCTGTCACGAGATGGATCGAATTGCTGACACTCACCGACGACTGAAAGGAGGATACAGGTGCTTGCAGGAACAGCCGAAGTGTTTACTGTCACCGTTCCGGCGTGGCTTTTGGCGGCGCTGGCGTTCTTAGGAACTGTTTTGGGCGGCGCGATTTCCTTTGCCGTGAATCAGCTTCTTATCAAGGGCGCGGCGGACCGTGCGGCAAAGAAGCGCGAAAAGGAAGATGAACAGCGCCGGGAACGGTATATATTGCAGATGGACAGCCGCAAGGCTACATTCGACCTGCTATCCTGCATTTGTGCCGGCATTGAGCGGATGGAAACGGAAACTGGGCAGATTTACTGGAACGGAGAGCTGAAACGCTGTCTCTCCCATTTGGAAGGCGTGGATGAACGGTACAGAGAATCCGACCAGCGGCAGCTTGCTGAACTGAATACTCGGAACAAATGACAACACCCCCGTCACCTGTCAGATGAAAAGTCGAAACAGGTGACGGGGGTGTTTTTTGCTTTTATGCAATAAAGAATCACGAAATTCGTGATAATCTAACAATCCCCTGATTTTTCCAGCAGAAAAGAATATCTTTTATTGTAAGGAGCGAGCGAGAATATGATTAGAATTTTACTGTCCAAGA
>OIXV01004079.1_pt1 | contig 10300 bp, 10 predicted proteins | sample 1587771 | NCBI WGS metagenome assembly OIXV01 (sample SAMEA3888893, study PRJEB22519) | human gut metagenome | biome: human gut; feature: human-associated habitat; material: faeces | place: Denmark | collected 2010
AAAAGTGCTTGTCCTCAATCCCTATCCCCTTTAGGACACTCTGTTGACTTTGCTTCGTGCAAAGCTTGGTGTGTCCTTATTTCGGCGTCCTTGCCGAAAGCCCCTTTCCCCTGGAAAGGGGCTATATTACTGGGGCTACCGCCCCTAGACCCTGCAAGGATGCATGCAGTCAGCCGCACAAAGCCGTTATGCAAGGACGCATAAAGACAGCCAAACAAAGCCGTTGCATGATGCAACGGCACAAATGGCTGACGACCTGTACGGGGGCTCTGCCCAAAGCAAGGACGCTTTGGTTGCTTGTTAAAAGTTTTGCACGATGCAAAACCAACAAAGCAAGCAACGCTCGACACCCCATTATTAAATAAACAAAAGGTTTTTAGACAGACTGACGCACAAAGCCTTTTGTGACTTTGTGCGTTAAAAAGCATTATTCAGCACATTGAACGTTCAACGGTGATTACGGCATTGAGCCTGCCGTCCTTTTCCGCAATTGCGTTCTTTATCATAAGAGCAAGCTCCCCGTCCTTATATCTGAAGCCGAAAGGCGTTACCAGATCGAAAATTACATTTATCCTTGAAACACCGTCGGTAATGCGGAAATCGTGGATAGTAAGGCTGTTGTCGATATTTTTTATTATATCAAGAACCACCTTTTTCACCTCGTCCGCCTTCTGATCATCCACAACGACAGGATCCATATGTATCGTAACACTGCATCTGTACTTTTCCCTGAGATCGTCCTCTATAAGATCTATAAGCTCGTGTGCAAGCATTATATCTGTTTTACTGCTTATTTCGGCGTGGAGCGATATTACCATTCTGCCTACACCGTAATCATGCACCATAAGATCGTGTACGCCGACTATTCCGTCATAGTTCATTACAGTGTTTTCAATTTCCTCCACCAATTCCTTTTTAGGCTTAGTGCCAAGCAGCGGAGTAAGACTGTCCTTGAATGTATTGAAGCCTGTATATAGGATAAAAAGCGCAACAATGATACCTGCGTATGAATCAAGCTCAAATCCGCTGAACAGCTGTATGAACATACAGATGATTACTACCGATGTAGAAATGCAGTCGGACAGCGAATCTGCCGCTGCGGCCTTCATTGTGGCGCTGTCTATTTTCCGACCGAGCTTTGTGTTGAACAGTGCCATCCACAGCTTCACAAGAAGCGACGCTCCAAGCACCGATACGGCAAGTATGCTGAACTCCGACTTTTCGGGCGAGAAGATTTTTTCGACCGAGCTTTTTCCAAGCTCAAAGCCCATCATCATTATGATAAAAGAAATTATTATGCCCGAAACATACTCCATTCTGCCGTGACCGTAGGGGTGTTCGCTGTCTGCAGGCATTCCTGCCATTTTAAAGCCGACAAAGGTCATTATTGATGAGCCTGCGTCCGAAAGGTTATTGAATGCGTCTGCGATTACGGAGATACCGCCTGATAATATACCTGCAATCAGCTTTCCGAGAAACAAAAGTATGTTAAGCACGATACCGGTAAATGCTCCGAGATACCCGTAACGCTTTCTGACAGCGGGATCGGATGTGTTTTTGCTGTCCTTTACGAACAGTTTTATAAGCAGATTAGTCATGACTATTCCTCCATATTACACGAATACGGAGCAACATAATGCGTTGCTCCGTATCGGATATTTAAGTTTTATCCGGATTAATCCTTATTGCCCATAAGCAGTACCATTACTGCCTTCTGTGCGTGGAGTCTGTTTTCAGCCTCGTCAAAGATTTCGTTTGCGTGTTCTTCGAATACCTTGGCTGTAATTTCTTCTTCTCTGTGTGCGGGCAGGCAGTGCTGTACCATAGCGTCGGGCTTAGCGACAGCCATAACCTCATCGTTTATCTGGAAGCCCTTGAATGCTTTCTTTCTGATTTCGGCTTCGCCTTCCTGACCCATAGATGCCCATACGTCTGTGAAGATAACGTCTGCGTCCTTTGCAGCCTTTATAGGATCGTCTGTCATCTCGAAGCAGTCATACTTCTTAGCAAACGCAAGTGTTGTAGCGGCAGGGTGGTAGTTCTCAGGGCAGGCAACAGATACGCTCATACCCGTCTTTAAGCCGCCGACAATGAGCGAGTTTGCCATATTGTTGCCGTCGCCTATGTAGCACATCTTAAGACCGTCAAGCTTACCCTTGTACTCACGGATTGTCATAAGGTCAGCAAGCACCTGGCAAGGATGAGAAAGGTCCGTAAGACCGTTGATTATCGGAATATTGCCGTATTCCGCAAGATTTTCAACCTCAGCCTGATCGAATGTTCTTATCATAATACCGTCAATGTAGCGTGATAAAACTCTTGCGGTATCCTGTATAGGCTCGCCTCTGCCTATCTGCATATCGCTTGCTGAAAGGTAAAGAGGATTGCCGCCAAGCTGATACATACCTGTTTCAAAAGAAACTCTTGTTCTTGTAGAAGCCTTGCGGAAAATCATACCGAGCGTCTTACCCTTTAAATGATCGTGAGGGATGCCGTGCTTAAGCTCATACTTGAGCTGATCTGCGAGATTGAGAATCTCAATGATTTCCTCTGTGCTGAGATCCATCATCTTAAGTAAATGTTTCATAATTTTTTCCTTTCGGTTTTAGTTTTTATTTTATTTTAAAAGTTCTGCGAGTATTTCAAGACCTCTGTCAATATCCTCATAAGAGATAGTGAGCGGAGGAAGAAGTCTTAACTTTTCCTTTGCGGTAAGGATAAGAAGTCCGTGTTCAAGAGCGGCATTCAGTATATCCTTTGCATTCTTTGTCTTTAGCTTTATGCCAATCATAAGACCCATACCCGTAACCGATTCGACCTCGGGTATCTCTTTCAGCTTTTCAGCTATATATCTTCCCTTATCTGCAACCTGTGACAAGAAAATCGGATCTGCCGCTTTCTTCAGCACCTCAATTGCGCCTGCACAAGCGATAGGATTTCCGCCGAATGTCGAACCGTGTGTTCCGGGAGTAAGTACACCAGCGCACTTGTCACCGCTGAGGCACGCACCCATCGGGATACCGCCTGCTATGCCCTTTGCAAGCGTTATTATATCGGCTTTCTTTCCGAAATTATCGCCTGCAAGGAATTTACCCGTTCTGCCGACGCCTGTCTGTACTTCGTCCGAAATTGTCAGCACATCACGCTCGGCACAAAGCTCAAATATTGCGTCAACGAACTTCTGCTCTAACGGCACAACACCGCCTTCGCCCTGTATGTATTCGAACATTACGGCACATACCGTATCATCGAGCTTCGCCTTAAGATCCTCTATATTGTTCGCTTCAACGTTTATAAATCCGTCAACAAACGGAAAGAAGTAGTTGTGAAACACGTCCTGTCCCGTAGCCGACAGCGTGCAGAGCGTTCTGCCGTGAAATGAGTTTACAAGAGTGATTATATTGTGTCTGCCCTTGCCGTATTTGTCGAAGCTGTACTTTCTTGCTATCTTGATAGCACATTCGTTTGCCTCAGCACCGCTGTTGCAAAGGAACATATTCTTCATTCCTGCAGCTTCCGATAATCTCTCGGCAAACTCAGCCTGAACCTTTGTGTAATAATAATTTGAGGTATGCTGTATACTGCGTACCTGTTCACACACTGCGTCAGCCCATTCCTTGTTGCAGTAACCGAGCGAGTTTGTGCCGATACCGCTTCCAAAATCTATATACATCTTGCCGTTTTCGTCAACAGCCTTATCATCCTCGCCCTTGTCAAGAACAACATTCAGCCTGCCGTATGATCCCATTATATGAGAATTGAATTTGTCTATAGTATTTATATCTGTCCTTTCCGCCTGCATCGTTTGCCGTCAGATAATCATTGTACCTGCGCCCTCGTTTGTAAGCAGCTCTATAAGTATTGAATGAGGTATTCTGCCGTCAATGATATTCGCTTTCTTTACACCTCTGCGGACAGCCTCGACACAGCAATCTATCTTAGGTATCATACCGCCTGAGATTATGCCCTGCTTTTTGAGATAAGGCACTTCTGAAACTCCGACAGTATGTATTAGAGTGCTGTCATCGTCCTTATCCTCAAGAAGTCCCTTTATATCTGTCATAAGGATAAGGTTTTCGGATTTCATCTCAGCTGCAATTCTTGCCGCCGCCGTATCTGCGTTTATATTGTAAACAGTACCGTCCTTGCCTGCCGCAACGGTCGAAATTACAGGGATATAGCCCTTTTCGAGAACATCGTTTATAAGGCTTACGTTTACCTGAGTAATCTCGCCTACAAGACCTAAATCCGGGTCAAGCTGTTCCGCCTCTATCATATGGTCGTCAAGACCGCAAAGACCTACCGCTCTGCCCTTGTGGCTGTAAAGCAGATCGACAAGATCCTTGTTTACCTTACCGCAAAGCACCATCTGAACGATGTTTATCGTTTCTTCATCGGTGTAACGAAGACCGTTTACGAATTTGCTCTCCTTGCCGACCTTTTTCAGCATTGCGTTAATTTCGGGTCCGCCGCCGTGTACAAGCACTATCTTGATACCGCAGAGCGACAGAAGAACAAGGTCGGACATAACCGCCTGCTTCAGTCTGTCGTTTGTCATTGCGTTACCGCCGTACTTGACTACTACTACCTTGTTTGAATACTGCTGTATATAAGGAAGTGCGTCGCTGAGTATACTTGCTCTCTTTTCGTTTTCAAGTTCCATCTTCTTTTGTCCTTTCGGTGTCAGCTTCTGTATTCTGCGTTTATCTTTACATATTCATAAGTCAGATCGCAGCCCCACGCTACCGATTTATCGGCACCGTCGTGCATATCAATTCTGATAACAATTTCATCTTCGGACAGTATCTTGAATGCTTCGTCTTCTGAGAAGTCAACACCTGCGCCATTCTCGCAGACCTTTACACTACCCTTTGAAGATGACAGAACGACCTCGACCTTCGAAATATCAAAATCGCCCTCGGCATAACCTATCGCACAGAGAATACGTCCCCAGTTGGCGTCTGCCGCAAATATAGCCGCCTTTAAAAGACTGCTGTTTATAACAGACAGTGCAACGCTCTTTGCAACAGCTTCTGTAGGTGCGTGGTCAACAACGCATTCCATCAGCTTCGTTGCACCCTCGCCGTCACGGGCGGTTTCTCTTGCAAGGTTCATCATTACAGCGTAAAGACCGTTTATGAACACTTCATAATCCTTGTCCTCTGCCGTTATTTCCTTGTTTCCTGCAAGTCCCGACGCCATTATGCACAGCGTATCATTTGTGGATGTATCACCGTCCACGCTTACCATATTGTAAGTTATATCGGCTGTTCTTTTCAGTGCCTTATGCAGAAGCTCCGCATTTATCTTTACATCGGTCGTGATAAAAGCAAGCATTGTAGCCATATTGGGATTTATCATACCACTGCCCTTGCTGATACCGCCGATGTGACAGGTCTTGCCGTCAAGCGTAAACTCTACTGCAAGCTCCTTTTTGCGTGTATCGGTCGTCATTATCGCCTCGCACGCAAGCGAGCTGCCGTCCTCGCTTATGCTGTCTACAAGTGTCTTGATATTGTTCTTCACAGGGTCGATTGACAGCTTCTGTCCGATAACGCCTGTAGAGCCTACTATCATATCGTTCTTATCAATACCCAGTTCGTTTGCGCAAAGCTCGCACATCTGCTCTGCGATCTCAATACCGTTTGAGTTGCAGGTGTTTGCGTTGCCGCTGTTTACGATAACAGCCTGAGCAATGCCGTTCTTGAGGTGTTCCTTTGTAACGATTATCGGTGCGCCCTTCACCTTGTTCTGTGTGTAGATTGCCGCCGCAGTGCACTTTGTGTCACAGCTTATCACAGCAAGGTCACGCTTTTTCGAGCCGGGCTTTATACCGACATTGATTCCGCCCGCCTTAAAGCCTTTTGCGGCGCATACACCCTTATCCACTAATTTATAATTATCAAATTCAACCATTGTTATTACCTCACTTATTATACAAGTCCGGTCGTTTCGTCAATGCCCATCATTATGTTAAGGCACTGAACAGCCGCACCGCTTGCGCCCTTGCCTAAGTTATCAAGTCTTGAGCAAAGCACTATACGGTCATCGTTTCCGCAAACGAATATCTCCATATTGTTCTTACCCGATAATGTGTTTGCGGCAAGGAAACCGTTTTCAAGCACACCCTCGCCCATAACAGGCATTACCTTTACAAGATTTGCGTCTGCATAATGCTCCGTGAAAGCCTTATGAATATCAGCAAGCGTATATTTCTTCGGCAGAAGTCTTGTGAGAACGGGAACAGTTACGACCATACCGCTGAAATAATCGCATATCAGAGGATTGAACACAGGCTTGTAATCAAGTCCGCTTATCTTCATCATTTCAGGTAAATGCTTATGCTCCTGAGGAAGCGCATACTGTCTGGGGCTGTAAAATTCTTCAGGCTTTTCATCGCTTTCGTACACTGCGATAGCCTTCTTTCCCGCTCCGCTGTAACCGGATACTGCATGAGCGACAACAGGATAATCGCTCGGCATTATGCCTGCCTTTACAAGAGGATATACAAGCGAAATAAAACCGCTTGCATAACAGCCGGGAACAGCCACTCTCGATGAAGCCGCTATCTTTTCTCTGTGCTGCTTTGAAAGCTCGGGAAAACCGTATGCCCAGTCGGGATTTGTCCGATGTGCCGTAGAAGCATCTATAATACGGACGTTACTGCCCTTCGCAAGCTCTACCGCCTCTCTTGCGGCGGCATCGGGCAGACAAAGGAACGTGAAGTCGGACGAGCATATAAACTTCTTACGCTCATCGTTATCCTTTCTCTTGTCCTCATCGATCTTCATTATTTCAATATCGTTTCTGTCCTTGAAACGTTCGAGAATTTTAAGTCCGGTCGTTCCTTCCTGACCGTCAATATACACCTTTACGCTCATATAAGCACCTCTTATTTTTTAAGAAATCTTGTCATTCCGCAGCCACGTTCATCATTAGGTCTGCGCATAAATCCGAGCTTTTCGTAGAACGGCTCTTTATCCTTTGCCGCCATAAGATTTATCATTATCGTTTCGCCCTCGTCAGCGACCGACAACGCTTTATCCATAAGCCTTGAAAGCATCTCTCTGCCTATTCCCTGTCCCTGATATTCGGGACGTACAATAACGTCACTGATAAAGAACTGATAGCCTCCGTCACCGACTACCCTTGCCGAGCCGACTTCCTTTTCTCCGTCAAGCGCCGTTATCGCAAACACAGAGCTTTTAAGCGCACAGTTAAGCTGTCTTGGCGAAAGCTCATACCAGCCTACGCTTCGTCTGAACGAATTTATATCGTGCGGCAATCTGTATTCATAAGTTATCATCAGATGTTGATACCGCCCAGTCTGTCTTCAAGCTCAGCTATCTGACGCTTTACCGCATCCGGAGCGGGTCCGCCGTCAACGCCTCTTTGCATAACGCAGGTATCAAGGCTGATAGCGTCATATACGTCATTATCAAACGTTTCACACAACTTCTTGTATTCTTCTATCGGGAGCTGTTCAAGCGTTGTATTCTTCTCTATGCAAAGTGCAACGAGTGTACCGGTTATCTTATATGCCGTTCTGAAAGGAAGCCCCTTCTTTACAAGATAGTCTGCACAGTCTGTAGCATTGATAAAGCCCTTTGCGGCGGCAGTACGCATATTGTCTTTAAGTACCGTCATAGTCGCAAGCATAGGAGTAAATGTCGAGATACACAGCTTTACTGTGTCTACTGCGTCAAATATTGCCTCCTTGTCCTCCTGCATATCCTTGTTGTATGCAAGCGGAAGTCCCTTCATCATTGTGAGAAGCGTCTGCAGATCGCCGTATACCCTTGCCGTCTTGCCTCTTATAAGCTCCGTAACATCGGGGTTCTTCTTCTGCGGCATTATCGAACTGCCTGTAGAATATGCATCGTCAAGCTCGATAAACTTGAACTCCCACGAGCACCACATGATTATTTCTTCCGAAAATCTCGAAAGATGCATCATAAGCATCGAAATATCGGAGCATAGCTCAATGCAGAAATCCCTGTCGGATACGCCGTCAAGGCTGTTCATCGTAATATCCTTGAAGCCGAGAAGCTCGGCTGTTCTCTTTCTGTTAAGGGGGTATGTAGTGCCTGCAAGCGCACACGAACCGAGCGGCATTACATCCATTCTTTCCTTGCAGTCTGCAAGTCTTGTCAGATCTCTTGTCAGCATCTGAGCATATGCCATAAGATGATGTGCGAATGTAACAGGCTGTGCACGCTGTAAATGGGTGTAGCCCGGCATTACCGTTTCTGTATGCTGCTTTGCAATATCTATAACAGTGTTTATAAGCTCACGGACGAGCTTTGCAATTTCATCGACTTCATCCTTGAGATAGAGCTTTATATCAAGAGCCACCTGATCGTTTCTGCTCCTTGCGGTGTGCAGACGCTTTCCCGCATCGCCTATTCGTGCGGTAAGCTCAGCCTCAACGAACATATGAATATCTTCCGCATTGGGATCGAAATGCAGTGTTCCGTTTTCAATATCACTTAAAATTCCGTTAAGACCTTCTATTATCACCTTGCTGTCCGCAGGGTCGATAATGCCGCACTCACCGAGCATGGTTGCGTGTGCTATAGAGCCTTTTATATCATGCTTGTACATTCTTGCATCAAATGAGATGGAAGAATTAAAATCGTTGACCTTTGAGTCAACCTCCTTTGAAAATCTTCCCGCCCACATCATTTTAGACATACTGTTATTTCCTTTCAGATTTATGTTCATAACGCAAAAAGCGTTTTGTTTTTTCCGTTATAAATATAAAAGTAATTAAAACGCTTTTTAAAACACAGCCGAAACGACCGTGTTTTAAATCGCATCTTAAAAACCGTAAAAGCCGCAAGGCATAGTTTTACACCTTGCGGGATTTACCGTAACGCTTTTAAAGCTTACTTATTGTTTCTCTCAGCATCAAGCAGAGCCTTGACCTTTATCGGCAGACCGAACAGGTTGATAAAGCCCTTTGCATCTGTCTGATCGTAAACATCGTCCTCACCGAATGAAGCGAAGTCTTCGCTGTACAGTGTGTAGGGTGATGTAACGCCTGCGTTGATGATGTTACCCTTGTAGAGCTTGAGCTTAACGTCGCCTGTAACAGTTTCCTGTGTCTTGTCAACGAAAGCGTCCATAGCCTCTCTTAAAGGTGTGTACCACTGACCGTTATATACGATGTCTGCATACTTCTGTGCAAGACCGTACTTGTAGTGCTGTGTTTCCTTATCAAGACAGATAGTTTCAAGAACTTCGTGAGCGTGATAAAGGATTGTTCCGCCGGGAGTTTCGTAAACGCCTCTCGACTTCATACCAACAAGTCTGTTTTCAACAACATCGAACAGACCGATGCCGTTCTCGCCGCCGAGCTTGTTAAGAGTCTTGATGAGCTTTACGCCGTCCATCTTTTCACCGTTAAGTGAAGTGGGGATACCTTTTTCAAAGTGTATTGTAACATATGTGGGCTTGTCGGGAGCCTGTTCGGGTGAAACGCCAAGTTCAAGGAAGCCTTTCTTATTGTACTGAGGCTCGTTTGCGGGGTCTTCAAGGTCAAGACCTTCGTGTGATAAGTGCCAGAGGTTCATATCCTTTGAGTAGTTTGTTTCACGGGTAATCTTTATCGGAACATTGTGTGCCTCTGCATACTCGATTTCCTGATCTCTTGACTTTATATTCCATATTCTCCAGGGAGCGATAATCTCAAGCTCGGGTGCGAGAGCCTTGATAGTAAGCTCAAAACGTACCTGGTCGTTGCCCTTACCTGTGCAGCCGTGGCAGATAGCGTCAGCGCCTTCCTTCTTAGCTATCTCAACAAGTCTTTTAGCTATAGGAGGACGAGCGAATGAAGTACCGAGCAGATAGCCCTCGTACTTTGCGCCTGCCTTAAGTGTGGGGAATATGAAGTCATTTACGAATTCGTCCTGTATATCTTCTATGTAGAGCTTGGATGCGCCTGTCTTCTTAGCTCTTTCTTCAAGACCTACTATTTCAGAGTCCTGTCCTACGTTACCTGCTACGCAGATTACTTCACAGCCGGGATAATTCTCGTGTAACCACGGAATGATGATGGACGTATCAAGTCCGCCTGAATAAGCAAGTACGATCTTTTTGATTTCTTTAGCCATTTTATTATTTCCTTTCTATCTCACAGACGCTTTCTGGCGTTCTGCTTTCTGATTTAACTTACATTGAATATTATACACCTTTTCACATCAAAGTCAAGTATTTTTATGCACAAAACTGCATAATATACTGCATATAGTGAATAATTGTTGAATTTTAGCGAATTTTTATGTATTTTTTTGATTGA
>OIXV01004087.1_pt1 | contig 10286 bp, 7 predicted proteins | sample 1587771 | NCBI WGS metagenome assembly OIXV01 (sample SAMEA3888893, study PRJEB22519) | human gut metagenome | biome: human gut; feature: human-associated habitat; material: faeces | place: Denmark | collected 2010
CAGGTCGTTTTGCCCCTGGCCTTCCCAGTAAGAGTGACGGACAGATGTTGTTTCTTATGAACGGTGTTAAAAAGCTGAAAGACACTGGTCGAATGGCCATCATTCAGAACGGCTCATCTCTATTCACTGGCGATGCTGGGAGCGGTCAGAGCGAAATTCGTCGCTATCTGATTGAAAATGACTGGCTGGATGCCATTGTGCAGTTACCCAACGACTCCTTTTACAACACCGGCATCGCTACTTATATCTGGATTATTAACAAGGACAAGCCTGAGAATCGAAAAGGCAAAGTCCAGCTGATTGACGCCAGTAAGTGCTGCCAGTCCCGCCGGAAGCCCATCGGCAATAAGCGAGTGGATATTGCGAAGAACAGCCGAGACATGATTGTCCGGGCGTATGGAGAATACAACACTGAGACCTATGAGGGCGTTGAAGAAGATGGAAAGTCTATTATCTGCAAAAGCAAGATTTTGGATGGTATTTCTTTGGGTTATCGTAAAGTAGTTGTAGAAACCCCAATTTATAACGAGGATGGCACCCCGGTTTTGAAGCGCGGAAAAAAGGTGGCGAATACTTCCAAACGCGACACCGAAAATATTTCGCTGACTGAGGAAGTGGACGAGTATATTTCCCGCGAGATACTGCCCTACAATCCAGATGCATGGGTAGACGAAGGTAAAACGAAAATTGGCTATGAAATTCCTTTTACCCGAACCTTCTATGAATATAAAGAAATTGAATCCGCTGCTGACATCGCCAAGCGTATCAAAGCCCACGAGCACTCTCTGGTACAAAAACTTCACGAACTGTTTGGGAAAGATGGTGAGTGATATGACATCCCTCGCAAGTTATACAGAAATGAAAGATAGTGGAATACATTGGATGGGAATAATTCCGAAACACTGGGATATTCAGAAAGCGAAGTTTCATTTCACGCAGACTAATACTCGTGGAAATGGTACGCCTATTTTGTTGGCAGCTTCTCAAAAATACGGAGTTTGCCCTCAGAGTTGGCTTGAGGGCGTTGTCCAAATTTCTGAAAATACAGATTTGCAGCAATTCAAAACAGTTCATAAGAATGATTTTGTCATCAGTCTGCGTAGCTTTCAAGGTGGTTTCGAGCGTTCGGACTTTGAGGGTGTATGTTCTCCAGCGTATCAAGTATTCCATGCGGATGACTTGTTTAATAACGACTACTTAAAGTATTTGTTCAAAAACGAACTTTTCATTGACGAAATGAATTCTTTGACCGTAGGAATAAGAGAAGGTAGAAATATTAAATACGATGATTTCGCGAATTCTCTGATTTTCATTCCGCCTCTTAACGAACAATCCACTATTGCTGCCTACCTTGATAACCAGTGCGCCAAGATCGACGAGATAATTGCCGAAGTCCAGGCCGGTATTGAAGACTACAAGCAGTGGAAAGCCGCCATCATCTATGAGGCAGTAACCAAAGGGCTTGATCCAAATGTGGAAATGAAAGACTCTGGCGTTGAGTGGATTGGGAAAATACCTGCAAAGTGGACGACATGTTCGCTTAAACATCTTACGACAAAAATCGGTAGCGGTAAGACTCCGTCTGGTGGAGCTGAAGTATATACTACAGAAGGCATCTTATTTTTAAGAAGTCAAAACGTCTATAACACAGGACTAGAGTTGGATGCGGCATCTTACATATCAGCAGAGATAGATGCTGGAATGACAAATACAAGAGTGCAATATCATGATGTCCTCTTAAATATCACAGGAGGTTCGATAGGCAGGTGTTGTCTGTATAATCTTCTTGATACGCCTGCAAATGTAAATCAGCATGTTTGCATTTTACGCACAGATAAAAACCAGCTTTTGCCTCAATATCTTCGTTATTTCTGGAACTCCGCTTCTGGCCCGATGGTAATTTCACAATATCAAACAGGTGGTAATCGTCCCGGTCTCAATTTTGAACAAATAGGATCAACCAAAATCCCATTTTGCAGCCTTACAGAACAGAAAAGTATTATAGAATTCTTAGATAATCGTTGCACAAGAATTGATATGCTTGTTAAAGAAAAAGAATCTCTCATTGCAGATTTGGAAGCCTATAAGAAATCCCTTATTTATGAGGTTGTGACCGGGAAAAAGCGGGTATGTTAAAATGGCTAAAGCATTTATCGCTATCCGCAATGTAAACATTCGGGAGGTGTAGTAATGCCAGATAACGAAAAACAATTTGAACAGGATATAGAATCCTTTTTGATTGCGTCCAAAGGCGGCTGGCAAAAAGCCACAGACGTAGGGTATCGCACGGGATTTCAGTATGATAACACCGGAGTTCTTACGGAAAACTACGCACTGGATATTGAAACGCTGTGTACCTTTGTCAAGAATACTCAGCCAGTACAATGGGCATTGTTTGAAAAACGCTGCAAGAGCGATCCACAGAAGAAATTTTATAAGGCCTTTCAAAACGCAGTTGATATGGAGGGTCTTGTCAATGTCCTGCGCCACGGCTTCAAGCATCGCGGCCAGGAATTCAAAGTCATCTACTTTAAGCCGGAAACTGAACTGAATCAACTGGCTTTGACCCATTACAAGGAAAACATCTGCCAGTGTATCCGCCAGTGGCATTACAGCCCTCGTAACCATAACAGTGTAGATATGATGCTTGCCGTCAACGGAATTCCGTTGGTTGCCATTGAATTAAAGGATCAACTGACCGGACAGACCATCGACAATGCCATTACCCAGTGGATGACAGACCGTGATCCTCGTGAGGAGGCATTTCAGTTTAACCGCAGAATCCTTACATACTTTGCGGCAGACCTGTATCAAGTGGCGATGAGTACTAGATTGCTGGGTTCAAAAACATATTTTCTGCCGTTTAATCAAGGCAGCAATGGCCCCGGTGTAGACGGTGGAGCAGGAAATCCGCAGAACCCGACCGGCGGCTATGTGACCGCATATTTGTGGGAAACAGTGCTTCAAAAGGACAGTTTTCTTGACATCCTGCAAAAATTCATCAGTTACCAAAAAGAAAGCAAAAGAATTGCTTTGCCTGATGGCAGGGTTCGCACGGATACCACTGAAAAGATTATTTTCCCACGATATCATCAACTAGATGTTGTCCGTAAACTGATTCGCCACACCCAAAAACACGGCCCTGGACATAATTATTTGATTCAGCACAGCGCTGGTTCCGGCAAGTCTAACAGCATCGCCTGGACTGCATATCGCCTCGCCAGTCTGCACGATGACGAAAACCGAGCTATTTATAATTCGGTCATCATTGTTACTGACCGGAAAGTGCTGGATAGTCAGCTGCAAGATACAATCGATAGCTTCGACCATACGCTAGGCAGTGTAGTGCTGATTGATGAAAAGAAGAATGCCAAAGATTTGCTAAAAGCTGTTAATGACGGAAAACGAATTATCGTCACAACGCTTCAAAAATTCCCAGTTATTTATGATCTTGTAGGTGATACAACAGGTAAATCTTTTGCGATTATTGTGGATGAGGCTCACAGCAGCCAAACCGGCCAAAGTGCAATGAAATTGAAGATGGCTCTGGCAGATACATCTGATGCTTTAGCAGAATATGCCGAACTAGAGGAAAAGACAGAAGATGAAATCGATACTGCCAATGATAAATTTTTGCAAGAACTGGTTTCTGCAGGAAAACACAGCAATCTCAGTTTTTACGCCTTTACAGCCACACCAAAGGACAAAACGCTCGAAATTTTCGGCGAAGAATGGACGGACGGCACATTTCATCCTTTTCATGTGTACAGCATGCGGCAGGCCATCGAAGAAGGTTTCATCATGGATGTGCTAGCAAACTACACCACCTATAAAACTTGCTATAAGGTAGCCAAAAATATACCCGATAATCCGGAGGTACCTGCATCCAAGGCAATGAAATTGATTCGACGGTATGCAGAACTGCATCCATACAATATTGCACAAAAAGCAGCCATTATTGTAGAGACTTTCCGCGAGGTAACCAGTAAAGCAATTGGCGGCAAGGGAAAAATGATGGTGGTAACGGCTTCGCGGCTTGCTGCTGTTCGCTATTTCCATGAGGTGCAGCGATACATTCGACAACAAAGCTATGACAGCCTGCAAGTGATGATTGCGTTCTCTGGTAATATTACAGATCCTGATATTCCGGACTCTGAATACACAGAAAGCACAATGAACAAAGATGCAGACGGGAATAGAGTAACCGAAAGTCAGACAAAGGCTGTTTTTCACGAACAAGGAGATGTTTTGATCGTTGCGGAAAAGTATCAGACAGGTTTCGATGAACCACTTCTGCACACCATGATCATTGACAAAAAGCTGCGTGATGTGAAAGCCGTACAAACACTTAGCCGCTTGAACCGGATTTTCCCTGGCAAAATTGATACCTATGTTCTTGACTTTGTGAACACTGCGAAGGATATTCAGACGGCTTTCCAATCGTTCTATACAGAAACCAGCTTGGAATCTGAAATCAATGTAGATCTGATTTATACTGCACAGAAAAAATTGCATGAGTACAAGCTTTATACCAATGAAGATATCGACCTTGTTACATCGATTTATCTTGACCCTGAAAACAATAAGAATAATGTAGCCTTGCAGGCGAAGATTACAAATGCTTTATTGCCGGTCGCAGAACGCTATAATAACAATTTAGATCAGCAGCAGCGGTATGAATTTCGTCGGCAGATACGCAGCTTTGTAAAGTGGTATAACTATATTACCCAGATTGTCCGAATGTTTGATAAAGGTCTGCATAAAGAATATATTTTTTGCAGTTACCTCTCGCGTCTCTTGCCTAGCGACGAAACAGAAGTGTGGGATTTGGGAAGCAAAGTTGCATTGGAGTACTATAAACTAGAGGAAACATTCGCAGGCTCTATTTCTTTGGAGAAAGATGGTGACGGTCAGTATGCAACCCCAATCATGAAAAAGGGAGCTGTCAAGCAGGAAAGAAAAAGCCAACTTGAGGAAGTGATTGAAAAATTTAACGAGCACTATGCAGGAGAAATCACAGAAGGTGACAAGATCCTTGCGGAGATTCTTATGAGCAAGATGTCTCAAGACGATGTGTTGCGAAAGTCTGCTCAACAAGATGGAGAGCAAATTTTTGTGAACAGTGTGTTTTCTAAAGTGTATGACAAAACCGCAATGGATGCTTACAAGGAAAGTAGTCAAGCATTCAGTATTTTGTTCAGTGATCCAAAGAAATATGCTGCGCTGAAAAGTGCTTTGGCTGAGATCATGTATCACGAATTTTGCCAAGAGTAACATCTTTTGATGCGAGATAAGCACAGAAATAAATATGCGAATCGATTTTTACTGTAAGAACGAGCAAATCGAGGTGAACTATGTCAAAAAATGAGCTACCAATCCGCAGTTCCGCTGCCGAATACCTGACCTTTGTGGCCTCCACTGGAGAAAGTGATGCCAGTTTTGAAATGCGCTATGAAGATGAAAATATCTGGCTGACGCAAAAGATGATGGCAGCACTGTATGATGTGAGTCTCCCCACAATCAATGAACATATCAAAAAGATTTACGCTGACGGTGAATTGACAGAAGCGGCAACAATTCGGAAATTCCGAATTGTTCAAGAGGAAGGTTCCCGCCAAGTCAGCCGCAAAATGAACCACTATAACTTACAGCTCATCATTGCTGTTGGATTCAAGGTCAACAATCAACGCGCAGTACAGTTCCGCAAGTGGGCCGGACAAATTGTAAAGGATCATACCATCCAAGGATGGACCATGGATGTTGAACGGCTAAAAAAGGGTCATATGTTCACGGATGAGTATTTCGAACGGCAGCTTCAGCAAATTCGGGAAATTCGTCTGTCGGAGCGCAAGTTCTATCAGAAGGTCACCGATCTGTATGCAACGGCGTTCGACTATGATAAAAATGCAAAGACGACAAGACTCTTCTTCCAGACGGTGCAAAACAAGATGCACTTTGCTGTCCATCGGCACACCGCGGCAGAACTGATCTACGAACGCGCAGATGCCGCGAAAGAACACATGGGTCTTACAACTTGGGAGAACGCCCCAGACGGCAAGATTCTCAAAGCTGATGTGACAGTAGCAAAAAATTATCTCAGTCAGGATGAGATGCACTATCTGGAACGCATTGTGTCCCTGTACCTGGATTATGCTGAACTGCAAGCTGAGCGTAAGATACCGATGAGTATGGAGGACTGGGCGAAACGATTGGATGGATTTCTGGAATTCAACGGTAATGAACTGTTGACGGGTCCCGGAAAAATCAGCGCGGAGCAGGCTAAACTTCATGCAGAAACAGAGTATGAAAAGTATCGTCTGGTGCAGGATCATCTGTATGAAAGCGATTTCGACCGTTTCCTAATGCTGGAGGAGAATGCGAATATCAGAGATGAAAAATAAGAAGTTTCCGGTTGAATTTCCACGTAATCTATGATACTATTTTGATACTGAGATAACCAAATGCTTGAGATATGAGCAAGGAACATTAACATATTTGCGAATGTTTTGCGTCGGATTTCAATGCATATAGCTATACTCATGCTGATTTTGCCGAGTGGGAATAACCTTCTCTGGCTAACACCTCTTAAAAAGTGACCATATATCTAAGGATTTGGGCATTTTGAAAAACGTCAAAAATTTTTTGATACATGTCAGTAATTTACATCTATTAACAAGACCTAAAAATCCCCGCCTGTTTTTGATTGCAGGCGGGTTTTTTTATGAATGGATATGCACAAAAGTGGATAATATTCGTAAAAAATGGGGCGCGTTTGCGCCCCAAAACTTACTTCATATCCTTAAACCGGTACAAGAACTGAACCATCTGCTCTCTTGTGCAGAAGCTCTTGTAGTTCTTATTGCCCTTGTCGTCGCCCTTAATCAGGCCGATACCTTCAGCCCACTTACGAGCAGTCTCAGACCAAGAGCTCGGCTGCTGCTTAGCCAAGCCGACCAGATAAGTATCCATCATCTTGTTAAACTGTTCCTGAGTCACTTCTTCTTCCTCCTTTACCGGCACGTTGTAAGTGCCATTCATAGCCTTCACGATCAGCGGCTTCAAGTTCTTGTCGTAGCTTGCGCGGGTGTTGCCGCCGAAGAAAGCGGTGCCCGGGCAAGTCTTGCAGGAACGCCCAGCGATATAAGTACCAAGCGGGCTGCCGCTATCCGTCCACCACGCATGATAGGTGATACCGGTCTCCGGCGAGAGCTTGAACTTCTTCAGAAGAGCCGCGGCCATGCGAACGATAACATCCTTCTGGGCAGCATTCATCTTGTCGCCACCAACGTCGAAGTTGCCAAGGTTCTCAATACAGATGCCGTTCGTGTTTGCTCCACGACAACCGGCCGGCGCGACGTTCATCGAACGACCAGTGCAGATCATACCATCAGGGAATACCGTGAAGTTTTGCGCAATGTCAGCGTAGCCTGCACTGTTCACATGATAGTCGCGCATATTCTTCTGCAACTGGAGGTGATTCGAGCCGTTGAACTGCTTATAGCAGGGAGACCAAGTGTGATGCTCCTGAATTACGGTGATCCTGCGAGTGACCTTCTGCTGGACGATCCACGACTCAAACTCCGAGATCGTCATCAGAGTAAACCCATACTGAGACTTCATTCGGTCGGCACCTCCAAATTCTTTCCGCCGTAAAACATTGCTCCGGATACACCCGGAGACTTTAAGGTCTGCTCGGTAGTAATCGTCTGGTTTGTATTCGTGCCGTTGACAACCTTGGACATATCACAGAGACTGTCGATCATCTTGGACAGCGTATCCTCGTCTACAGGGTAATTGATGTAGTCAGCCGAAGCCTTAACCATAGCCATGCCCCATTCTTTTCTGGTTGCGCCGTCGTCGAACTTCTTCTCCGCCTGTTCCATCAGGGACATAACGAGGCCGAGCAGGTTCGCCCAGTTCTTTTCCTTGGTCGCGGTCTTAACATACTCCACCAGCTTTACAGCAAGCGGGATGCAGGTGGCCAGACCGGTAAGAATAGCCACAATGAGCTGTACAATCTGATTAGTATCCATAATTGCCTCCTTTCGGGCATAAAAAAAGACAATCCCGAAGGACTGTCGAAAATGCCATTTAATTGACTTTTGGCAAAAATACGGTATAATGTGTTTAGTGGAAACCCAACCAATAGTGAGCGAGTAGCGTGAATTAGTGGTTAGGAATGGTTAAAAGACGGTTGCCTGTCATCCCGCGAGAGCGGAGTGGAGGCGTGTGTATGGCCCTCGCGGGAAATTATTCTCGAAGGGAGGCGATACATATAACTCTTGAGATTCTGGGAGCGATTGAAAGGGCAATACAGATTGCCGGCTCAGTCGCGAGCATGATAGCGTTAGCGCTGTACATGAGAAATAGCAAGAATTGAGCCGTCTGCTGCAACAGGCGGCTCGAGAATTGAGGGCGCAACCCCTCGGTTCAAAAGTATATGTATGTTGTGGCAACCGTCGGGTTTCCACTCTTTTATTATACAATATTTCGCATGAAAAGTCAATCATTTGGCGTTAAAATATACTTAAAAGTTATCAGCAGTCGCGGTCGTCGTTCTCATATCCGAAGTCGGTATCTGTATAAGAAACTGGCGGCGCGATCTCAATTTTTTTAATGTTCTCCTTGCCGCTTTTGCTCTGATAGAAGCTGACGCTCGTACCATATGCCGCCCAGACAGCGGAGATAAAGGTCGTCAGATAGGGGAGAGACCCTGTGTAGTCCAACTCAATCGCCCGTCCGACAAAACCGAGAACCCTGTGCGACACATAAGCCACGAGTACGGTCTCAAAGACCAGAATCAGCTTGGAGAACTCGAGCTTACGCTTCTTTCTTCTTTTGCGAGCCATGACAGCTCCTTTCGCGTTTTATTGAAAATTGGTAAAGAAAAAGCCGGGAAGCCCCGGCTTATCTTTTAAGATGCTGTGCTCATCAGGATAACCACAACAGGGATGTCTACGGTCGGAACAGTGCCATCCGCAGTCATCGTCAGCGAATTTGCAGCCTGACCGGTAGCACGCAGAGATGCTTTCTTAGCAGCTTTCAAAGCGGCCGCCGAGATATTCTGCGTCAGACTGATAACGCCGTTCTGGCTGGCAGCCAATCCATTAATCGTCAGAGCCTGCGTCTTATTGCTCCAAGCAGTCGCCGACAGGGTAGTAAACACCGCCTCTGTCTCATAACCGGGGGTGAGGTCAACCCATGCCCCGCCGGTGTAACGCCACAGGTGAGCCGTTTCTTTCACGAAGTAGAAACGCTCCATCGGCGCAAGAATTGCTTGTCGAGCCGACTCGGTAGCTACATCAATGATGTCGGTCAGGTGCTTGCGCACCCTATCTTTAGTATCATAAAAAATGTCACCAGTGTCCGTGCAGATCAAATAGCGACCCGGCACGATTGGGACAATAGTCGTGTCTTTAGCCTTACTAAAGACAGTCTCATAGGTTCGAAAAAAATAGCCCATTTCGCACCCCCGCCACTCAAAATGTGCTCAAACATATTCAAACACACCGAGAATTGGAATCCTCGCGGATATTCCTTACTGCTTCAACATGTATGCTTTCGCGATTGAAACAACACGCTACTCACGGTTTTTATACATTCCACAGTCGTAAATTCCCGAAATAGCCTTCGGTACACACCTATAGTCACGTTAATTATGCGACAATATAGGTCATAGCATCTTTCAAATTAAGAGCAGCGTTTAAGTCTCTATCCTCTATATAGCCACATTCACAGCGGTAAATTCGATCTGAAAGTTTTAAATCTTTTTTGATGTGCCCGCAAGCGTGACATTTTTTTGATGATGGATACCAACGGTCAACAACTCTTAATTCAATGCCATTATCATTGCATTTGATTTTTAACTTCGTTCTAAATTCATAAAATTTTTGCGATGCAACAGCTTTCGAAAGATGTCTATTCTTCATCATTTCTGATATATCTAAATCTTCAATAACAATGTAAGATGGTTTGGTTTTCACGATCTCTGCTATGGTCTTATTGATATAATCAGAACAGATATTATCCATTTTGTGATAAAGTTTTTGTACTTTGAGCTTTTGTTTTTGAATATTTTTTTGAGTGGAATCTCCTTTCTTAAAATTTGCATATTTGCGAGAAAGACACCGTTGCTCTCTGCGCAGATGTTTCTCGAGTTTACTCAGCCTTTCTGATTTATTGATGTTCTTATAGGTTTTACCATTTGAAATGATTGCTAAATCTTTCAGACCCAAATCTATTCCAATTCCTTCACTATCATTTTTATCGAGTTTAGTTTCAGGTAT
>OIXV01004089.1_pt1 | contig 10284 bp, 20 predicted proteins | sample 1587771 | NCBI WGS metagenome assembly OIXV01 (sample SAMEA3888893, study PRJEB22519) | human gut metagenome | biome: human gut; feature: human-associated habitat; material: faeces | place: Denmark | collected 2010
TCCACAATACGGACACTTTGCTAATTTTTCCATATTCTCTTCTCCTTAACTTTCTTTAACAATTTATAGAATTTCATCTAACGCTTCTTCTATCGCTTCGATACATTCTTCTTTTGTTATTTCTTCGCCGTCTAACATTTCCTGTAAAGGTAGCTGATTATTCATGACTATATACAGATATTCAGCTAATCCTTTTGTGTCGTATCCTTTAACGGTATCTTCTTTTTGCAACGGCTGTAACCTTCCGGTTTTGATATGATGCCCTAATTTATCTGCTCCTATAATGATTTTATTTCCCTTAGGAATTTTGATTTTTCTTCCCGATATACCTAACTCTAACTCACATTCTTTCTTAGCTGTTAAAATCTGCCCTATCTTGTATTCGCTCACTCATTCCCTCCATTATCAAAAATGAAATTTCAACTGTTCCTGCTCTGGTTCCCACTTATCTTCCCAGTCATTACTCATGTTTTTTCTCCTATTCGTACCTTCCTGCTCCTGCTCCGTATCGGTGCCACGTTGCTCCTGTTTTAACTTTCTTTCTTCTTTTGTTTATCATTTTTTCATGATCGGCGATTATTATATAGCGATACTTGTTATCCCAGTACTCTAGCATTTGTGGACTTATTCCTGTTTTCTTTGCCATTGTTTTGTATGTTATTCCGTCAAATAACATTTGAGTTACAATTCTTTTTTTGTATTCTTCACTGTATTTTTTGCGATTGTTGTCGTCTACTTTTTCTATCTCTTCGTCTTTATACTGTTTTACCCACTTCCTTAATGTCATCAAGGTTATTTTTGTTTTAGCTGCAAATTCTCTCCTAGTCATCCCTGACGCTAGTAACATTCTTACGACGCCTCTTTTAAATTCTTCTGTGTACTGCATAGTTTTTTCTCAGACAGCTTAATTCTTCACCTGATGCAGTGTATTTAACCGTGATCACTGGTTCTTTCTTTTTGTCTAATCATGTTAAATCCCTGTGATTCTTCGTTTGTGGTTTGTGATTTGTAAAAAAATAATAATGATTGTGTTATAAACAAACAGAAACTTGATAATGTATAATAAAACTTTGTTAATAGTTGCTAAAAGAATCTCTCAGGTAAAGAATTAAGCTGTCTGTTCTCCTTTCTGCCTGCTGCCTTTTCTGGCAGTAGGCTAATAGATCTCATCATGGCTTATACATGACTTCTTTGTTTCTTATGCGTTTTGTTAATAGTTACTGTGGTATATTGCAACTGGCCACTGCCAGTAGTGCATCATTTCATCGTGTCCGAATCGGACACCTTTCTTTTTCGGACTTTTTGCTTCGCTATAAATCTTTTTAGTGGCTGTCCATTCATTTTTCTTCTGTTATTTCCTTCATTATGGATACTCCTAAATGGTTTCCTTGCTTCTCCTTTTATATTGCTTATCGTAATTTCACACTCAAGCACTTTTGGCATTTTTTGTTCTATCATCCCATATACAATTCTGCTGCCTTTTATTGCTTCTGCCTGTATTTGAACATTTTCAATGTTTGTTAATTTTACGACTCTTTCTCCGTCGGCAAATATTATTGCTTCTCCTGGTACTTCTATTTTTTTATTTGTGTGCCTTTCTCTTTCTTCTAACTTTTCTTTTATGTAGCTCTCGCATTCTGGATGTACGTTAATCGTTCCATCTTTCCTTAGTCCTGCCGTTATCTTTCTAAATGCTTCTCTGATCTTCTTTATCCCTTCGATCATTGTTCTTTCCTTTCTGCGAATTCCATGCTTTCTGCCACGATCTCCGTCGTGTACACTTTTGTTCCGTCTGTTTTTGTATAGCTCCCTGTCTGTATTCTTCCTTCCAGTACGATCTTGGTTCCTTGATCCAGCCATTTGTCTGCAAATTCTGCGCCTTTACCAAATGCAACGCATCCGATAAAATCTGCGTCCTGCTGCCCTTCTCTCTTAAATCTGCGATCTACCGCTAGTGTGAATCTTGCTATACACAAATCGTCTTCATTCCAACTTATCTCAGGCTTCCTGGTTAATCTGCCCATTAGCATTACTTTGTTCATATATCCTCCACTTCTGAGAGTCCCAGGATGCAATATCCTTCTTCCAAGCCTTTAAACCCTTCCAGGATATAGATCACTTGTTTCTCTGTTACTCTTCCTGTTTCTTCTCCGTCACTCATCTCGTGCAGTTCCAGGACGTCTCCGATCTGATAGTTTCTATCATTTTTTCGCAGTTCGAATGACTTCTTTCCTGTGTCCACTGCATCAAAGAACATCTTTGCAAGCTTTAGTCGGTGTCTTCGCTCGTCCGTTTCGTTTCCTGGTACTTCCACTTTGTTCGTCTGCGGAATCTCCACGTGTTCCGTCTTTTGTTCTTCTGTATCAAATTTGATTAGTCCGCTAATTGCATCTGCCATCTTAACAATTGTCTTTTTCACAACCTCATGGAAAGGATCATCGTCACCATTATCAGCACTTAACGTTATAAATCCGTTTCTGCAATCGTACCATCCGTCGAATCCATTTACTCCACATAATGTTCCCCCAGAGGTTCTATATCTGTTTTTCATGTATTCTTTTAATTCAGATAAATCCTTTATGCCTGCACTGTTAACATCATATTGCATATACTCTGCAAACGCTTCTAATGCCTGTTTTTCTAATTCATCCTGATCCGGACAGTATTCCGGATAGCCTCTTTCCGGTTCCATCTGTCCTTCAATCTCTGCTTCTTCCTCTTCTTCGGTTTCGTCCGCTTCGGCTTCCTGTCTTGATTCCTTTAGCTCTGCTTCTTGTTGTTCTTCCAGGATGCGTTGCTTGTATTCTCTTATCGCCTTAACAGTTATGATCTTGTCAGGATACCAGCTGTATACCTCTTCCTGTTCATCTTCTTCCAGTCCTGCGATCTCTACCGCTGTCGAAAAGCTGATTTCCTGTTTTCCCAGGAGTTCTCTCAGCTCCGGAATCAAATTGTTGTTGATGCTCATTGCATTTGCGATCTGTGTCGGTTTCTTCCCAAGAATCTTTGCTGCTATGTCTCGCAGTCTTCCAGATTCCAGATCGTATCCCATGATCTTCTCTCCTGCTGCCTTTGCATCCTTGAGTGCATCTGTCAGGAGCTTGATTCTTTCTAGTTCTTTCTCTGGTGTCGCTTTTCTGTAGCTGTTGGAGATACATAACTCAATGATCTCTTCATTTTTACTTCTTGGCTTTCTGATCTGACATGTGGCTTCACGAAATTCCTGGAGGTCTTCTTCCTCTACCAGTTTCTTTAATGCTCTCCATCTTCGTTCGCCACCGATCAACTTGTATTCTTCTCCTTTTTCATTCGGTTCGTACATAACTTCAAGTGGCTGTAGCAATCCAAGAAGCTTGATCTCTGCTGCCTTTTCATCGATGCCGTTCTGATCGCTTATGTTGTCTTCGTTTGCATAGATATTATAAATGTCAATGTCTTTTGTTCTGAATCGTGCTTTCGGCTTCTCTTCGATTCCTTCCTTGCTTGTTTTGTTTAGCATGTCCATGACGTTAAATCCTGCCATGTCTTTCCCCTCCTTTCTTAATCGACTCTTTGGAATCTTCCAGTCTTCTTGTTTCTTCGTTTTGATTCTATGTACGCTTGTGCTTCATTCCATTCTTCTTCTGTCATGATTTCTTTTAGTACGTTGTTGTAATCCTTTGCCGCATTGCTTCCTCTTGACATTTCTGGGAGCGGTCTTTTTGCTGTTTCCGCTTTTTCTGCAACAACTGATCTTCTAATTTCTGTTTCAAACATCTTGTCTTTATATGTATCTCTTAACCACTGTGCTGTATCTTTGTTTGTTATATTCCCAGTTTTCATTGTCATTAAGACTTTGATCTGCTGCCCTTCGTGAATTCCTTTCGTCTGCTCAATCATATTTTCAACAGCATCAATTCCATATCCTCCTGCTTTTACTGGAATTATCAATAAATCTGATGCTTTAACCACATTTAACACTGTTACATCGAGCAATAATCCACAATCGCAGATCACATAATCATATTTACTGTTGATACATTCTTCATTTAGCATTTTTTCTATGTGGTCTATCTGGTTTTCCATGCTATATAGCAACTGAGCATTTGCCTGCATCAGCCACATATTTGCTGGAATGATATCCACATTTTCATATCTTGTGGTTCTGATCGTTTCTTCTGTGCTTTGCTGCTCCAGTAATATTCCTGCGAGTCCTTTTTCATTCGGATCATATGCTCCCATAGTTCCTGAAGCGTTGCCCTGTGCGTCTGCATCTACTACCAGCACCTTCTTTCCGTACCGTCCTAGTAGGTACGCCAGCGATGTTGATGTTGTCGTCTTTCCAACTCCACCTTTTAAGTTTCCGACTCCGATTATTTTCATGGTTTTTCCCTCCTAATATGGCTATTTATTCTTTTGCTTTTCTTTTTTCACCTTCTACCCAGTTGATGAATTTCTTTTCGCATTCCATGCAAACATCATATTTTTGTCTGGTTCTTGCGGTCCCATTGATAAATGTGCTTTTCTTTACTTCTATTCGATAATATGAGTCTTTTTCTCTACTAATAGCATTTGACGCTAAATAAGGCTCAAAGAATTCACCGCATATATCACATCTCCTTGCTATCATTTTGTTTCGCCCCCTTATATTCAATTTCTTTGTAAATCTTCATCGTTGTCATTTTGTCCCCTGGCATTCTCTCCACTCCTACCTTGTATCCTTTTTCTGTAGCTTTTTCGATATATTCTTCAACGGACATTACTTCTTCTATACCGTCCATATACTCTAGTATTCCTATCAATTTGATTGTTTTTACCATCTTCTACTCCATTTCTTCCATTGTTTTGATCACTTTGTTATTCTCAATCGGCATGGCATCCCATTGATTTAGCTTCACATATTCTTCGATTACCTTAAGTGCGATCTCCTGGCTGTAGCAGACTGCGACGAAGTTTCCATAATCTGCTGCCTGTTTTAAAAAATCTTTCTGTTCCTTTTGCAGTCTCCCATCTCCGTATTTCATTTCGATGTACAGAGATGCATACTGTCCTTTTGGTACTGGAAGGTGCAGATCAGGCACACCTGCCTTTACTCCCTGTCGTTTTAGGACTGCTGCACTTACGCGATCACGCTTCCCACCGTTTGGGATTTGCAAATTGTGATCACTGCTTCTTGTTCACTTGCTTCTGTTCTTAGCATGTACTGTTGTCTTCTTGCTCTACTCATTCTTTACCCTCCATCATCTATGTTCCAGGATCTGCATCCGTTTTGAACTAAAATGTACTCTACAAATTTATATCCTCTTTCTGTACTTCCTTTTCGTACTCCACCGTTGTTTTCATCGTGACGCTTGTCTATGTAGTATCCTTTTGGACTTTTTGCATCTTCTCTGAAGAAATCACATTCCCAAATCACATCTTTCTCGATGTGTGGCTGTTTTAAATTCCTGGAAGGGGGAGTATGTCTTACCTCCGTATTTCTCCATCTTTTTACGTCCTTTTTCTTTTACCAGGTAGGATGCTAGTTTCCCATACTGCCCTGTGTCGTCAAGAAGCCTGATGTGGATTCGTCCACGATCCCAGCATTTTTTTATTGTTTTTGTATCCATGCTTTCGATTACCATGTGTATATGTCTTGCACCTTTATCTCCTGTTTCCAGTACATACACATACTTAAATTCTTTTCCAATCTTTTTATATTGTTTCCTTAGATCTCTGATCAGCTTGTCCTTTTCCTTTAACATCTCTTTGTACGTGTCTGGTCTTTCGTCTTTTCTGTAGGAAAATGTTATGAACATATCTCCTGCTTGGAAGTTACAGTTTAATTTCCATCTCAGCTGCTCTGTTTGTCTTCTGATGTTTACCTCTTCTTGTTCTGGTCTACTTGGCTCTCCAGTTTTTGCTCTCTTCTCCTTTGGTTTATGCTTTCGGCTATAGTACTTCTTAATTTCTACTGTCTTACCTGCGTACACTCTTCTAATCCAATATGGCATTTGTCTTTCCTCCTGATACTGTTCGTTTAATCTATTAGTATTTACTCAAACTTAATACTTTTATCGAGTTAGAAAAGCGGATTCGAACCGCTTATTTCCTTGCTTTTTTGCTTTTAATTTGTTACAATATATTTGTGGTTTTTTTAATCCACAATATGGCATTGAAAAAGCATCCCGATCACTGTTCCGGGATGCTTTTTTCTTTTACCATTTCTTTCAATCTCTCCGGATCATCACATATGTCCTCATATTTTCCAAGCTTGTCCACAATGTCCCCAATTGCACAGTTATTATCTACGCGGATCAAGGACGCTCTGTATGTATAAGATTTATGATTTCTCATCGTCACTCTCATCTTGATCTCCTTATTCTAAATGCTGTCTGATCGCTATTAGTCGTTCACGTAATTCTTCAGCTTGCTCTGCATTTATTCCGCAAAATTCCATTCCATCTAATCCTTTTTTCATTCCAACAATCAGAACATTTCCATTGATCGGATGCCCATGAACATCTGTTTCATATAGATATGACGCAATTGGATTGATCTGCGCTGTTTTATGATACAAATACTCTTCATCTACAAGCATCATCACTGGATACTGTTCTTCTGTTAGTGTGTATAGCCTTTTTGGATGCACAATTTCTACATTCTCACATTCTTTTCCTATCAGCTTGTAAAATTTATGTAGCTGCTCAATAACCGTTCCTTCTGGATAGTTAAGCATCAATACTCGATCACTCATATTTTTATCATCAAAAATGTCTAAATCTATGCCGTCTTTAATCAGAATCATTTTCCTTGGCTTTTCACTCATTTTCTGCTCCTTTACGCATATCTATTATCATCAATTTTCCTACTATTTCTTTTTGATCAAGCTCAAAGATATACCTGTCTTTAAACTCTATATAATTAATCAGCTCATCTGCCATTCCTATAGCAGAGCCTTTCTTTACATGTTCAATGTTTCCATCTCTATATAATTCATTTGGAATCACAGTTTTTTGATATACTATTTTAATATTTTCCAGTATTTCAACTGCTTTTCTCATTGCAGAGATTGTCGGATTTTCATCCAATAAATCTCCTCCCATTATTCCATGCATCTTCATTTGCTTATCATATCTTTCGAGATTGTTTTTCAGCACGCTCACAGCTGTACTGACATTCATCTTGCTTTCTTCGTTCCTCTCGTGGTATAATTTATGTGAATTTTTATTTGTGCCTTGGGAGTTAGCTAGGCTACTTCCTGGGCCTTTTTTATTTTCACTCATCACTATTTTTTCTCCTCTTTATACTTGTATGCTTCTACTGTCGTTGAGCTATGTAGGGCTTCTTGCACTTTTTTTGCCATTTCTTTTCCTGATTCATCTAGCCCCCCCCTCCTCTTCCAGGAGATCTGCAACATATCTTAATACTCCAATCGTAATGTGTACTGTTGCGTCACATAACGGAGATATGTACTCGTTTACATCTCTTGCTGCTTCTACACATGCTTCCTGCAGCGTTACCACCGATGCTATATTCATTCCATTTTCCTTCAATCTCATTGACTTCTCTATCTCGTTTAATAATTTCATTTGCATTGGTCCCATTTTATGCTTGTCCTTCCTGCCCGGAATCTCACCGGGCTGTTTTCTTTTCTTTTGCTCCGATGGCTCTGATCACTGTCACTGCCATCATCTTTTTCTGTTCTGGTGTCAGTTCTCTTACTTCTTTGTCATTTACGAATCGTCTTACCTTATATTCTTCCATAGCGTTCCCTCCTCTCTTCTCAGTCTATTTGTATCTGCTTGTCTGTTATGCAGCATTCGTTGGAGTGTTCTCATCCATCTGCTGACGTGCAGCCAAAATCTCGATGCTTGCCTTTACGATTGCCAAGGATTCCTTGTCCAGTTTCTTAAGGTTCTCCACTGTTCTTTCAAACATCTCTTTTCTTTTCTCTGTCATATTTCCACCTTCTTTCTTTTGTGTTGCAAATGGATTGACACTCCGCCCGATTTATTCACATAATAATGATTATTTTTAAGGGGAGTTCTCCGCGTGGTGTACGGAGTTAAGGATTTCTTTGGATCGCAGTCAGGCAATGTCAAATGCCTGCATTTTGATCGGACGGAGTGTCAATCCATCTGCTGCCTTATTTGCTATTTACTTTTTCCTGTGTTGCCAAAACAGTATTCTCCTTGTTTATTTACATCTTTCTTCCTATAATGAACTTACAGGACACTGCCACGTCCAAGTAAATAAGGAAGGAGAACACTATTTTGGCAACACATAAAGAGTTATCTAATTTCACGCATGATCGGCTGTCTAAATGCAATCATATTGATTTAGAGATTGCTGAACTCAAAGCAAGTCTTACTGTAAAACAGTCTAATCAGCTCGTTCCTCAAGCCATATTTGATAAAATAAAAGATCTTTGCATTAAACTTTCTGTAGTCATAAAACAAGATGCCTTAACAATTCTTGCAGCTTTGACATTTTTAGAACAACTTTTAAAGAAGAGTAATGTTATACTTTCTCAAGCTATAGAAATTCTTGAGAACATCAAAAATCTTTTATAATTCCTTAACTCTCCGTTATTACTTCGGAGAGTTCTTTTTTTATATTCTCAAAGAGTTCTTCTGCGAGTCCAATATCTCCACAAGTTATAAGTCTTAAAATTTCTTTTTCATCCTGTACCAACACCAAATTCCCACATACATTCATTATGTTTATAATTTGCTGCACTTTATTTTTAAACTCTTCTTCTTTATTTTCTTTTTTTGCCTTCTCCTTTTCTTTGCGTATAATTTTTTTAGCTACTTTTAAACGAGCTTTATATATGCCTCTTATTAATCGTCCTGGTTCTCTTAGTTTTACTGGGTATTTTGTTTTAATATCCAACGAGATCCCATTTTCATTCTCATCCACAATAACGCTCATGCTTTTCATACGGTACAGTTTTATTGTTCCGCCTACTAAATCAACGTTATATCCTGCTTCGTCTGCAATCTTTTTTGTCGTTATACTGCAATCACAGTTGCATGATTCTATATCTGGACAGTTCTTGCATGGTTCTGTAAAATCTGCTTTCTTTCCTTCTGCTGCCTGTATTCTCAGAGAATCCATATGTCTTAATGCACATCTGATTCCTATGTCTCTGATCTCTTGCTCTGTCAATGTTTCACCTTCTTTCCTGGTTAAGATTACGTTGAAATTTCTCTGGCAGATTACTTGCATTCAATCCCATATCCAAGCCAGTAATCTGTTGGAGTTTGTTCATAATCACGTCATAATGCATTTTCCCATTTTCATTTTCAAAAGACTTTTCGCATTCTTTCCAGTATTTACAATATTGGCATCCATAAAATATCCATCCGCCTGTAAATACGGAACTTTGAATAATTCTTGCAATGCAATAGATATCTTTTTCTGTTAGTTCTATTTTTTCTATTTCCTTTCACTTTTCTTTCCAGTTTATTTATTCCTGCTTGTCTTTTATGCTGCTGTTGTTGGTTTGTTTTCATCCATCTCCTGTCTGGCAACCAACATCTTAATGCTCACATTAAGCATTACTAATGTATTTCTGTCTAATTTCTTTAAATCTTCCACTGTCTTTTCATACAGCTCTTTATCTTTTTCTTTCATATCTTTCACCTTCTTTCCTTTTGTTCCTGGCGCAGATAGATTGATACTCCGCCCGATCATCATTGTTCATTCCTTTTATCCAGGGGAGGATACGTTGTTAACGTATTTGAGGATTTTTCTTTATACTGTACGGGGTTTATACAGTTTCGGACGGAGTATCCATCCATCTGCTGCCTGTTTACTTGTTTCTGTATATCATCTTTCTTGTTCCTTACAATCACATTGTATTTCATTCAAGGAACTTTGTCAATATATTTGTTCCTTTAAGTCACTTTTTTATTGATTTTTGTTATTTTTAATGCTATTGTATTACTTGAAAGGAGGAAATAATAAATGACACAAGGTGAACGTGTTCGAATAGTAAGAAAGGATCTCTCACTTACCCTAGAGAATTTCGGAAAAAAACTAGGTGTTGGGAAAACCGCTATTTACAAAATCGAAAAAGGTGAAAATTCCCTTACTGATCGTATGCTTGAATCAATTTGTCGTGAGTTTAATGTTAACGAAAATTGGCTTAGGTTTGGAGATGGAGATATGTATCTTCCTGTTGAAGACGAGGTGGCAGAAATTGTTTCTCGTTTATTAGAAGACTCGAATCCTTTCTACGATCTTATTTTGGATATAATGCAAGCATTTGATAAATTAGATGACAATGGAAAAAAAGTTTTCTGTAATGCTATTGAA
>OIXV01004101.1_pt1 | contig 10261 bp, 8 predicted proteins | sample 1587771 | NCBI WGS metagenome assembly OIXV01 (sample SAMEA3888893, study PRJEB22519) | human gut metagenome | biome: human gut; feature: human-associated habitat; material: faeces | place: Denmark | collected 2010
CATAGAACAATTAAAGGAAAGAGCCAAAAAGGACATCAAAACTATCGTTCTTGCAGAGGGCGAAGAAATCAGAACTTTGAAGGCTGCTGAAATGGTAAAAAAAGAGGGCTATGCAAAGATTATTCTTGTAGGTAACCCTGACAAAATAAAGGCAATGGCTGCCGCTGAAAACCTTGATATTGACGGTATCAAAATTGTTGACAGCGAAAACAGTGAAAAGAACGAAGAATACGCAAACGTATTCTATGAATTGAGAAAGAAAAAGGGCATTACACCTGAACAGGCTGCCGAAACAATCAAAGATCCGTCATATTATGCGGTAATGATGGTTAAACAAGGCGATGCTGACGGTATGGTATCGGGTGCTATTCACTCATCAGCCGACACAATTCGTCCGTCACTTCAAATTCTAAAGACTGCACCGGGTACAAAGCTTGTATCTGCATTCTTTATTATGAATGTTCCTAACTGCGAATACGGTCACAACGGTACATTTATTTTCGGTGACTGTGGTCTTAACCAAGATCCGACTGCTGACGAAGTAAGTGAAATCGCTATTTCATCAGCTGCATCATACAAACAGCTTATCCAAGACGAACCGAGAGTTGCAATGCTTTCATATTCTACATACGGCAGTGCAAAGAGTGCCCTTGTTGACAAAATGCAAGAGGCTACAAAGCTTGCAAAGGAAAAGGCTCCTGAATTAAAGCTTGACGGTGAACTTCAGCTTGACGCCGCTATCGTTGACAGCGTTGCTAAGTCGAAAGCTCCTTCATCAGACGTTGCAGGCAGTGCGAATGTACTTATTTTCCCTAACCTTGACGCAGGTAACATCGGTTACAAACTTACTCAAAGACTTGCTAAGGCCGAAGCTTACGGACCTATTCTTCAAGGTATCGCAAAGCCTGTAAACGACCTTTCAAGAGGCTGCAGTGCAGAGGACATTGCAGGTGTTGTAGCAATTACAGCTATACAGGCTCAAAATAATTAATCAAAAAATGAAAGGAATTTTAATATGAAAATATTAGTTATAAATGCGGGTAGTTCATCATTGAAGTACCAGCTTATAGATATGGACAACGAACAAGTTATGGCAAAGGGTCTTTGCGAAAGAATCGGTATTGAAGGTTCAAATCTTCAACACACAAATGTTGCAAAGGACGAAAAGACTAAGATTGAAAAGCCGATGAAGGATCACGGTGACGCAATTCAGATGGTTATTGACGCACTTGTTGATGAAAAAATCGGTGTTATCAAGTCAATGGACGAAATCGGTGCAGTCGGTCACAGAGTTGTACACGGCGGTGAAGAATTTGCAGGTTCATGCGTAATTACAGAAGCAGTTATGAAAGCACTTGAAAAGTGTACACCGCTTGCTCCTCTACATAACCCACCGAACATTATCGGTATCAAGGCTTGCCAAAAGATTATGCCTAACACTCCTATGGTTGGCGTATTCGATACAGCATTCCACCAGACAATGCCTCCAAAGGCATATATGTATGCTTTGCCATATGAATACTACAAAAACTACGGTATCAGAAAGTATGGTTTCCATGGTACAAGCCACAAGTATGTTTCACAAAAGGCTGCTGAATTTTTAGGCAAGCCGGCAGAAGACCTTAAGATTGTTACTTGCCACCTTGGCAACGGCTCATCAATTACAGCTGTTGACGGCGGTAAGTGTGTAGATACATCAATGGGATTCACTCCTCTTGACGGTGTGCCAATGGGTACAAGAACAGGTTCAATGGACCCTGCCGTTGTTACATATCTTATCAACCAAAAAGGTATGTCAGCTAAAGACGTTGACGCTCTTATGAACAAGGAAAGCGGAGTTTCGGGTGTTTCGGGCGTATCATCTGACTTCAGAGATTTGTCTGCTGCCGCTAAAGAAGGAAATGACAGAGCACAGCTTGCTCTTGATATGTTCTCATACCAAGTTAAGAAAGACATCGGTGCTTATGCTGCCGCTATGGGCGGTGTTGACGCAGTTGTATTCACTGCCGGCGTAGGTGAAAATGATGCGGCTACAAGATCGGCTGTTGTTGAGGGTCTTGACTTTATGGGTATCAAGATTAACGAGGACAAGAACGCTGTAAGAGGTACAGTTGATATTTCAGCTGACGACGCAACAGTGAAGACTCTTGTTATCCCTACAAACGAAGAACTTATGATTGCTATTGACACTAAGAGATTGGTTGAAGGCAAGTAATTAAACATTCATACGGAGCATATCCAAACGGTATGCTCCGTTTTTTTGTGTAAATAATTTGTCGAAATTTGTAGACAAATTATAGTAAAATAGTGTATAATAAGCCGTAGAATGAAGTAATGGCGGTGAAATAATGGACACAAACAATCACAAAGGTCACAGAAAAAGAATGCGTGAGGATTTTGAAAAAGGCGGTTTCAAAACGTGGCAGAAACATAAGGTTTTGGAGTATCTTCTCTACAACGTAATTCCGGTGGCGGATACGAATGATATAGCACATAATTTGATTAAAGAGTGCGGTGGATTTGTGAATGTGTTCCACACTTCTAAAAAACGTCTTATGAGCATAGACGGTGTAGGTGAAAAAACCGCCGATTACATATGTTCTCTCGGTGAATTTATACAGTATTACAATACGGAAAAATATAATACGGACGTGTTTGTTTTAAACAGTGAAACGAGTGAAAATTATTTGTGCAATCTGTTTGACGGCAAAAATCGTGAATGTTGTTATATGATTTGCCTTGATCCGAAAAACAGAATTATTAATCAGGAAATGCTTTTCGAGGGCAGTTTTGAAAGCGTTGAACTTGACGTTGCGAAGGTGCTTAGAAGTGCGGTTAAAAGTGACGCGTCACAGGTCGTGTTTACGCACAATCACCCAAGCGGAATTTTAAAACCGTCAAATGCCGATTTGGTTACGACACAGGCTTTGGAGCATACTGAACTGAAACTCATAGCAAGTGCTGCAATCATAGGATTTAATTTCAATCCTGCTATACCGTACAAAACGCCTGCCGCAATCGGTATTCCGAGTGCATTATAGAAAAATGCCCAGAACAGATTTTCTTTTATATTTTTGATTACCGAGTGGCTTAGCTCTATTGATGTAACAACGTCCTGCAAATTGCTTTTCATCAATACAATATCAGCCGATTCAATAGCTATATCCGTTCCCGCACCGATAGCAATACCAACGTCTGCACGAGTCAAAGCAGGTGCGTCATTAATTCCGTCACCGACCATTGCAACCTTATGACCGCTCTGCTGAAGTTTTCTTACTACTTCTTCCTTGTCTGACGGCAACACCTCCGCAACGGCACTGCTTAACGGCAGCTTGTTTTTAATTGCATTTGCCGTAACGGCATTGTCACCCGTAAGCATTATTACGTCAAGTCCCATATTACGCATATCTTCTATCGCTTGCCTGCTTGTTTCCTTTATGGTATCGGCAACTGCGATTATTCCGACAAATTTATTATCCACCGCAAAATACAATGATGTTTTTCCGTCATTCGCGAATATTTCATCTTCCGATACTTCAATATTGTTTTCACGCATCATCTTATAATTTCCGGCTAAAACTTTCTTTCCGTCAACATTGCCTTTTACACCTTGTCCGACAATCTGTTCAAAATCTGCAACATCACTAAATTCCAAGCCGTCGGCTTTTTCAACAATAGCCTTTGCAAGAGGGTGTTCCGACAAATATTCTATTGACGCTGCAATCTGTAAAAGTTCCTTATCGGAAATTCCGACAGGTGCTATATCCGTTACAGAAGGCTTACCCTCTGTTATCGTGCCTGTTTTATCAAGTACGACCGTATCAACCTGATGTGCTGTTTCAAGACTTTCGGCTGACTTTGTAAGTATTCCGTACTGCGCGCCCTTGCCTGTACCGACCATTATTGCAGTCGGCGTTGCCAATCCCAACGCACACGGGCAAGAAATTACAAGTACCGATATTCCCATTGAAAGTGCAAAACTAACGCCTTTACCCAAAAGCAACCACACTATAATCGTAATCACTGCGATTGATATTACAACCGGTACAAATATACCGCTGACCTTATCGGCAAGCTTTGCAATCGGTGCTTTTGATGCCGAAGCTTCCTCCACAAGATGTATAATCTGTGACAATGCAGTATCTTCGCCGACTTTTTCAACCTTAAATTTAAAATATCCCGATTTATTTATAGTAGCTCCGATAACTTTATCACCGACATTTTTTTCAACCGCGATACTCTCGCCTGTAATAGCAGACTCATCTATCGCACCGTTACCCTCAACGATAACACCGTCCAGCGGAACTGATTGTCCTGCTTTTACAGCGACAATTTCACCGATTTGCACGTCATCTACACCGACTGTAACTTCTTTTCCGTCACGAATTACAACTGCCGTTTTCGGCGATAAATCAATAAGTTTTTCTATCGCCTGTGATGTCTTTCCCTTTGCTCTCGATTCAAGGAATTTTCCGAGGGTTATGAGTGCAAGTATCATTGCCGCCGATTCAAAATACAAATTCATCATATATGAATGTGCAAATTCCTTGTCACCGTGTCCGAGTCCGTATCCTATGCAATATATTGCAATGATTCCATACACAAATGCCGCGCCCGAACCTATCGCTATCAGCGAATCCATATTCGGTGCGCCGTGAAACAACGTCTTAAAACCTGTTATATAGTATTTTCTGTTGACATACATTATCGGCAACGTCAACAGCATTTGCGTAAGTGCAAATGTTATTCCGTTTTCCGCGCCGTGAAACACGCTCAAAAACGGCCAACCCCACATATGTCCCATTGAAATGTACATTAGCGGCACAAGGCAAGCGAGCGACACAATAAGTCTGAACTTCATATTTGAAATTTCGTTGTCGATTTTGTTGTCTTTCTTTTCTTGTTCTTTTCCCGCAACAGACGCACCGTATCCGCCCGAAACAACCGCGTTTATAATATCGTCAACGCTTACAGCCGTTTCATCAAAATCAACGTGCATATTATTCTGCAACAAATTTACGTTTACAGACTTCACACCGTCAAGTTTTTTGACGCTTTTTTCAACGTGTGCGCTGCACGCACTGCACGTCATTCCCGTTACATTAAATTTTTCAGTCACATTATCACCGTCCCGAATATTTTGATTGAATTTATTTATTGTTTATGATATTATTATATCGTAAATTATTTATTTTTCAAGTATGCACTTTTTTGATAGATACTATCATTTATGATAGTATGGATTGGAGGTAATACATATGAACCACGATTATATATGCCCTGTTGAGGCAACACTTGAAATAGTGGGCGGAAAATACAAGCCACTTATATTATGGCACTTATCGGGTAAAACATTACGTTTCGGACAATTACAAAAATTGCTTTCATCCGCAACGCCGAAAATGCTTACAAAACAGCTCCGCGAACTTGAAAATGACGGACTGATTGCACGAAAAGTTTATCCTGTAGTTCCGCCGAAAGTGGAATATTCACTGACTTCACTCGGAACAAGTTTTATTCCTATATTATCAAGCATTTGCGATTGGGGAAATAATTATTTAAAAGCAAACAACATTTGTCCTAACTGTTCTATGACAAAACAAAAATAACAAAAAGGAGCTGATTTCAGCTCCTTTTTGTGTCAGTTTAATTAAACCAATATATTAAAGAACGTCGTTCTTTATAAGGTCCTCATATGATTCACGCTTTACAACTACCTTAGCTTTACCGTCCGAAACAGCAACAACTGCCGCTCTCGGAATTCTGTTATAATTACTTGCCATTGAATAGTTATAAGCACCTGTTGCAAGAACTGCCAAAGTATCTCCGACTTTGATTTCCGGCATCATCGCATCTTTAAGCAAAATATCTCCGGATTCACAGCACTTACCTGCTACTGTAACCTTTTCGGTACGTTCGGCATTTGCGTTGTTCGCAACAACCGCCTCGTACTCTGATTCGTAAAGTATATATCTTGGGTTATCACCCATACCGCCGTCTACCGACACATACTTTCTCACATTCTTAATATCCTTAATTCCGCCTACTGTATAAAGCGTAATACCCGCCGGCGCAATAATTGAACGGCCAGGCTCCATAAGAATGAACGGTAGTTTGACTCCTCTTTTTTCTGCAGTAGCCTTAACAACCTCTGAAACGTGCTGAATATATTCATCATACGGTACAGGATCGTCATTTTCGGTATACATAATACCGTATCCGCCACCAAGGTTAAGATTATCAATTTCAAGACCAAGCTTGTCCTTTAAGTCGCCTACAAAGTTCATCATTATTTCAGCCGCTTTACAGAACGGTTCAATATCAAAAATTTGTGAACCGATGTGGCAGTGAACACCGTTTACTTTTACGTTAGACATTTTACTTGCTTTTTCAATAATTTCAAATGCTTCGCCATTTTCAAGTGCAACACCGAACTTTGAATCAATTTGACCTGTTTGAATAAAGCTGTGAGTATGAGCGTCAACACCCGGTTTAATTCTGAACATTATGTTCTGAACAATACCGTATTTCTTAGCAGTTTCGTTAAGTGTTTCAAGTTCATAAATATTATCAACTATGATATTACCCACTTTATTTTTAACTGCAAGCTCAATTTCATCAGCAGTTTTATTATTGCCGTGAAAATAGACTTTATCCATAGGAAAATCTGCCTTTATCGCCGTATAAAGCTCGCCGCCCGATACAACGTCAATACCCAAACCTTCTTCTTTAACAAGTCTGCAAGTGAAAAGTGAGCAGAAAGCCTTGTTTGCATAAAGGACAAGTCCGTTTCCTCCGTAATATTTATCCATCGCGTTTTTATAAACACGACAATTTTGTCTTATTAAATCCTCATCTAATACATATAGCGGAGTTCCAAACTCCTTTGCAAGTTCAACAGTATCATTTTTACCAATAACAAGATGATTTTTCTCGTTTACTGTCAAATCCTCTGATACAAACATTCTTTCTCACACCTTCCTAAAGTTTCTTAACCCTGAGTTCCGTCAGGCTCTAAATTTTCTTTGAGTTTCTTCGTTTCCTTAGTTTCGTGTATAATCTTAGGTTCTTTTAAATCTGTTATACACTTCTTTGTTATGATAACGGTTTTTATACTGTCATCGGACGGCACTTCAAACATAATGTCAGACATTGCCTCCTCGATAATTGAACGAAGTCCTCTCGCACCTGTATTTCTTTCAATCGCTTTATCAGCGATTGCCTCTATCGCGTCATCTTCAAATTCAAGCTTTACACCGTCAAATGCAAACAAGGCTTTATACTGCTTTATAAGTGCATTTTTCGGTTCTGTAAGAATTGTAATAAGCGTTTTTCTGTCAAGTTTATCAAGTCTTGCAAAAACAGGAAGTCTGCCTATAAATTCAGGAATCAATCCGAATTTAAGCAAATCCTGCGGTATAAGTTTACCCAGCAATTCATTGATGTTAGACTCTTTCTTGCTTGAAATCTGTGCACCAAATCCCAAACCTTGCTTACCTGTTCTTGAGCCGATAATCTTTTCGATACCGTCAAAAGCACCGCCGCATATAAACAAAATATTCGTTGTATCAATCTGAATAAGTTCTTGGTGCGGATGTTTTCTTCCGCCCTGCGGAGGAACTGACGCAACAGTGCCTTCAAGCACTTTCAAAAGTGCCTGTTGAACACCTTCACCGCTAACGTCACGCGTAATTGACGGATTTTCGGATTTTCGTGCAATTTTATCAATTTCGTCAATATATATAATTCCGCGTTCCGCAGCGTCAATATCGTAATCAGCCGCTTGAATAAGTTTTAATAATATATTTTCAACGTCCTCGCCGACATAGCCCGCCTCAGTAAGAGAAGTAGCATCAGCTATGGCAAAAGGTACATTAAGTATCTTTGCAAGATTTTGTACAAGGAACGTCTTACCGCTGCCTGTCGGACCTATCATAAGTATATTACTCTTTTGAAGTTCCACATCGTCAGCCATATCAGAATGTTCTATTCTCTTGTAATGATTATATACCGCTACCGACAGAATTTTCTTTGCGTCCTCCTGTCCGACAACATATTCATCAAGAAAAGCCTTTATTTCCTTCGGCTTAGGCAGTTCAGTAGCCGTAAATCCGCCCTTATGCTCAAATTCACCGTCAAGTATACTGTTGCACATATCTATACATTCGTTACAGATATATACACCCGGTCCCGACAAAAGCTTATCTACTTCTTGTTCAGTTTTTCCGCAGAATGAACATCTGAAATGTTTATTTTCGTCCATATATTTATACTCCTTTATTTAGAGGCTTTTACAATAACCTCATCAATAAGGCCGTATTCCTTAGCCTCTTGAGCAGTCATAAAGTTATCACGCTCTGTATCCTCACAAAGCTTTTCGTAAGTTTGTCCCGTACGCTCTGCAAGAATTTCATTCATCTTCTTCTTTGTATTAACAAGATGATCTGTGTATATTTTAATATCAGTTGTCTGACCGCTAAGTCCGCCGCCGGCAATAAGAGGTTGATGTATCATAACCTCACTGTTCGGCAAAGCAAATCTCTTGCCTTTTTCACCGGCCGCAAGCAAGAATGCACCCATACTTGCCGCCATACCGATACAAATTGTAGATACGTCACACTTTATATACTGCATTGTGTCGTAAATTGCCATACCTGCAGTAATCGAGCCGCCCGGGCTGTCAATATAAAGCTGAATATCTTTATCAGGATCCTTTGCTTCAAGATATAAAAGCTGTGCCACAACAAGACTTGCCGTTGCGTCAGTTACCTGATCTGCCAAGAATATAATTCTGTCCTCAAGCAGTCTTGAATAAATATCGTATGAACGTTCGCCTCTGTTGGTCTGTTCAACGACCATTGGTACTAATGCCATACTATTCATCCCTTTCCGAAATTATGAAATTATTTTACCTGTGCATTGTTTACAATCATAGTGATTGTCTTTTGAATTTCAAGGTCTTTCTTAATGCTTTCCTTTTCAGCGTCACCAAGAAGTTCCTTAAGCTTGTCAAGTTCCATATTGTACTTCTTTGACATATCTACAAGTTCAAGTTCAACTTCTTCAGGACCTGCTTCGATTCCTTCAGCCTTTTGAATTGCCTCAAGAACAAGCGAACCGCTTAGCTGTTTCTTAGCCTGTTCAGCGAATTGAGCTCTTAGAGCGTCCATTGTCATACCTGTATATTGCATATACATATCAAGGTTCATACCTTGGTATGAAAGTCTTTGAGCAAAATCTCTTACGCTGTTGTCGATTTGAGTTTCAACCATAGCGTCAGGAAGATCGAACTCGGCATTTTCAATAACCTTGTCGATAACTGCATTTTCGGTTTCAACCTTAGCTTTGTTTTCAGCAGCCTCTTCAAGCTTTTTGCGAACGTCTGCTCTGAATTCGTCCATTGTATCAAATTCGCTTACTTCACTTGCGAAATCGTCATCAAGCTCAGGAAGTTCACGTTTCTTGATTTCCTTAACCTTTACTTTAAATACTGCGTCCTTACCTGCAAGGTTTTCTGCATGATATTCTTCAGGGAAAGTAACCTTAACGTCAACATCAGCGTCAGTTTCAGCACCTACAAGCTGTTCTTCAAATCCAGGAATGAATGTACCCGAACCGATTTCAAGTTCATAGTCTTCGCCCTTGCCGCCTTCAAATGCAACATCGTCTACAAAGCCTTCAAAGTCGATAACTGCGATGTCACCGTTTTCGATTGCTCTGTCGTCAACTGTGATAAGTCTTGCATTCTTCTTTTGTGTAGCCTCGATATCCTTGTCTACATCTTCATCTGTTACAGTATGGTCAATTTTTTCCACTTCTATACCTTTGTAATCGCCAAGCTTAACTTCCGGCTTAGTTGTAACAAGTGCTGTAAATACTACAGGCTCACCCTTTTTGATTTCTTCAACGTCAATTTCAGGTCTTGCAACTGATTCAACACCTGATTCCTTTAGAGCTTCGTCATAAGCCTGCGGAAGTACGCTGTTAATAGCTTCATCATAGAATACAGCCTCTGTATAATACTTTTCGATAATCTTTCTTGGAGCTTTGCCTTTTCTGTAACCAGGTACGTTAAACTTCTTTACATTCTTTTTGTACACCTGATTAATTGCCTTGTCAAAATCCTCTGCACTTACTTCAAATGTAAGTTTTACAAGGTTTTTTTCGATTTGTTCATTTTTCACTGCCATAGTGATAATATCCTCCTTCTGTGTCCTATTACAGACATATTAACATAGCGTATATTATATCACTTATTTTC
>OIXV01004112.1_pt1 | contig 10230 bp, 8 predicted proteins | sample 1587771 | NCBI WGS metagenome assembly OIXV01 (sample SAMEA3888893, study PRJEB22519) | human gut metagenome | biome: human gut; feature: human-associated habitat; material: faeces | place: Denmark | collected 2010
CGAAGGCTGACCTGTGGCTGGCGGAATACTACGATCAGCGTCTGGTGAAACCGGAGCTATGGAAACTGGGCGCGGAGCTGCGTGAGCTGCTGTCCAACGGGATCAAAGTGGTGCTCGATATTGCAAACGACTCCCACCTGATGGCCGACCTGCCGTGGATCGCCGAATCTATCCAGCTGCGTAACATCTATACCGACCCGCTGAACGTCCTGCAGGCAGAACTGCTGCACCGTTCGCGTCTGGCGGAAGAAGAAGGTAAAGAGCCGGATCCGCGCGTCGAACAAGCGCTGATGGTCACCATCGCGGGCGTTGCCGCAGGTATGCGCAACACGGGCTAATTTATCAGCCGTTCCCGGTAAGACGATATTTACCGGGAAAAAACCGGATCGCGCCCGATCCGGTTACGCTTTCCCCGGTCCGCATCACGCGGCCGGGGATTTTTATTAATGGTGCAGCATTTCGTCGACAATCTGCTCTTTATGCAGAGCATAAGGATAATACGTCGGCCAGTTATCCATCTCTTTCAGTAGGGCCTCCTGCGAGTTATTGCCCATGAAGATATGGAAATGCTGTGATTTACGCGGTGCGATAATATGATCGCTGAACTGAACAAATTTCGGCGCTTTTGATTCCGCCTGCTGACATTCGAACAGGTAACGCACGCCTTTCTTGCCGGAAGCATAGGTCAGGATCTTATAGCCGGAATAGGTGTATTTACAGGCATTAACGGTTTTGCCAACGTGGAACTCCATCACGTTATCTTCGATCCCAATCTGGTCCACATCGGTGGCATACCCTTTCTTATAATATTCCCGATATTCCGCCACGCTCTTGCCGCCCGCTTTTTTTGCTTTTTGCTCCAGCACCGGATCCAAATCCCCCTTCAGCAGATACGGATTCACCGACTGCCAGATCCCATCCCAGTCGCTCAGCGCCCGATCTTTAACGTCGGCATCGGCAAAAATACCCTCGCTGGCCTTCACCTCCGCCTCCGTTAACGCGGGGCCATGGCTATGGTGGCCGTGAGCAAAGGTCTGAGCACTGGCTAACAGCATGCCAACCCCCAGCGCAAGGGCAGAAATCTTTTTGGTCATCACTCTCTCCTGAGTTAACATTTGCAATGTTATGTTACGATATAACATATCATGTATAATCTGCAATACGATTCCCCTTCATTACCCTCTGCTTTTACCCTTTCCACGCTGTCCGGTATGATAAAAATGTGGCGCCTTCTACGGAGCAAGAATGGATACCGATCTCAATCAACACATCGACGCGTTAATCAAAAGCCCGGCGACGATCCGGCAGATCCGATTTGCCACCGACAGCCGTCCGGCTTCCGGTAACGTGCAGAAGGCGGATTTTCCACGCCTCGACATCATGCTTGATGGGCAGCTTCACGATGCCGGTATCAAAGCCGATCCGCCCGTGCTGTCCCGGCACGACGTGCTGTTTATTCACGCCGGCGGATGGCATTCTCCCCGTTGGCAGTCGCCCTGTACCGTTCTGAGCATTGTGTTTGGCAAGCAGCAATTAGAGCTCACCCTGACGCGCTGGAACGGCAGTATGTTGAATGTTGAGGAGAGGCTTCAGGTGCCGCGCCGCGGCCCCCGGACCGGCTCCTTCCTGCTCCAGGCGCTCAATGAGATGCAGATGCAACCGCAGGAACAACACACCGCGAGATACATCGTTATCAGCCTGCTGAGCCACTGCGCCGACCTGCTTGGTAGCCAGGTGCAAACCGCCTCCCGAAGTCAGGCGCTCTTTGAAGCGATCCGCAAATATATCGACGCTCGCTTTGCCGAACCGTTAACCCGCGAATCGGTAGCACAGGAATTTTATCTCTCGCCAAACTATCTCTCCCATCTGTTCCAGAAATGCGGGCCCATGGGGTTTAACGAGTATCTGAATCACATCCGACTTGAGCAGGCCCGAATGCTGTTAAAAGGCCACGACATGAAAATCAAAGATGTCGCTCACGCCTGTGGTTTTGTCGACAGCAACTATTTCTGCCGTCTGTTTCGCAAGAATACCGAGCGTTCTCCCTCCGAGTATCGCCGCCAGTATCACAGCCAGCTGACGGAGAAGCCGCGCTAAGCAGAAACTAGATTTTTGTAAGTAAGCCATCGCGTTATTACGCTCGCCCTGCCCAGGTTCGCCAGATATAGCTGGAAAATGTGATCTAAATCATCCTTACCCGCAATGCGTACATTTATCCAGTTTTTGGCAAATTTGTCATCTGGCGACCCGCCGAGGAGAAGCCGTATCCTTACCTCAACATCATTGAATTGAGAATTGAGGAAAGGCTATGGAACTCTATCTGGACACCGCGAACGTAGCAGAAGTTGAACGTCTGGCACGAATCTATCCGCTGGCCGGAGTGACCACCAACCCGAGCATTATCGCCGCAGGCAAAACGCCGATCTGGGATGTTCTCCCGCGTCTGCAAAAGGCCATTGGAGCCGATGGAACGCTGTTTGCCCAGACGATGAGTCGCGATGCTGAGGGCATGGTGGCGGAAGCCAAACGGTTGAGTAATGCCGTTCCGGGCATCGTGGTTAAAATCCCGGTCACCGCTGAAGGCCTCGCCGCTATCAAATTACTGAAGAAAGAAGGCATCCCGACGCTGGGTACCGCGGTCTATAGCGCCGCGCAGGGGCTGCTGGCAGCGCTGGCGGGGGCAAAATATGTTGCCCCTTATGTCAACCGCGTCGATGCCCAGGGGGGGGACGGGATTCGCATGGTGCAGGAGCTGCAATCCCTGCTGGAACAGCACGCGCCGGGGAGCAAAGTGCTGGCCGCCAGCTTTAAAACTCCGCGTCAGGCGCTGGATTGCCTGCTGACCGGCTGTGAAGCTATCACCCTTCCCTTAGACGTAGCGCAACAAATGCTCGGCACCCCTGCGGTAGAGTCAGCCATAGAGAAGTTTGAGCAAGACTGGAATAACGCTTTTGGCAATCTGAACCTGTAACCCGATTGTCGCGTCGCCAGAGGGCGGCGCCACGATCAACCAGGAGGAATCGAAATGGATCGCATTATTCAATCCCCAGGCAAATATATTCAGGGTGCGAATGCTATCACCCGCCTTGGCAACTATCTCAAACCGCTGGCCGAACGCTGGCTCATTGTCGGCGACAAGTTTGTGCTGGGTTTTGCCGAAGAAAAGCTGCGTAAAAGCCTGACCGATGCGGGTCTGGCTGCTGAAATCGTGCCGTTTGGCGGTGAATGCTCGCATAATGAAATCAATCGCTTGCGTGAAATCGCCGGCGCTGCTCGCTGTAATGCCGTGCTGGGAATCGGCGGCGGAAAAACGCTGGATACCTCGAAAGCATTAGCCCACTTTATGAATCTTCCGGTAGTGATTGCCCCGACAATTGCCTCAACGGATGCCCCCTGCAGCGCCCTCTCCGTTATCTATACCGACGAAGGCGAGTTTGACAGCTATCTGATGCTGCCGCGCAACCCGAACATGGTGATTGTCGATACGCAAATTGTCGCCGGCGCTCCGCCGCGCCTGCTGGCAGCGGGCATCGGTGATGCGTTGGCCACCTGGTTTGAAGCCCGGGCCTGTTCACGCAGCGGCGCCACGACAATGGCCGGAGGCAAATGCACTCAGGCGGCGCTGGCGCTGGCTGAGCTGTGCTACAACACGCTGATTGAAGAAGGTGAAAAAGCGATGCTGGCGGCGGAGCAACATGTCGTCACGCCGGCGCTGGAGAAAGTTATCGAAGCCAACACCTATCTCAGCGGCGTTGGTTTCGAAAGCGGCGGGCTGGCGGCAGCGCATGCGATCCATAACGGCCTTACCGCCATTCCGGACGCGCATCACTACTATCACGGTGAAAAGGTCGCCTTCGGGACACTGACGCAGCTGGTTCTGGAAAATGCCCCGGTGGAAGAGATTGAAACCGTCGCCGCGCTGTGTCACAGCGTCGGGCTGCCTCTCACCCTGGCTCAGCTGGATATTAAGGGCGATATTCCCGGCAAAATGCGTACCGTCGCGGAAGCGGCCTGCGCAGAGGGAGAAACTATCCACAATATGCCCGGCGGCGCGACCGCTGATGAAGTCTACGCCGCGCTACTGGTCGCCGATCAGTACGGCCAGCGTTTTCTGGACGAGTGGGAATAAAACAACATGGCCCTCGATGAGGGCCATTTTTTATACCGCCGGACGCACGCCCAGCGTATGGCAGATGGCGTAGCTCATCTCAGCACGGTTCAGCGTGTAGAAGTGGAAATCCTTCACCCCTTCACGGCTTAAAATCTTCACCATGTCCATGGCGATATTCGCCCCCACCAGCTGACGAGTTTCCGCATCGTTATCCAGCCCTTCAAACATTTTAGACATCCATACGGGAATACGGACGTTAGTCATGTCGGCAAACTTTTTCGCCTGTTTGAAGTTAGAAACCGGCAGGATGCCTGGAATAATTTCGACATCGATACCGGCGGACACGCAGCGATCGCGAAAGCGCAGATAGCTTTCAACATCAAAGAAGAACTGGGTAATCGCGCGGTTAGCACCCGCATCGACTTTACGCTTCAGGTTCAGCAGATCTGCCTGCGCGCTTTTGGCTTCCGGGTGAACTTCAGGATAGGCCGCAACGGAGATATCAAAATCCCCGACCTCTTTCAGCAGCGTCACCAGATCTGCGGCATACATATCAGGCTTACCGCTACCCGGCGGCAGATCGCCGCGCAGGGCAACGATGTGGCGAATACCGTTGTTCCAGTAGTCTTCGGCGATCGTGCGCAGTTCATCGCGGCTGGCGTCAATACAGGTCAGATGCGGCGCCGCTTCCAGACCGGTACGCTCCTTAATCCCCTTTATGATGCTATGAGTACGGTCGCGCTCGCCGGAGTTGGCGCCATAGGTCACCGAGACAAACTTTGGCTTCAGGCTGCTTAAGCGATCGATGGATTTCCACAAGGTTTGCTCCATTTCACTGGTGCGCGGCGGAAAGAATTCAAAGGACACATTAATCTGGCCCTGCACTTCTGCCAGGCTCTGATTCAGGGCTTCCCGCTGATTGGCGTGAAAAAAGCTCATACCTTACCTCATCAATCGCATTTTATTGTTTGTTGTGTTGCGAACTTCTATACGTTTAGACGTCCAGATGTAAAAATGACGGAAAAGAGAGCAGGCGTCAATAGAAAAATCAGTGTAAAGAGTGAGGAATATTCAGTGAAGATGAGATTAATTCATGCAACTCAACGCTAAGATAATGATTCCTCAATAAACGGCAGCAACCACGCGCGCAAAGCTTCATCTTCCGGTCGCGTCACTAATCCCAGCGACAAACGCAAGCGAGTCCCCTCCAGCGGATGAAATACCACCCCCTGACGCTGTATCGCGGCAAATGATGCCGGCAGCAAAATCATCCCTTCTCCGCGTGCGATACGTGCCAGCAGTACGTCATGCTCAGCGGGCTCCTCCACATACGCCGGCACGTAGCCAATACGCTCAAAAATGCGCCGGGTTGCGTCAAAAAAGGCCGGATTACGTTCACGCCTGAACCAAAACAGCGGCCGATGATTCAGCTGTTCTAAGACCAGCCGGGAGATTGCGGATTCCGGCCATGACGCGGGTAGCGCCGCAATCAGCGGTTCATGATAGGGCAAAGGAGAAAGCGTTAACCCAGCGGCATCCAGCGGCAGCGCAATCAGCGCGGCGTCCAGCTTGCCTTTGCGCACCTGCTGAGCCAGGGCAGGCGAGGAGTGGCGAAGGAGGGAGAGCGCCCTGACCTGGCGACCCAACGCCGATTCCAGAGACGCAAAAATACCCTGTTCGAAGGCAGTCGTCAGCCCCAGACGTAAGGGCTGCTGCCGGTCATCGGACAGCTGCCCCAGCGCACTCAGCGTCGCCTCCTGCAGCGCCAGAAGCGGACGAATAAGCGCCAGCACCCGCTCACCATCTGCGGTAAGAATCAGCCCTTTGGTATGGCGGACAAAAAGCGTCACGCCCAGCAACGTTTCCAGATGACGGATATGACGGCTCAGCGGCGGCTGCGAGATGAACAACCGCTGCGCCGCCCGGCTGATATTATTCTCTTCCGCCACCACGGCAAAATAGCGCAGCAGGCGAATATCAAGAGTCTGTAAGCGTAAACTTGTCATACCTGAAAGGTATCACGAAAAGGGTATTACTCAAGTCCGATCAACGCCTCTAACCTTCTTCCCAACCCATCATCATTATGAGGAAAGATCATGACATCCGAGCGTTATACCACCGGCCTGGACATGTTGCAGCGCGTTGACGGTAAAGGCGGCGATGCCGTCGTCAAAAGCCTGCAGGCCATCGCCCCGGACTTTGCCCGCTACCTGATTGAATTCCCGTTTGGCGATATTTACGCCCGCCCGGGGCTCGATTTACGCAGCCGTGAAATCGCCACCATTGCCGCCTTAACCGCGCTGGGCAATGCCGCACCGCAGCTAAAAGTGCATATTGCCGCCGGGTTGCACGTCGGTTTGTCGCAGGAGGAGATTATCGAAGTCATCATGCAGATGGCGGTGTATGCCGGATTCCCGGCGGCCTTAAATGGCCTGTTCGCCGCCAAAGAGGTCTTTGCGGCGCATTGATACTCCGAGACCAGACGCCGGTCTGGTCTCGGGCAGAGGCAGGATTAGAGCAGCTGTGCCAGACGGTTAATATCCGACTGAATAGCGCCAGCGGTCACGTCGCGGCCGGCACCCGGGCCGCGGATAACCAGCGGGTTATCGCGGTACCAGCGGCTCTCGATGGCAAAGACGTTATCGCACGGCAGCAGCGCCGCCAGCGGATGCTCCTCGCGGACGGCTTCAACGCCAACCCGCGCTTTTCCGTTGGCATCAAAACGCGCCACGTAGCGTAGAACCAGCCCCAGTTCACGGGCGGCCTCCAGACGTTGCAGCATCTGTTCGTTCAGCTCTTCGCCATTCTCAAAGAAGTGATCCACAGAGCCCTCTTCACAGTGCGCAGGCACCAGCGATTCGACGCGCACCTGATCGGGCTCGATGTCATAACCGGCTTCGCGCGCAAGGATAACCAGCTTACGCATCACGTCTTTCCCCGCCAGGTCAACGCGCGGGTCCGGCTCCGTCAGCCCCTGCTGCCAGGCCTGATCGACCAGATCGGTAAACGGCACGGTGCCGTCAAACTGCAGGAACAGCCAGGAGAGCGTGCCGGAGAAAATACCGCTCAGCGCCAGAATAGTATCGCCGCTGTCAATCAGGTCGCGCACGGTATGGTTCACCGGCAGACCCGCGCCGACCGTAGCGTTGTACAGCCAGTGGCGGCCCGTTTTCTCGAACGCATCGTGAATCTGACGATATTTGTCGCTGCTGCTGGCCCCGGCCAGCTTATTGGCGCTGATGACGTGGAAGCCGTGGCTGGCAAAATCAAGGTACTGATCGGCCAGCTGCTCGCTGGCGGTCACGTCCAGCACCACTAAATCATCATAGGGATGAGCGCGCATCCACAGGAACAGCGACTCTTCATCCTGCTCAACGGCTTCATCGTTAAAGAACGCTAACGCGCGGCTGGCATCCAGACCGTCGTAGTTAAGCAGGCTGCGGCGGCTGTCCACCACGCCGGCGAGGACAAACTCGAAGCCGGTGCGGGCTGAGAGCGTACTCTGTTCACGGGCAAACAGCTCCAGCCAGCGCGAACCGATGTTGCCTTTACCAAACAGGACCAGGCCAATACGTTTTTCTGCCCGGAACAGGGACTGATGCAGGCCCTGAATCAGGCTTTCCGTCGGGCCTGCGCGCAGCACCGCCACCAGGCTAATCCCCTCTTCAGACTGCCAGGTAAACTCGACCGGCTGTCCTTTCAACTGCTGCCAGAAACGGTGGCAATGCAGCGGGTTACGGCTGACGCCCGCCCCGACCATCGCCACCAGCGCCAGCTTCTGACGCAGACGCAGCTCGCCCGGCAGACCCGCTTCATCGAGCAGACGCAGCGCGCTGTCGGCCACTTCCGAGGTATAGCAGAACTGCAGCAGCTTACGATCGGCATGCACCCCCACCGCCAGCGGGCGCAGCTGGGCGCGTTTAAAGATAAGATCCAGCTCCTTGTGCGCCAGCTTGAAATCCTGACCGGCGGGCACCTGGAACTCAATCAGGCAGACATCATCATGGCTGGTGACAATTCGCGCGCCGGTGCCGGACGCCAGCACGCGCTCAATGCGCGTGGAGCCTTGCTCAGGCGTGTAGCTACAGCGCAGCTGCAGATCGATATCGCTACCGGAGACCGGTTGAAGGGTACGGGCGTGCAGGACCGGAGCCGCCAGGCGCGCCAGCTCGCTGGCTTCATCCAGGCGCAGCAGCGGCAGCAGGCACGCATCCTTCACTTTACGCGGATCCGCGCTGTAGACCCCGGCCACATCGCTCCAGATAGTGACGCGAGACGCCCCGGCCAGGGCACCAATTTGGGTCGCGGAATAGTCAGAACCATTACGCCCCAGCAGGACGGTTTCCCCGGCGCTGTTGCGCGAGATGAAGCCGGTCACCACCAGACGTTTGTTGGGATGTTGTGCCATCAGCTGTTGCAGCAGCGGATAAGACAGACCTTCATCCACCTGCGGCTGCGCAGCGCGTTCGGCGCGCAGGAAGCTACGTGCGTCAAGCCATGCCGCTTCCAGTCCCAGCTGGTTGAGCACCGCGGCCATCAGACGTGCAGACCACACTTCGCCATGGCCGACCACTTCAGCATAGACCGCATCGGTCACGCCGCTATCCAGCAAGCCGGCGAGACGCTCGAGGTCGTGAATAAACGACGCGATCAGCGTATCTGCCGCTTCTGCCGCTTCTGCCGACAGCAGGCTGGCGATCAGCTCCATATGGTAACGGCGCAGCGACTGCTGTACCTGATGCGCAGAAAGGCGATCGGTCTGGCTGAGCTTCAGCCAGCTAATCAGCTGGTTGGTGGTGCTGCCAGCGGCGGAGACAACCATCATGTCACCGGCCTGCGAGTATTCCGTCATGATCCCCGCGACGCGCAGGTAACATTTCGCATCCGCTAAACTACTCCCACCAAATTTGTGCAGCTGACGACCCTTCGCCCCTGCCTGCGCATTCACACTCATGTTTATTCCTCGTTTGCTGCCCGGAAGCCATTTTCCAGGTCGGCAATTAAATCTTCACCATCTTCAATACCGGTCGAAATACGCAGAAGCGTTTCTGAAATCCCCGCCGCCGCGCGCGCCTCAGGCGCCATACCTGCATGGGTCATCGTCGCAGCGTGCGAAATCAGACTTTCTACGCCCCCCAGCGATTCGGCCAGCGTAAACAGCGATAATCCGCTCAGAAAACGACGCAGCGTCTGCTCATCGCCCTTCAGCTCAAAGCTTAACATCGCGCCAAAACCTTTTTGCTGACGGGCAGCAATCTCATGCCCCTGATTTTCCGGCAGAGACGGATGATACAGTTTTTTCACCAGCGGCTGGGTTTTCAGATAGTCGACAATCGCCAGCGCATTGCGCTGTGCGACTTCCATACGCGGAGAGAGCGTACGTAAACCACGCAGCAGCAGGTAGCTGTCAAATGCGCCGCCGGTTACGCCGATATTATTCGCCCACCATGCCAGTTCGGTGACAACAGCCGGATCTTTCGCAATCACCACCCCGGCGACCACGTCAGAATGCCCGTTCAGGTATTTTGTGCACGAATGCAGCACCAGATCGGCTCCCAGCGCCAGCGGATTTTGCAGCGCCGGGCTCAGGAAGGTGTTATCCACCACGCTCACCGCACCCGCTTCACGAGCCAGCGTGCAGATTTTCGCAATATCCACCACGCGCAGCAATGGATTACTTGGGCTTTCGACCAACACCAGCTTCGGTTTTTCAGACAATGCCGCACTCAGCGCCTGTTCATCGTTCTGATCGACAAACAGAACCCGATAGCAGCCGCGCTTCGCCAGGCTATCAAACAGACGATAGCTGCCGCCGTAGCAGTCGTGAGGGGCCACCAGCAGATCGCCGGGCTTCAGGAACACGGTCGTCACCAGCAGAATCGCCGACATACCGGTATTGGTCAGAACGGCGCCCGCTCCCCCTTCCAGCTCCGCCAGCGCGCGCTGCACCACATCGCGGGTAGGGTTACCGCGGCGGGAGTAGTCGTGGGCACGGGGTTCATTAAAGCCGGTAAAGTTGTAGGTACTGGAAAGGTGAATCGGCGGGACAACGCAACCGTATTGTTCGTCGTCATTTAAACCGCTACGCACTGCGATGGTGGCCTGTTTACGCGTCATGT
>OIXV01004113.1_pt1 | contig 10228 bp, 7 predicted proteins | sample 1587771 | NCBI WGS metagenome assembly OIXV01 (sample SAMEA3888893, study PRJEB22519) | human gut metagenome | biome: human gut; feature: human-associated habitat; material: faeces | place: Denmark | collected 2010
ACGAGCTGCCGCCGGAAGAGCACGCTGGCATCAAGCAGGTGCCGAGCTCCCTGGCTGAGGCTATGGACGCCCTGGAAGAGGACCACGACTTCCTCACCGCCGGCGACGTGTTCACCGACGACCTGATCGAGACCTGGATTGGCCTCAAGCGCGACGAGATCGACCAGGCTCGCCTGTCTCCGACCCCGCTCGAGTACGAGCTCTACTTCCACATCTGAGTTTGAGAGCTTAGCAACGTTGGAGTTCCGCCATTGCTCTTCTCTTGTGGGAGTCTAATGGGAGTCATTCAGCGTAACTAGAAAGAACCTCGTGAAATTCGTTTCACGAGGTTCTTTTTTTGTGTGTTGTGTTGTGTGTTATGCGATGTGTGTTGCTTCTGGAATATTCCAGGGGCGGGCCGCTACTTAGTCTCCCAACGCTCCTTGAGTACATAGGCGGCGGCTTTGGGCTGACGGTCGCGAGTGAAGACGTCCTTCTTGTTGCCGTCGACGCGCATGATACCTTCACCGGTTTGGAAGTCGCAGAGGTTCCATACCTGCTCGCCCACCACTGCCTCGAACATGTCGAACACTTCGTGCTGCATGGTGAGGTACTCGCATTGGTACTCTTCACTCCATTGCATGCTCGGCAGCTTGTGCACACCGGCATCGGTGTCCGCACCGTATTCGGTGAACAGAAACGGCTTGTTGGGTTCGGTGTTCATCCATTGGTTCATCTCGTTGATGAAGGCCTTCTTGGCTCCGATGAGCTGATACCCATCTTGCACATACCAGCCGTAATACCGGTTCAGGCAGATGACATCCGCGAACTGATGGCACTTGTCTTTGCCTCCGGCGGCCATCAGCAGATTGGTGTAGGTCAGCGGGCGATGCTGCGGATCGAGCGTGCGCGCGTAATCGAATATCTCCTTGAAATACGGCACGGCCGCCTCGGATTGGAGTCGTTGGCGGCGTCGATGAAATTCCAAGCGCCGGAGGCCCCGGCATTCTTTTCGTCGAAGGGGACAATTCAGAACACAACTGCCGACACAATCGTCAGGGAGGCCAGCGAGAACAGCGTGCTTACGAGCACGAAGCCGACCGCATACTCGGGCATGTTGTTCTTGCGACCGGTGAACATGGCGATGGTGGTCATGGTCGGCAGTCCGGCGATGACCGTGATCATCAGCACCATGTCATGGGTGATCGGCAGTTGCGGCAATGCGCCGGTCAGCGCGGTCAGTAGCGCGTAGAAGGCGAGCGGGAATGCGATCATCTTGGCGACTAGGCCAGCATAGAGTTCGTAGCGTTTGAGGACGCCCCACCACTTGGTCAGCGCGAACAGGCCGCCCAAGTAGATTAGCGACATCGGCGTGGCCATATTGCCGATGGTGTGCAGCGGCTTCAGGATGATGTCCGGCACCTTGACGCCGAGCAGAATCAGAATCAGGGCGAGCATCACGCCGACGAAGGCGGGATTGACGAATCGTTTAAGCAGGCCGAGGACGCGGGTGCCTGGCGAGGGGCGGACGACGGCCGGAGAACCACCGTTTGCGGCATTGCTCGCCGAACCAGCATTGCCCACCGAACCGGCGCCGTTCACCGAACCGTTCACGACCGCACCTCGCGCGCCAATCGCGTTGCCGCCAGTCGTTTCGTCGACCGGCTCGCACAGCCATACGCCGTACGTCCAGAGCAGCGTCTGGTCGATGATCGACATCAGCGCCACGTAAATCGCGCCGTTCTGCGGCCAAAGTGCCATAATCAACGGAATGCCGATGAATCCGGCGTTGCCGAAAATAAGCGACGCCTGAAATACATGGCTACGCGAACCTTTGAGCCGCAACAGTTCGGCGACCAGCCAGAACACCAGGATGAGCAGCGCGTACATCACGGCGGTCAGCAGCATCACGCCCCAGTTAGAGGCAAGCTGCGCGCGGTCCGCACCATCGACGGCGTTCGAAAACACAAGCACGGGGATGAGCACGTTGAGCAGCAACGAGCACATGCCGTCCAACGCCGTCTGACCGTAGAATCGAAGCCTCACACATCCATACCCGACCATCAGCATGATCAGAAATCCGACTAACTGGCCAATCATGACGCCGAACTGCCCCATGCACACTCCTCTCGCTCGCGTTCCCGTGCTTTTCTGTCACTGGTTCATATAGGCAGCCATCTGGACAGGCTCGGCGGCACACGCATCAGTATGTTCGATACCACCACATGCCAATCCACTTCTCGTTCAACCGTTCCCCGTGCTAATGCGCCGCCGGCCACCCCGTGTTGCCGGTGCTGCGCGAGCACCATTACACGTATTGCATTCCGGTGATCAGCGGGCGCAACGTGTGGGTCGGCGCGAACGTGTCGATTCTGCCGGGAGTGACCATCGGCGACAATTGCGTGATTGGCGCCGGTTCGGTCGTGACACATTCCATCCCCGCCAACTCCGTCACCTACGGCGCGCCCTGCGAGGTCGTGCGTGAAATCGGCGACAAGGACCGCGAGTATTTCTACAAAAATCGCAAGCTCGACGTGTGGGAGTGAGCTTTCGCGCTACTGCTCTTTGAGCTTAAAACGCTCACTGAATTGGCGGTCGCGCCAGTAGTAGACGTCGTCGCGTTCGTTGATTTCGCGAATTACCTTGCACGGGCTGCCATAGGCGACCGTGTTGGCGGGGATGTCCTTGGTGACCAGCGAGTTGGCGCCAATGACCGCGTTGTCCCCGATGGTGACCCCGGGCAGCACGGTGACATTCGCGCCGATCCAGACGTTCTCGCCGATGTGGACTGGCAACGAATACTGGGCACCCTGATAGCGCAGGTCCGGACGCACGGGATGGCCGGTGGCTACAAGCGTGACGTTGGGGCCGATCATGGTGTGGGATCCGATGAAGATCTCACCATCGTCCACCAGCGTCAGGTTGAAGTTGGCGTAACAGCGCTCGCCCCAATAAGTATTGCAGCCCCAGTTCGCATACACCGGGCATTCGAGGTACAGACCCTCCCCCGCCGCGCCGAAGAACGCCTGCATGAGTTCGGTACGGCGCTTCGGGTTGGTCAGCGGCGTGGCGTTGAGTTCGAGCTGGAGATCACGCTGGGCGGCCTGCAGATCAAAAAAGCCGTCCACATCATCCGGCAGGTAGACCTCGCCAGAGAACATAAGCGCCATTTTCTCGCGCGTCGCATCATCGATAATCGGCTTGGCGATCGGCTTGTCTTCGGTCATCATTGGCTCCTGTTCGGCGTTTTGGCGATTGTGTCGGTCGAACTATTCTGTCACAGACTCGTTTTCGACACCCAGCATCGAGCGCAGCCAGTCAAGGATTCAGATGTGCGATTGGCACCGTGCGGGCCTCACACTTTTCTTATTGAGAACGATTCGCCGTGCAGTCAAGCCCTCCATCCACCCAAAAAGGACTCGCTTTTGGCCGCGTCGTCGCGGTAGGCCTTGCCGAACTCGTCAATGAGCCCATGGAATTCCTGCAAATCCTTGACGCTGAGGCTCGCATCCAGCACCACGGGCGAATAGGCCTTGTGGAATGCCAGATAGCCGGTTGGCACATCAAATCCAAGGAAGGCGAATAGTCGGCGAGCATAAGTATCGGCCACGAATGTGCGGCGCGAAAACACATATAGCATCAGGTCGTCGGCCGTTTCGCCCCCGATACCGAATAATCCGAGCAATTCGGTCCGCAATTCGGCGTCGGGAATATCTGCCGCGCCCTCAGGCGAGGCTCCGCAACGCTCCACATACCATCGGCTCAGTGACTGTACCGTCTTGGATTTGTTGACATAAAAGCCGGACGGGCGAATAAGTTCCTGCAGATGCGCTGGCCCCATAATCGCCAGCTTATGGGGTTCGAGCACACCCTCCGCGTTCAACGCCGCAAGCGAACGATTCACATTGCCCCACGCCGTATTCTGCGTCAGCACCGCGCCCACCATAATCTCGAATGTGGTTTCAGCCGGCCACCATCCGGTCGGGCCAAGGGCGGCAGCCATGGTGCGGTACAGCGATTCGATATACGCGGGAGAAGGAACGCCCGGCACCCGCTTTGCACTTCGATTATTCATAGTTGCCATCTACCATTCACCGCAATTCATGCAGGATTCGCCGCATGAACGGGATAGTGACTAGGAATGTCAGCACGTCGGACACCGATTGCGCCATTTCCACGCCGAGCACGCCGAACATCATCGGCAGAATCAGTACGATCGGTGCCAAAAACAGACCTTGTCGGCACAGGGCCAGGAATGAGGCGATGCCGGTGCGGCCCATGGTCTGGGTCATCATATTGCCCATCATGTTGAAGCCGTTGAGAATCACCGTGCAGCATTGGATGTGCAGCGCGGCCACGCCCACCGCCACCACGGCCGGGTCGGAGCGGAAGATCTCGACCAGTTGCGGTGCGAACACCCACAGCAACACCGCCAACACCACGAGCACGCAGGTGGCGAGCCGCACGCAGAACCAGTACCCTTCTTTGACGCGCGCGAACAGGCCGGCACCGTAGTTGTAGCCGCACACCGGTTGGAAACCTTGGCCGAGGCCGACGATCACCGAGTTGGCGCCCAACATAATGCGCATCACAATGGCCATGCCGGCGATGGCCGCATCGCCGAACGGATTGGCGGCAATGTTCACGCAGGTCACGGAAATCGAACCGGCGCCTTGGCGGATCAGCGAGGGCAGGCCACCGCCGGCCACTTCGCGCATGAGCAGCACATCCGGCCTGCAATTGCGCAGGGACAGTTTCATCACGCCGAATTTGCGGCTCATTGTGGTCAGAATCGTGAAGCTCACCGTCTGGCAGATGGCGGTGGCGAGGCCGGCACCGAAAATACCCAGGTGCAGCACGAAGATAAACAACGGCGCGAGCAGGAAATTCAGCAATGCGCCCGAAACCAGCCCGATCATGCCGAACGCCGATTGCCCTTGGTATCGCAGCAGTCCGTTGAGCGCGAACGACCCGCACACGCAGGGTGCGGCGACCAGCAACGGCGTCAGATATTGCACGGCGTATGGGGCGATCGTCGAGGTCGAGCCCAGCATGACGACAAGTGGCCGCAGGGTCAGCAGTCCGATTGTGGCAATCACCAGACCGGAGATCACCGCGCCCGCAAAGCCCACGGCCAGTAGTCGGGAGGCGCGATCATTGTTCTGCTTGCCGAGTTCGCGGCTCATCGAGTTGCCCGCGCCGTTGCCGAAGAAGAAGCCGAGCGCCTGCATCACGGTCATGATGGAGAACGCGATGCCGATAGCACCGGACTGCGCGGTGCCGAGCTGGCCGATGAAAAAGGTATCAGTCAGGTTGTATGCAGTAGTCACCAGATTGGAAATGACGGCCGGCAGGCATAGTTTGAGGATCAGCGGTTTGACCGGCTGCCCGGTCATCTGCCGATATTTCGCGTCCGCGCTTGCGCGTCTAATGCCATGAATCTGCACCATGGACGGCTATCCTACTCGCGCAGGGTCCTATGCAAAGGCGCGTTACCGCCATACGAGTCAGCGCAGATACCGCCCGGTGATGCTGTTCGGATTGGCCGCGATTTGTTCCGGCGTTCCGGTGGCGACGATGCGTCCGCCGCTTTCGCCACCGCCCGGACCCATGTCGATGATCCAGTCCGCATTGGCGATCACGTCAAGGTCATGTTCGATGACCACGACTGTTGCGCCGCTCGCCACGAGCCGGTCGAACACGCCCAGCAGCACGCGCACGTCGAACGGGTGCAGACCGATGGTCGGCTCATCGAACACGAATACCGCGTCCGATTGGGCCTTGCCCATTTCACTGGCGAGTTTCAGCCGCTGGGCTTCGCCGCCCGAAAGCGCCGGCGTCGGTTCGCCGAGCGTCAGGTAGCCGAGACCCAGATCGTGCAGGATGGTCAGACGTGCGTGAACCTTCTTGAGGTCGCTGGTCACGGCCAGAGCCTGGTCCACACTCATTGCCATGAGTTGGGGCAAACTCAACGAAAGGCGAGATTCTCCCTTAACCGCACGCCGAATCGCGTCGGCTTCGGACGCATAGCGGGAGCCTCCACAATCCGGGCATTCGATGGTCACGTCCGGCAGGAACTGCACATCGAGCGAGATTGAACCGGTGCCGTCGCATGTGGGGCAACGCAGTCGGCCGGTGTTGTATGAGAAATCGCCAGCCTTCCAGCCGCCCGCCTTGGCGCCGTCCGTGCGGGCGAAGGCGCGGCGCAATTCGTCGTGAATATCGGCATAGGTGGCCACGGTGGAGCGTACGTTTGCGCCAATCGGCGTGGCGTCGATGAGATTCGCGCGACTGATGCCCGCGGTCTCAAGCTCGCGCACGTGTTCCGGCAACAGCTCCCCCGCCGCCTGCGCTTTGAGTGCGGGAATCAGCGATTCGAGCACCATCGTGGTTTTACCGGAGCCGGAGACGCCTGTCACCGCCACGAGCCGGCCGCGCGGAATATCAACGTCCAGCGGCTTGACCGTATGCAACTGGCTGGTTGTCATGCGGATGCGGCCAAGGTCGAACACCTGCGGTTCCGCCACGCGCTCACGGATGCGCGCGCTCACATTATCGGCCAAGAACGGCGCAATACGACTACTTGGATTCGCCGCCACCTCGCCGACCGTCCCTTGCGCGATCACATGCCCTCCTTCGGCGCCGGCAACCGGTCCCATTTCGATAAGATGGTCGGCGGCCTTGAGCACGCGCACGTCATGGTCCACGACCACCACGGAATTGCCGTCCGCCACCAAGTCATGCATCACGCCGAGCAGCCCATCCACGTTCGAGGGGTGCAGGCCAATGGACGGCTCGTCGAGCACATACAGCACGCCGGTGGTGCGGTTGCGCACGGCACGGGCGAGCTGCACACGCTGGCGTTCGCCGGTCGAAAGCGTGGCGCCGGCGCGGTCAAGCGCCAGATAGCCGAGGCCCAGATCCAACAGTCGGCGGGCCACGTCCAGGAATGATTCGCAGATGTTGGTGGCCATCGGCCGCATGTCGGCGGACAGAGATTCCGGCACGCCGCGCACCCAATCCACCGCCGCATCCAAGGTCATCGCGCTGGCTTCGGCCAGGTTCAGCCCGCGCACATGCGGGGCCCGGGCTGCGGCGCTCAGTCGTGTGCCGCCACAGTCGGCGCATGGTCCCTCCTTGAGAAATCGAGCCACGCGCTTCAGACCTTTCTCGTCCTTGGCTTTGGCGAGCGCGTTCTCCACCGTGTACACGGCGTTGAAGTAGGTGAAGTCGAGTTCGGCGAAATCGTCGCCTTTCTTCGGCTTGTAAAGAATATGCTTTTTGACGGCCGGCCCGTTGAATACGATGTCGCGTTCTTCGGGTGTGAGTTCGTTGAACGGCACGTTGGTGCGCACGCCCATCGCGCCGCACACCTGTTTCATGAGGTCCCACATGAGCGAACCCCATGGCAGCACCGCGCCGTCGTCGATGCTTTTCGACTCGTCCGGCACCAGGGCCGCGCGGTTTACTTCGCGCACGATGCCGGTGCCGGAGCAGGTCGGGCAGGCGCCGGCCGAGTTGAAGGCGAGCAATTCGGCGCCGGGCGCGTGGAATTCCTTGCCACAGCCAGCACAGGTGATGGGCAGGCCGGCCGCCACGTTCAGCGTCGGTTCATTGCGCGCCCCGCAATGCGGGCACACGTGCGAGGCGACGCGGGAAAACAGGAGCCGCAGACTGTTGAGCAATTCGGTCATCGTGCCGAACGTCGAACGGATGCCAGGCACCGTGGGCCGCTGGTGCAGGGCCAGCGCGGCCGGCACATGCAGCACTTCGTCCACCTGGGCGCGGCTGGCTTGAGTCAGTCGACGGCGCGTGTACATGGACAGCGCTTCCAAGTAGCGCCGCGAACCTTCCGCATACAGCACGCCGAGCGCCAGCGAGCTCTTTCCCGAACCGGAGACGCCGGCCACGCCCACCAGTTCGCCCAGCGGAATGTCGATGTCGATGTTCTTCAGGTTATGCACGCGCGCCCCGCGCACTTCGATCGCCTGCGGCCGTTGATTGTTGGTCATGCTCGGCACCGCTCCGCCGCCGCGCTATCTGACCTCTGTTCAAGTGTCACGCCGTCACCTCTTTCTCGACTTCGCCCTTGGCTGCCGCCGCCTGAGCTTCATGGTCTCCAGTATCATCACGGCCAACGACGGCGGCCGAACGACGGACGAGAATCTTTCGTCTTGGGCACCGTCCGCCACCTGCAATTCGAACTAGCTGAACCAGCGTGACGATATTGTCGGCTATCGATCTGCCGTGATCGTAATGGACATCGTCGTCCGGAAGCACGTCACCTGTTCCGAGAGGAGTCGGCGGCGCGCTTTCATAAGGGCACACAATCCCAAGATCACACCCACAGATCAATACCGATCAATACTCGTACGTGATCGCGGGGTCGCCGATGGTCGGCGTCTGATCCAGTTTGAGGTTGGCCGAGCCGGCCGCGGTGGTCACGTCGTATTCGATGGTCACCGTGTCCTGAGGCGCCAGGGAGATGTCGTCCATGTAGGTCATATGGTCCTTGGCCTGCACCTGTGCGAAGGAACTGCCGTTCGACGCCGACACGTTGCTGACCTCGCCTCCGGCCGGCGTGTAGATGACCACGCGGTTCACCGCCACGCCTCCCTTGGCGTTCGCCGTGATGTATTCCGGCAGGGATCCGGCCTCGCCCGGCTGCAGGGTGTTGGTGAACGAATACGTAACGTGGTAGGTGTTGTCGCCGGTCCTCTTCACCGTCGACTTGCGCTGGATGTACCAGTCCATCTTCGAGGCCTGCATCTCGTTGGAGTAGACGCCGGTCACCGGGTTCTTCGCGTCGTTGGTGATCTCGCCGGTGACGCCGGCGCTGCGCAGCACCGCCTGATCCTCCTCGTGGAACGACCAGAAGTACAGGTGCCGCTGCTCGGCCATCCGGAGCATCGTCTTGGCGACGGTCATGAGCTTCTGCGTGTTCATGTCGCTGAACAGGTGGGCGACCGCCTGGGCGGCGGTCTCGCTGAAGTACTGGTCCTGAGCGGAGGGCGTCAGTTCCTTGTAGGCGCCGTTGAGCAGGAATTCGGCGGTGTTCGACCCGTTGAGCACGCGCCCGTCGGACAGAGTCACGTCGCCGGTGGCGCCGATCATCGCCTGCAGCGCGACGGGGTCGAGCGACATCACGCCGTCGGACGATCCGCCGAACGGAGCCGCCTGCCAGAACTTCTGGGCCATGGACGCGACGCGCGGGAAGTCCGGCGTGGACGAAAGATTATGAATGACTTGACCGAAGTACAGTCCGCTGTACAGCGTGCCGTCACCGTCCTGGTTGACGTCATCCAACGCGGCGTTGGAGGGGAACTCGGCATCCGCGTGGAACTCCCCCACCGCGATCTTGCCATTGTCCGCGCTGAAGGAACCGGCCGAACCGATCAGGCCGCCGGTGCCGCGGATCTCGGAATTCGTCTGGGCAAGCAGCACGTAGTTGCGGGCGCCGTTCGCACCGAGGAAGTTCGGCAGCATGTTGAGCATGCCGCTCAGGTTTTCGGTCACCTGCGCCAGGGCGGCCATCTGCGTCTTGCCGTTCTGCAGCGCGTTGTTCACCACGCCGAGTTTGGCGTCGGGAAGATCCTGGATCGTCCTGGCCTGTGATTGCACGGACTGGTCGACCGTGGCAAGCTGCTGCGCCGCGGCGATGATCGGCTCCATGTTGAGCTGCCCATCGCCACTGGAGAGGCTGGCACCGGTCAGTGTGGTGACGACCTTGCCCAGCTGGGGCAGCGTGGTCTGCGCGAAGTCATCGATGGTACCGATGGCGGTGCGCGCCGTCTTCACGTCACCGCCGACCACGGGCATCTTCTCCGCCAGCGTCCACAGACCGCCGCTGACATCCTGCTTGGCGGCGGCCGCCTCCTTCTGGATGTAGCTCACGTCGGACAGCGCCTTGACCATGTCGTCGGTGGAACCGTCCTTGATGACCTTGGCCGCGTTAACGACATTGTTGAGGTGCGCTTTGGCGCTCATCGCCGACTTGTACAGTTTGAATCCGCTGAAGCCGGCCGCCGCGGCGCACACGACCAGCAACAGCAGCACGACGAGCAGCGCGTTGCGAACGCGATGGGTTTTCCTGGTGACCGTGCGTGCGTGTGATGGCATGGGCTACTTCCTTACGTTATGACATATATCGATACTGGCTAGCTGCCCGATTACGCTTTCGCTGGACGGGTAGCCCGGCGGACGGCACGTAGCAGTGCACGACGTGCACATCGCGTATGATGCCGGGGGT
>OIXV01004147.1_pt1 | contig 10165 bp, 9 predicted proteins | sample 1587771 | NCBI WGS metagenome assembly OIXV01 (sample SAMEA3888893, study PRJEB22519) | human gut metagenome | biome: human gut; feature: human-associated habitat; material: faeces | place: Denmark | collected 2010
CATGGGCTATACCCTCTGGGTGGAAGCCGGGTGTCTGCTGCTGCCGCTGCTGGTGTCCGTAGGCTATGGTGAGGCCTGCTGGGAGCCGTTTTTGTGGACGCTGGGGCTGTGCAGCCTGTGCGGGCTGATCCTCACCCACATCCCGGCCCGGAAGAACCGTTTGCAGGGTCGGGACGGCTATACGGTGGTGGCCATGGCGTGGATCGTGCTGTGCCTGTTCGGGGCAGTGCCTTACGTCCTCAGCGGGGCTGTCCCCCACTATGCTGATGCCCTGTTCGAGACGGCCTCTGGCCTCACCACCACCGGAGCCACCATCCTGACGGATGTGGAGGCCATGCCAAGGGGTATCCTCTTCTGGCGGGCGCTGACCCAGTGGATGGGCGGCATGGGTGTGCTGGTGCTGTTTCTGGCCCTGATGCCCTGGACGGGGGCGGGGGCCGTACACCTGATGCGGGCCGAAAGCCCCGGCCCTATCAAGAGCAAGCTGCTGCCCCATGTCAACGACACCGCCAAGGTGCTCTATGGCATCTACATTGGTCTGACGACGGCGGAGATCGTGGCTCTGTGTCTGGCGGGCATGGACCTTTACGACGCCGTGGTCCACTCCTTTGCCACCATCTCCACCGGTGGTTTCTCCACCCGCAACGCCAGCATCGCCGCCTTCGGCTCCCCGGCCATCACATGGATTGTGGCCATCTTCATGTTCCTGTCGGGCATCAACTTCTCTTTGATCTTCATCTCCCTGCGGGGACACATCCGGGCGGCGCTGCACAGCGAGGAGCTGCGGCTGTATACCCTGCTGACGTTGGGGTCCATCGGCCTTATCGCCGCCAGTCTCATGGTGCAGCAGAGCGTTCCGCTGGGTCGGGCGCTGAAGGATTCCGTCTTCAACGCCGTGTCCACCGTGACCACCACCGGCTTCGCCACGGCGGACTTTGCCCAGTGGCCGGTCTTTGGACAGATGCTGCTGGTGATCCTCATGTTCACCGGCGCCTGCGCCGGGTCTACCTCCGGTGGCATCAAGGTCTCCCGCATCCTGCTGCTGGGAAAGCTGCTGCACCGGGAGATCAAAAAGATCCTGCACCCCAAGCATATCTCCGTCATCACCGTGGACGGACAGCTGGTGGAGGACCGGGTGGTCTCCTCGGCGGCGGCCTACATGGTGGCGTATATGATTCTGCTGCTGGGTGGGGCCACCCTTCTGGCTTGGGACAACCTGGGCTTTACGGAGTCCTTCACCGCCGTGCTGACGTGTCTCGGCAACGTGGGACCGGGGCTGGGCCGTCTGGGCCCGGCGGGGAATTTCAGTCCCTTCTCCGGGTTCAGCAAGGTGGTCATGTCGCTGCTGATGCTGCTGGGGCGGCTGGAGCTGATGCCCATTCTGGTGATGCTCTCCCCACGGATGTGGCGGGAGCGGTAATAGCGCTGCCCGAAAATCTAAGGATCTTTCAAGCGCCGACCTTGGCAAGCAAAAAACAGCCTGCCGGTAACACCGGCAGGCTGTTTTCCGTTAAAAGACGGTTGATACGTTCTTACTTGGAGCGCAGGGCCTTGCGGATCAGGGGGGCGATGGTCACGGCCAGCACGCCGCCGATGGCGGCAGTCACCAGCTGGGGCCAAGAGAAGCTGGCAGAGATTGCCGCCACCTGCTTTTCCGCCAGTCCCAGTGTAGGCAGCACCAGCTTCACGATCAGCAGCCACAGGGCCAGAAACTTGGTCACGGCTCCTACAGCCACGGCCAGATAGCTGCGTGTGGCGATCTTGTCACGGCTTGCCAGAAGGTGCAGGATCACCACCAGCACCATGTTGCCGACGGCCACCATGGGGACAATGGGCAGAAACGCCGGGCCGATGCCCAGCAGAAAAGCGAAGAAGGGACTCACCAACGCCACCGTCAGGCCGCACCACAGGCCACCCACCAGCACCGATACCCCCAGCACCAGATTCACGCAGGAGCCGGTGACGAACTGTCCCAAGGGCTTGGTGGCCCACTGCAGCGCCACCAGCAGGGCGATCATCACGGCGGTCTCCGTGATCCAGAGTGTTTTCTTGTTCATGGGTTTATACCTCCAGAAGTTTTTCCCTATTTTACCACACTATCGCTGGGCTTACGTTGCCCGTGCAACGAAAGGAGCCGTCTATGCAGCCGGACATCCCTCTGTTACAACAAACCATTCTCTTCTCCGGCATCGAGGCGGAGGAGCTGCAGCATCTGCTGACGTGCCTTGGCGGCTCCGTGCGCCGCTATGGCCGGGGGGAGTTCCTCTGGCACGCCGGGGACACGGTCCTGCAGGCGGGCATCGTCCTGCAGGGGGCCGTGGACGCCGTACAGTACCGGGAGGACGGGGCCATGCAGCTGGTGGCCCGCCACACCGCCGGGGGCGTGTTCGGGGAAATGCTCATGGCAGCAGGCGAGGCAAGCCCGGTATCGGTGCTCTCCCCGGAGGGAGCGGAGGTGCTGTTTTTGCCGCTGGAGCGGATCATGGAGGGCTGTGAGCGCCACTGTGAGGGCCATGCCCGGCTGCGGATGAATCTGCTGCGGGAATCGGCCCAGAAGTTCTGGCAGATGCGGCAGCGGGTCACCTATCTCTCCGAGCCAAGCCTGCGGCGGCGGGTGCTGCTGTATTTGCAAGACTGCCGCAGCCGTCAGGGATCCGACTGCTTCCGGCTCTCCCTGTCCCGTGAGGAGATGGCGGCGTATCTGGCGGTGAACCGCAGCGCCCTGTCCCGTGAGCTGAGCAGGCTCCAGCAGGAGGGGCTCATCGAGTTCTACCGCAATTCCTTCCGGCTACACTTTTCCCCGGAGCAGCTGTCGGTGACGGAAATGTAATGGATTTTTCGCCAGACGTCTGGTATACTTCTCCCCAACAAGGAGGGATGACGGATGGAAAAGCGATACTCCGGCCGCAGACGGCGGCACCTTCGGTGGCTGTGGCTGCTGATGATCCCGGTGCTGGCGGCGGGCTATACCCTGTGGCGCTTCGGACCGCAGCGGTCCTATACCGCCCGACAGCTGGGACTGACGGACCTGCAAAGCCCCAACGACGCCGACGGCGACGGCGTGGACGATTGGACGGATGTGGTGCTGGGCGCACGGGCCTACATCGCCACGGATCCCCACTATCAAAGCAAGTACTATGCCGGGGGCTATCCCGACGACGGACTGGGCGTCTGCACCGACGTCATCTGGCAGGCTCTTCAGGCGGCAGGCTATGACCTGAAGGCGCTGGTGGATGCGGACATCGCCGCCTGTCCGGAGGCGTATCCCCACATCACCACCCCCGACTCCAATATCGACTTCCGCCGGGTCAACACCTTGGATACCTTTTTCCGCCGCCATGCGCAGGTGCTGACCTGCGACCTGTCGGATGGGCAGCAGTGGCAGCCGGGGGACATCGTGGTGTTCGGTGATCGGGTTCATATCGGGCTGTGCTCGGATCGGCGGAACCGGCAGGGTATCCCCTTCCTGATCCACCACGGAAACCCCATCGACGAGGCGGTGGAGCGCAACGACATCCCCCGCATGACGGTGACAGGACATTTCCGCTGGCTGGGCTGACGGGAAAGGAACAAAACAGTAACAAAAAAGACATTGCGGAGCGAAATTTTCTGTCAGATTTTTTCGCTCTGTAATGTCTTTGTCATTGCTTTTAGAAAAAATTGTGGTATACTATGTTATGTATCCCTCGTGAAAAGCCGAGGGTATCCTTATGTTAAAACGCTTCCGGCCGCAGCCGTATGAAGCTTACCGTCTCCGGGCAAGCTACCCTTGTCCCGGCTATATGTAAAAAGAGAGGATGCCTGTTTTGAACAAGTATATCATTCACGGTGGCCGTCCCCTGTTTGGTGAGGTCACGATCAGCGGCGCCAAGAACGCCGCCGTTGCCATCATCCCTGCCGCCCTGCTGGTGGACGGCGTATGCCGCATTGAGAACATCCCCCAAATCAGCGACGTGACCCTGTTTTTCTCCATTCTGGATGAGCTGGGCGCACGGGTGCGGGTGCTGAATCAGCACGCCGTGGAGATCGACTGCCGCACCGTCCGCAGCACCCATCCCTCCTATGATATGGCACGGCGCATCCGGGCGTCCTACTATCTGCTGGGCGCGCTGCTGGGCCGCTTCGGCGAGGCCACCGTGGCCATGCCCGGCGGCTGCAACTTCGGCGTGCGGCCCATTGACCAGCACGTCAAGGGCTTCCGGGCCATGGGCGCCGAGGTGACGGAGGGCAACTTCGTCCATGCCGCAGCCAGGGGCGGCCGGCTCTCCGGTGCCAACGTCTACATGGATGTGGTATCCGTGGGCGCCACGATGAACATCATGATGGCCGCCGTGCTGGCCGACGGCACCACCACCATCGAAAACGCCGCCAAGGAGCCACACATCGTGGATCTGGCCAACTTCCTCAACTCCATGGGTGCCGACATCAAGGGCGCCGGTACGGACTCCATCCGCATCAAGGGCGTGGAGCGCCTCAGCGGCGGCACCTACTGCATCATCCCCGACCAGATCGAGGCGGGTACCTATATGGCCGCTGTGGCCGCCACAGGCGGACAGCTGCTGATCCGCAACATCATTCCCAAGCACATGGACTGCATCTCCGCCAAGCTCATGGAAATGGGTGTCACGGTGGAGGAGCAGGACGACACCATGCTCATCCGCCGCAGCGGGCCGCTGCAGCGGGCCAACGTCAAGACCCTCCCCTACCCCGGCTTCCCCACGGATATGCAGCCCCAGATCACGGTGGCGCTGTGTCTGGCCCAAGGCACCAGTCTGGTGACGGAGGGCGTGTGGAACAACCGCTTCAAGTATGTGGAGGAACTGCGGCGCATGGGCGCTCAGATCCAAGTGGACGGCCGGGTGGCTGTGGTGGAGGGCGTCACACAACTCACCGGTGCGCCGGTGCAGGCCTGTGATCTACGGGCCGGTGCGGCTCTGGTCATCGCCGGTCTGGCCGCTCAGGGCGAAACGGAGCTGACGCAGGTACAGTATATCGAGCGTGGCTACGAGGATCTGGTGGGCAAGCTCCGCCAGTTGGGCGCCGATATCCGGGTGGAGGAGATTCCGGAGCCGGAGGAGACCGAGGCTCACATCTGCTGATAGAACATAATCTTTCCGCCGCAGGCTGTTGGCAGTCTGCGGCGGAAAGTCGGTTTATTGCGAGGAAAGACACATTGATGACCATACATACACTGGCCAGCGGCTCCGAGGGGAACTGCCTGCTGCTGTCGGACGGGGGCGTGCATCTGCTGCTGGACGCCGGAATTTCCACACGCCGCATCAAGGCGGGGCTTTTGCAGCTGGGGCTGACCATGGCGGACGTGGACGGCGTACTCATCACCCATGAGCATTCGGATCACGTCAGCGGCCTGCAAACCATGGTGAAGCACCACCGCATCCCCATTTACACAAGTCCCGGCACCGCCCGGCAGCTGGCCTACCGCATTGCCGGCATCGAGTCCCTGCTGCGTCCGGTGGAGCCGGGGACGGTGTTTTCCGTGGGAGACTGCCGGGTGACGGTGTTCCGCACCTCCCATGACGCCGCCCAGAGCGTGGACTACCGGGTGGACGGCAGCGCCGCCGTGGGCTTTCTCACGGATACGGGCTTTGTGACCCCGGAAGCGGAAGCCGCTCTGGCGGGAGTGGATACGCTGGTGCTGGAGAGCAACCACGACGTGGAGTGGCTCCGCAGCGGGCCGTATCCCTATTCCCTGAAGGCCCGCATCCTGGGGGACGAGGGGCATCTGTCCAACGATGCGGCGGCGGAGTTCGCCGCCCGAATGGCCCGGTGCGGCACACGGTGCATCATTCTGGCCCACTTGAGCCGGGAGAACAACACCCCCCAGCGGGCTTGGGACACGGTGCAGCGATGCCTGAATACGGTGGAGGCGGAGGTACTGCTGGAGGTGGCCCCCCGCAGCGAGGTCAGTCCCCCCTATGGGACAGAGGTGCCGGTATGCAGCGAGTGACGGTGCTGTGCGTAGGCAAGCTGAAGGAGAAATTCTATCTGGAGGCGGCGGCAGAGTACGTCAAGCGGCTCCAGCGTTTCTGCAAGCTGGAGTTGGTGGAGCTGCCGGAGAGCCGTCTGCCGGAGTCTCCCTCCCCGGCGGAGGTACAGCGGGCGCTGGCGGCGGAGGCGGTGGCCATCCGGGAAAGGCTCCCCAAGGGCGGGGCAGTCATCGCCCTGTGCATCGAGGGAAAGCCCTGTTCCAGCGTGGAGCTGAGCCGTCGGATGGAGGAACTGGCCGTGGCCGGTAAGACGCAGCTGACCTTCCTCATCGGCGGCAGCGTGGGGCTGGACGAGAGCCTGAAACGGCAGGCGGACTGGCGGCTGTCCATGTCCCCCATGACCTTCCCCCACCATCTGGCCCGGATCATGCTGCTGGAGCAGATCTATCGGGCGTATCAAATCTCCGCCGGAACAAAATATCACAAATGAAACACTTCCCTTTTAAGAAAATTCGTGATATAATACAAGGACATATATAAAGGAGGCCTATCCATGGAACTGAGTTACTGGGGTATCTCCCCCAATATCCCCGCTTGGCCCACTGACGAAAACGGTGAGCGGGAGCAGGCAGTCCTGCTTGCCCACACCTTCGATTCCCCTGCCGACGCAGACGTGACCATCTCTCTGCTGACGGCTTACGGGATCCCATGTTTCAAATACTACGACAAGGAGGGCGGCGCCGGAAAGGTCATCAACGGCTTCTCCGGCTTCGGCGTGGGATTGTACGTCCCGGCCTCCATGGCGGAGGACGCCCAGAATCTGCTGGCCTCCATGCCCATGCCCAACGAGGCAGACGAGTAAACCGAAAGGAGCATCCATCATGTCTTATATGCAGGAATATGAAAAGTGGCTGGCATCCCCTGCCCTGAGCGAGCAGGAGCACGCCGAGCTGGAGAGCATCCGGGACGATGAGAAGGAGATCCGGGAGCGGTTCTATGGGCCGCTGGAATTCGGTACCGCCGGTCTGCGTGGCACCATGAAGGTGGGCCTGCACCAGATGAACATCCACGTCATCCGCTGGGCCACTCAGGGCTTTGCCAACGTCATCTGCGCTGAGGGCGAGGAGGCCAAGCGCCGGGGCGTGGCCCTGTGCATGGACTGCCGCAACCACTCTATGGAGTTTGCCAGAGCCGCCGCAGAGGTCTGCGCCGCCAACGGCATCCATGTGCGTATCTTCGAGTCGCTGCGGCCCACGCCGGAGCTGAGCTTCGCCGTGCGGGAATACGACTGTCAGGCGGGCATCAATGTCACCGCCAGCCACAATCCCAAGGAATATAACGGCTATAAGGTCTACTGGTCCGACGGCGCCCAGCTGCCGCCCCAGCACGCTGCCGCCATTGCCCGTGAGCTGGAGCAGATCGACATTTTCACCGGCATCCGCCGGATGGAGTTTGACGATGCCAAGGCCCAAGGCCTCATCGAGATCATGGGCGCCGAGACGGACGAGAAGTTCATGTCCCACGTCATGGCCATGGTCAACGACCGGGAGTCCATGGCCAAGGTGGCCGATACCTTCCATATGGTCTATACCCCCTTCCACGGCTGCGGCTGGAAGCTGGTGCCGGAGGCTCTGCGGGGTCTGGGCGTGAAGCATCTGCACTGTGTTCCGGAGCAGATGGTGCTGGACGGCAGCTTCCCCACGGTGGTCTCCCCCAATCCGGAGAATCCGGAGGGCTTCTATCTGGCCATCCAGCTGGCGGACAAGGTGGGCGCCGACTTCATTCTGGGCACCGACCCGGACAGCGACCGGGTGGGCATCATGGTCCGCAACCGGGACGGCTCCTTCATCCCCGTCACCGGCAACCAGACGGGCGTTCTGATGCTGGATTACCTCATCGGGGCCATGCGCCGGGCAGGCAAGCTGCCGGAGCATCCCTACTTCCTCAAGACCATCGTCACCACGGAGATGGCCCGGAAGGTGGCCGAGGCCAATGGCGTCACCTGCTGCGATACCTTCACCGGCTTCAAGTTCATGGCGGAGAAGAAGAACCAGCTGGAGTCTCAGGGGCTGGGCCATGTGATCATGAGCTATGAAGAGAGCTATGGCTATATGCTGGGCGACTATGTCCGGGATAAGGACGCCGTTACCGCCTCCCTGATCCTGACGGAGATGGCGGCATGGTATGCCGTGCAGGGCATGACCCTGTTCGATGCGCTGGAGGCCCTGTACCGGAAGTACGGCTTCTACGGCGAAAAGACCCACAATCTGGTGATGCCGGGTCTGGACGGATTGGAGAAGATGGCGGCACTGATGAAGTCCCTGCGGGCCGACCCCCCCACCCACATCGCCGGGGTAGAGGTGCTGCGCCGCAAGGACTACACCGACGGCAGCGTCATCGACTGCCGCACTGGTGAAAAGACTGCTATGGAACTCTCCGGCAGCAATGTGCTGCGGTATGAGCTGGCGGACGGCACCGCCATTCTGGTGCGGCCCTCCGGCACGGAGCCTAAGATCAAGGTCTACATTCTCACCATCGGCAAGGATGAGGCGGAGCGGGACGAGAATCTGGCCAAGTACAGTCAGTGGGTCGCCACGCTGACAAAGTAACAGGAACGATAAAAAGAGGCGGTGCGGCTATGTTCCCCCCTCACAGTGGTAACAAGCGATTCCCAGGATACCCCGGCAGGTCATCGTGTTTACGATGCCTGCCGGGGTTTCTCTGCGTCCTGGGGTTCTGGTGCTTCCAGTGTTTCCTCCACATCCTGCTGACCGCTGCCGACATAGCCAATGCCGTTGTAGTAAATCTCCACGGTCTGGGGCGCGTGTTTAGCCTCTTTCTTGTGGACCACGATCCTCTCAATGAACAGCCACAGCAACTCTGGCGGCAGCTCCGTGATATCCGTGTACCGCTTTGCTTTATCAAGGAAGCTGTCCGTCCCGTTCACGGTTTCCCGCAGGCGCTGGATCTCTCTCTTTCTGTGGAATACCGGTGGCGTTTCCCGCCCCACACGGGTGTTCTCCCACTCCGGCGGGCAAGGGATGCCAGCAGGTGTGAAAGAGGGCTGCACGGGGCCCGACTTTGCCAAAAAGTAATATCGGGTTCGGTGAATTCACCGAACCCGATATTTTATGCTTTGCACGGGAAGAAATACTTTAGAATGCGAGGCATCGTTTTTTGAGAACGGGTTTTGCAACATTGTCAAACCCGTTTTTCGGCGGCTACCGCTTGTGACAAGATCGTCTGCAGCGCTTTCGTGCAGTCCGCTGTGATGGGGTTTGGCAATATGGCCGAACCCGATTTTGCGCCCTCACCTTCTGGCAACGTTGCCGAGAAGTTTCCGCCCGCAGGCGGCATGGGTGACTGGGGATTTCCCCAGCAAGCGCATTTGTCATACAAACGCTATGCTTGCGCCAGCGAAAGCAAACCCGGTATGGGAGTTTTTCATTTTATACCGACAGATAATTCATCAGAAATCGTAATAAGCCTGGATGGGATCAAGGCAGACAATCAATTACTGAGCTTCTAACTTGCTCACATCCAAAATCCTGTAGCGGCTGCGGCCAACGTGCTCCAAGATACCTCTATCGCAGAAAGAACGAAGCGTCCGCAGCAGATGCCGTTGACTGGTTTCCAGCACATCAGCGCAAAGTCTGGTGTTGTAGCCGAAGTAACCATCTTTTGCTCCCGCAGAATAAACTGAGCTAATCTGGTTGGCAGCTGTTCATAGTGAATGAAATTTTTCCTGATATGCTCTGCCAGATACGAGCAGGCGTAGTTGAGAAACTTTGTATCTTGGTGAAGCGCCTCCCCGTATAGATCCACGGAAAGACTCAGACACAGGCAGGGGGTCAGCGCTTCAATGGTGTTAATGGCGGGCTTATTCCAAAGAGCGGAAGTAAGTCCTAAAATGTTAGGACTCTGATACTGCAGCTCGCAGTGCAGTTTTCCTCTTTTAGAAACGCTGGAGGCTATGAGTGCCCCATCCGCCAACAGCTGGATCTCCGGATAGACCTCACCGCTGTGGCACAGGGTTTCTCCTGCCTCACAACGCAGCAGGACAGAGCATTTCTCCAGATCAAGCGAGAAATGCTCTTGAAAATGGTGTTTTTCTATCAGTGCGCGTTTCAGCGCAGGATCGTTCAACTGGATCATAGCAAACATTCCTTTAGAAGGTGCGAAAGTAATCGTTTTCTTCTTGTGCAGCCATATTTTTT
>OIXV01004154.1_pt1 | contig 10154 bp, 10 predicted proteins | sample 1587771 | NCBI WGS metagenome assembly OIXV01 (sample SAMEA3888893, study PRJEB22519) | human gut metagenome | biome: human gut; feature: human-associated habitat; material: faeces | place: Denmark | collected 2010
CTCTTGCAAGCAAGCTTGCATCGGCTTTCTGACCTTTTGACCCTGGTATCATCATATAACTAAACGGAGGGAAAAAAGAAAATGGAACTCAGACAGCTGGAATATTTCCGGGAAATCGCGAATACGGGAAGCATCAATGAAGCGGCGAGAAAGCTCAATATGTCACAGCCGCCCCTCAGCTATCAGATCAGGCAGTTGGAAAATGAACTGAACGTGCAGCTGTTTGAGCGTACCCATAAAGGGGTGATCCTGACGGCGGCAGGTAAGCTTTTGTATGACCGTGCGGCGAGCCTTCTGGATTATGCCAGATCGACAGAGCTTGAGGTGTCCCAAACGGGTAAAAAAAGGGTTCTGAGAATCGGGATCACGCCGACGACGGTCGGCACAGTCATGCCGTTTATCGCAGAATTTTCAAAGAAAAATCCCGACGTGAATTTTGAGGTTCACGACGGGATCACGTATACGTTATATGATTATCTTCAGGAAGGGATCATCGATATTTCGGTTGTCCGCACGCCGCTCCGGCTGGATGATGTGGAGTCCGCAGTTCTGCATTCGGAGCCGATGATCGCTGTCTCCAATCCGGAGATGCCTTCAGAAAGGAGAAAATCGCTCATTCTTGAAGATTTAGTCCACAGACCGTTAATTCTCTACCGGCGCTATGAAAAGCTGATTATGGATGCATTTCACGCGCAGAATCTGGTTCCGGAGGTGTTCTGCCTGTGTGATGATGCCAGGGGCGCTACCCTCTGGGTGAAGGAAGGGCTTGCCACGGCGATCTTCCCGCAGTCCATGGAGCCGCTTTGCGAAGGGCTGGCTTGTCAGGTGCTTGATGAACCGGATCTGGTGACGAAGATCCTTCTGATCTGGCAGAAGGGGCGGAAGCCGACGGCGGTAGTGCAGGATTTTATGGATGTCTGTCTGAAATAATTTAAACCGTATCAAAAATAATAATCCTTGGTTTATTTTTGATACGGTAAGTGAATTGTAAGACGGATTCTCCATGTTCTGGCAGGTGGAAGCGATAAACATCAGTATGATCGATTTGCGAATTGTTTTCCGATTATACTGCTTTTTCAAAGTCTGCCCCTATACCCATTTTCACTTCAAATGTCGTCCCGCTATGCTTATTTGTATAAACTTCAATCGTTCCGTCATGAACCCGCACAACTTCCCGCACCATCGCAAGGCCAAGCCCCACACCTCCGAGTTCCCGGCTTCTTGACTTATCTACCCGGAAGAACGGTTCGAAGATTTGCTCCCTGAATGCTTCGTCAATTCCATTTCCTGTATCCGAAACCGTCAGAACAACTTCGTTCTTCTTCCTTATTGCTGATACCGTAACGGTTCCATCTTCCCGATTATATTTAATTGCATTTTCAACAAGATTATATAGCATTCTGTAAATCAGAATATCACTTCCTGTCAAAAATAATTCTTCATATGCCTTTGCTCCTGCTCCCTGTGACCTCTGTATCAGTTCAACCTTTTTTTCCTGTGCCAGAGGTTCCAGATCTGTCAGCACTTCCTCGATCAGACTATGGAGCTCAATTCTGTCATTTCGCGATACGGTCTGTAATTCGCTCATATCCAAAAGCGTTCGGACCAACTTGCTAAGACGTTCATTCTGCTCCGTTACCATCTGAATTGTCTCTTCTGCCACTGCGGTACTCTCCGGATGTTCTGTTGTATGGTATAGATCCAGTTGTGCCTGGATTAAAGCCAGTGGAGTACGTAACTCATGTGCTGCATTTCCCGTAAACCGGCGCTGCGTCTCGAATGATTCTGAAAGCCGTATAAGCATCTTATTGTAAGATATGCGAAGTCTGTCCAGCTCTGCAATCTTATTCTCTTCGATCGTATAATCTTTCAGATTCTGTGCCTGAACTTTTTCCACTGTCTCTGAAAATTTCCTGAGTGGTTTCAATGCCCGTCCACTGATAAAATAAGTCGCTGCGCCGCCAAACAGCGCTACAATAGCAGTAATCAGAAGGCTTCTGCTTCTATAATCTGATTTGGAGTTATAAACCTTCATGGAAAACTGTGACACAAAGTCATCCCACTCATTATCCGGAATATCAATGTACACCGATTCCGGCTCGGTGCCCTGATCCGTGATAGACTCCTGAAGCGTATCGAAATAATAGACTCCGTTTTTATATAAGAAAAAGGTAAGACATCCGCATAATATGGTGATCAACACGGTTGTAAGAAGTGTTAATTTCCACTGGAGTGATATTTTCTTCATGCTTTGCTATTTCCCCCTATCTTATAGCCCTCACCGATTTTGTTCACGATTGGATCATATCCGAGTCCTGCTTTCAGTTTTTTTCTCAAAGAAGACATATGTACTCGGATGGAACCGCTAAAACTATCCACAGAAGAATCCCAGACATGCTCGATCAGTTCTTCCTGACTGACCGGTCTTCCCTGATTTAAAAGGAGATATTCTAAAATTCCATTTTCTTTTCTCGTCAACGCAACCGGGTTATCGTCTGCATATGCAACCCTTTCTCTCGTATCAAATCGTAGTTTTCCGCATTCCAGACAGATATTTTTTTGTATAAATTTTCTTCTTGTCAGGCTTCTCACGCGCGCTTCCAGCTCCTGCAGGTGAAATGGTTTTTCCATATAATCATTTGCACCGGAATCCAATCCTTCAACTTTATCTGCGATCTGACTTCTCGCAGACAGGATCAATACTTTTGTCTCTTCATTTTCTTTGCGAAGTTCCCGAAGGATCTCCATCCCATCCACCCCGGGCAGGTTAAGATCAAGCACGATCAGATCATACAGTTCCGCATAAATCATCTCCAGTGCCTGCTCTCCGTCATTACACATGTCCACCTCATAACCTGCCAGATGCAGACTTTTCGCGATCATATCACATAATTTCTTTTCATCTTCAACAACTAATAATCTCAATTTACTTTTCTCCATTTTCTTAACAGGAAATTTACATCCCATATTATATAATGTAGTCACTGAACGGTCAATAAGCCGACTTTGAGCAATAACATTGAAAGGAGCAGTTACTATTTACAGTAACAAGTGGTATCTTAATGAAATCAGAAAAAGCAACACAAACTTTTTTACTTGCAGCCGGTCTTGTATTTTTCCTTGCCGGGATTTACCGTGGAGAAGCTGCAACTGTACTCAGTAAGGCAATAAAATTATGTATGGAGTGTGTCGGAATTGGATAAGAAATTAAAATCAAACAAGAACTTCCTGGTTCGTTTCCGCGGATGGTTTCAGGCAGCTGCAACACTGCTGACCAATCTTCATATTCCGAATCTGTTTAAAGGGAAAATTTATCAGGGAAAGGTAAAAACAATATGTGTACCCGGACTGAACTGCTACTCTTGCCCGGCTGCCACAGGTGCCTGTCCGATTGGAGCTTTCCAGGCTGTAGTCGGTTCATCAAAATTCAAGTTCACCTACTACATCACCGGATTCTTTATCTTGCTGGGAGTTCTGTTAGGACGATTTATCTGCGGTTTTCTCTGTCCGTTTGGATGGTTTCAGGATTTGTTGCATAAAATTCCGGGTAAGAAACTGTCTACTGCAAAACTAAAACCCCTGCGGTATCTGAAATACGCGGTTTTGGCCGTTTTTGTTATACTGCTTCCGGCATTTGTGACTAATTCGTTGGGGATGGGCGATCCATTCTTCTGCAAATACATATGTCCACAAGGCGTACTTGAAGGTGCAATTCCACTGGCACTTGTTAATTCGGGAATCCGCGCGGCACTCGGGAATTTATTTACGTTTAAGTTTACAATCCTTGTACTTGTAATCATCTTAAGTATTTTGTTTTACCGCCCATTCTGTAAGTGGATCTGCCCGCTTGGTGCCATCTACTCGCTGTTTAACAAAATATCATTACTTAAGATTAAGGTGGATCCTGAAAAATGTGTTAACTGTCAAAAATGCAGCCATGCCTGTAAAATGGATGTAAATGTAGTAGACACACCGGATCACCCGGAATGTATCCGATGTGGAGCATGTATGAAAGCCTGTCCGACAAATGCGATCTGCTATCATTACGGATTTTCAGGCAAGAAACAGGCTGACAATAAATAAGCAAAAATGAATCAAATGATATTCAAAAGGAGATTAAAAATCATGAAAAACAAAACAAGTAGAACAAACTCAATGAAATTAAAAAAAGTAATTGCGGCATCTCTTGCCGTTTTCATTCTTTTTGCATTCACAGGTTGCAAAACTTCATCCGGTTCCGCAACAACTGAAAGCTCAAAGCAGGAAGATACTTCCACAACAGATTCAAGCAGTTCGGGTGAGCTGAATGAAAAGCTGAATGACCTTTACCAACAGGAAAACCAGATCTTTGCAGATCACAAAGATGTGTGGGACAAAGCATTTGGCTTTATGAGCAAGAACATTGACGATGATACCAAGAATGAAAACTATGCGGACTTTCTTGCAAATATAATAGAATCAAACAAAGATTCTTTCTCCGAAGAAGAATATGCTACTCTGAGTAAAGACATTGAAACGATCCGCGGTATTGAAGAAGAAATTGCAAAACTTGAAAAAGAAATTGCCGCAGCTGATCCTTCCGGCAGTAGTTCCTCCGGCACAGATGACTCTACAGGTGTGTTTCACGGTTTCAAAGGGAAAGACCTGGATGGTAACGATGTAGATGAAAGCCTTTTCGCCAAAAATAAAGTTACGGTTGTAAACTTCTGGTTCAGTGGATGCAAGCCTTGCGTTGAAGAACTTTCTAAACTGAATGAATTAAATGATACAATTAAGAAAATGGGCGGTGAAGTTGTTGGTATCAATACAGATACATTAGATGATAATCAGGATGGTATCAAAGAAGCGAAAGAAATCTTGAAGGCCAAGGGAGCTTCCTACAAAAACCTGACTTTCGACTCCGATTCAACAGTTGGAAAATATGCAGGAAACATTATGGCATTCCCGACAACAGTTCTCGTAGATAAAGACGGAAATATCATTGGCGAACCTTTCATGGGTGGCATTGACGATCAGTCAAACTACGATCAGCTGATGAAGCAGATCCAGTCTGTACTTGATCAGAACTAATTCGCATAAGTATCATACTTAGGGGCAGTTACTGTTTGCAGTAACTGCCCCTAACAGCATTTACGCGGATCGTGTTTCTCATAGTTTACATCCACCGCCGCACTTGCTATACTAAACTCATATATACAAACTCAGGAGGCTATTAAAAAATGTCTTTTATCAGCGTTTTTGATGTTATGGGGCCGAATATGATCGGTCCTTCCAGTTCTCACACTGCCGGTGCGGCACGCATTGCTTATCTTGCACAGAAGATGATCAACGGGCCACTTGCAAAAGTAGAATTTATTCTCTACGGCTCTTTCGCCAGAACCTATCACGGACACGGTACTGACCGCGCACTTCTTGGAGGAATCATGGGATTTTCCACTGATGATATGCGAATCCGGAATTCCTTCGAGATTGCTACAGAAAACGGACTGAAATACTCTTTTACTCCGAATGAGGAAGAAACTGATATTCATCCGAATACCGTCGATATTATTATGACCAATACTGCCGGTCAGGAGATGACGATCCGTGGAGAATCTCTTGGCGGCGGTAAAGTCCACATCACACAGATCAATCATGTAGAAGTAGATTTCACCGGTGAATACAGTGCTATCATTGTTGTCCAGAAGGATGTTCCGGGTGTTGTTGCCTGGATCACCAGCTGTCTCAGCGACCGCCGGGTCAATATTGCTTTTATGCGTCTGTTTCGTGAATCGAAAGGACACACTGCTTACACGATTGTAGAATCCGACGGAAAACTTCCGGAAGAAATTGCCGACACCATCCGCCAGAACGAACATGTTCTGGATGTTATGGTTGTACAGATGTGATTGTGTTCAAGGAGGTTTTTTATATGGATTTTAAAAATGCAAACGAACTCCTTACACTATGTGAGGAACAGAATATTTCTATCTCTGAAGTTATGCGTAATCGAGAGATCATAACCGGAGAATGTCCTGCTAAAGAAGCGGATCAAAAAATGGCGCGTGTTCTTGAAATCATGAAAGAAGCTGCCCGCTCTCCGATTGAAAAACCAATCCGTTCCATGGGCGGGCTGATCGGCGGAGAGGCACAAAAACTTGCACAGCATTCTGCCAGTGGTCAGGGACTGTGCGGTGAACTGCTTGAGAAAGCTATCACTTATGCTATGGCAACCCTTGAGACAAATGCGTCCATGGGACTGATCGTTGCTTCACCTACCGCCGGTTCCGCAGGTATCGTTCCAGGATTGCTTCTCGCTTTTCAGGAAGTATACCATTTCTCCGACAAAGAGATTCAGCAGGTTCTCTTCAATGCGGGCGCTGTCGGTTACCTCGCCATGCGAAATGCCACTGTTGCCGGTGCTGTCGGAGGGTGTCAGGCTGAGGTCGGTGTTGCATCTGCTATGGCAGCGTCTGCCGCTGTTGAACTTATGGGTGGAACTCCTAAGCAATGTCTAGATGCCGCCTCAACAGTCCTTATGAACATGCTTGGACTCGTCTGTGATCCGGTCGGAGGTCTGGTAGAATACCCTTGCCAGAACCGTAATGCAGCCGGGGTTGCCAATGCACTGATTGCAGCTGAAATGTCCCTTGCCGGCATTTCTCAGCTCATTCCTTTTGATGAAATGCTCGAAGCAATGTACAAAGTCGGAAAGCGACTTCCGGTTGAACTGCGTGAGACAGCACTAAGCGGATGCGCAACAACACCATCTGCCTGTGAAGCATGTCATATACACGCATGATGATACTATTAGATCAACTATTCTAAACAATTAACCCGGAGGCAGGAAAAAATGAAACCGATTTACGAAGAAAATGAAGAAACACTGGAAATCGCTGAACAGATTTCCTGCCATATTCCCCCACATCTTCACAAATCAATGGAACTTGTATCCGTGACAGAAGGTACACTGGAAATCGGAGTCGGAACTGAATTGTATCATATGGAAAAAGGCGATTTTGCACTTGTATTTCCGGAATTGATCCACCACTATCAGGTATTCAGCAGCGAATCCAGTAAGGCGATCTATGCACTTGCTTCACCGCTTCTTGCTCCAAGCTATACGAAAGAATTGCAACAATTTTGTCCTGTAAATCCGGTAATTCTGGCTCAAGAAGTACACCCAGACGTAAATTATGCCCTGCGAAGCATGCTGGTCTATCCAGCCGCTTCACAAGGGCATGTTCTGCATCAGGCATTTATTCAGATTATACTTGCACGCACTCTTCCCTTATTTGAAATGATAGATAAGAGCAGTGTGGGAAGTAATGACATTATCTACCAGACTGTTTCTTATATTGCTGCACATTATACAGAAGAACTGACGCTTTCCAAAATGGCTCATGACCTTGGAATCAGTCAGTCCTCTTTATCACGTGTCTTCTCCGGCACATTTCATACTAATTTTAATCGGTATCTGAATGAAGCAAGGTTGGATTACGCCTGTAATCTCCTGCTTCACAGCGACCATACGATTCTCGACATCTGCATCCGGGCAGGATTCGACAGTCAGAGAACATTCAACCGCGTATTCCAGGAACGATACCATATGTCACCAAGAGAGTATCGAAAGCAGCCGCATTAAGCAGCTCTTTCGATATTAACCTCTCTCATATGCCATCTGATAAATTACTAGAATATCCTCATATGCCAACGGTTTATATCCGATCAATGAACGCGTTTTGTTTCTTGAACAATCAAGTGCCAGTTTCGCAAGATCATCTTCTTTTACACCAAGTTCTTTTAATCCGATCGGCATTCCGATTGATGCATAATACTGCTCCTGCATATCAATTGCAGTTTCAATTGTCTTCTCCGGATGTTCAAAATCAATATCCATCCCCCATACATTAGATGCATACTGCAGCCAGCGATTTATATTTGCTTTATAAACATATCTTGCCCAACTGCACCACAGCGCTGCAAGTCCTGCTCCATGCGCTACTTCCGGGTACATTCCGGATACTTCATGCTCTAACTGATGAACAACGAGCTGGAACTCTCTTCCACACTGTGTGAGTCCATTATGTGCAAGTGAAGATGCCCACATCATATTTGCTCGTGCAGCATAATCTTCCGGATTCTTCAGACAATCTCCTGCAGCTTTCCGTACACTCTTGATCACAGCCTCTGCAATCGAATCTGTCAGATAGGTATCCTCCCCCGGACAGAAATATCTTTCAATCGTATGCATTGCAATATCTACTGCACCGCATGCTGTCTGATAAGGACTTACTGTATAAGTAAGAACCGGATTCTCAATTGCAAAGTTCATACGGTTAAAGAGTCCGTTACATCCTCGTTTCTCTCCTGTTTCCGGATTACTGATTACACAGGAAGAACTCATCTCTGAACCTGCTGCCGCCAATGTCAGAATCGCTCCCTTCGAAAGCGTCTTCTGTGGAACAGCTTTACCACAATGAAAATCCCAGACATCCACTTCCGGATTCGCCAGTCCATTCGCAATCGCCTTAGATGAGTCCAGAACAGAACCTCCACCTACTGCAAGAACAAAATCTACACCTTCTTTTTTTCCAAGCTCAATCCCTTCTCTTACAAGCGGAAGTTCCGGATTCGCAACTACTCCGCCAAGCTCTACAAAACTGATGTTTTCTTCCCTCAGACAATTCTCCACCTTATCAAGCAGTCCACTCTTTCTTGCTGAATTTCCACCGAAATGTACCAGAACTTTCTTTGGATGAAATTCTGCAATAATCTTACCGACCTTTAATTCCTCGTCTTTTCCAAAGTATACTTTTGTTGGTGTTTCATAGATAAAATTATTCATGTTTAGCACTCCTCATTGATGTCTGCACGGTCTATCATTACATTCAGAATCTCTGTATCTGTAGTACGCATACCAACTCTTCCAATATATCCCATGCTCTTAATTGTTTCTTCAATATCATCTTTGATGATACCTTCTCCCGGCAGGAAACTTTTGTTCTGAATACTAAGCTGAAAAGCCATAAGTGCAGCATCAACAGATGTCGCTATCTTCGCTGCGCAGGAAGGTTTCGCTCCATCGCAAACGATTCCTCCGATATTTCCAAGTGTATTGATGATTGTCAGGGAAACCTGTTGATAGGTTCCACCATACATATAGGTAATACCTGCACCGGCGCCACAGGCAGCACTGACTGCACCACAGTACGCCGAAAGACTTCCAATATAATATTTCTGATGGATCGCAATCAGATTGCTGACAACAAGAGAACGGCAAAGCTTCTCATGAGATACTTCCCATTCATCTGCAAACACAATAACCGGAAGCGACACCGTCATACCTTGATTACCACTTCCCGAATTGATAACAACCGGCATAGAACATCCGCCCATACGCGCATCACTTCCGGCTGCTGCCCTTGCACAGGCTCTCGTAGTAACACTTTTTCCCCATACATGCATCAGTGTTTTACCAATCTGCGCTCCATAGTTATTATCAAGTCCTTCCTGAGCAATCGCAGAATTCAGTTTAATCTGTCGATCAATGATCGGCTGCACATCTTCCATACGAACCTGATCCGCAAAATCAAGGATATCTTTAACCGTAAGTTTTGATTTATCTACGGTAGTCTTAACCTCTGATTTATAAGGATTATCCAACAGCACTTCACCATCCTTTTCAATTCTTGTAATATTCGTATGCTGATGTTCGATTGTTACAGAAGCAAAATGCTCTCCTTTTCTTACTTTAGCTGTAATATAGAGGTTATCAACTCCTTCAACTAAAGAACAGGAACAGATTTTCTGATTGATCAGTTCTTTCGTTTTCGCAATATCTTCACAAGTCACTTCACTCAACACTTCCAGTGCCTTATCCGCATTTCCCCCTACGATACCAAGAACTGCTGCCACTTCCATTCCTTTCATTCCTCCGGAATTCGGAACTGTAACGCCCTTAACATTCTTGATAATATTTCCACTAAGTTCCATTTCTACAGAATCTGGAAATTCTCCAAGAATCTGACGTGCTTTTGCCGCTGTATAGGCAATTGCGATCGGTTCTGTACATCCAAGAGCAGGTACCAGTTCCTGTCTTAGGATATTCAGATAGTTTTCGTATAATATAGAGTCCATTTAAAAGGTGCTCCTTTCTCAAAATAGCGTAAAAT
>OIXV01004166.1_pt1 | contig 10139 bp, 10 predicted proteins | sample 1587771 | NCBI WGS metagenome assembly OIXV01 (sample SAMEA3888893, study PRJEB22519) | human gut metagenome | biome: human gut; feature: human-associated habitat; material: faeces | place: Denmark | collected 2010
GGTGACATAGAACTCGGAATAAGCCCCCTGCCACAGCAGATAGTTCGATAGGCGTAGCTCACCAGAGGTGCGAATGACCAGCTCGGGATCGGGAAGACCGGCGGTGTACAGGTGCGAAGCAACCATATCATCGTCGATAGCAGCAGGGTCGATCTTGCCGGCGGCGGCATCGAGCGCAAGCTGACGGGCGGCACGGGTAATCTCGGCACGAGCGCCGTAGTTGACGGCAAGCGCCAGCGTCATACCGGTGTGATCGGCGCACTCGGCAAGACCGCATTCAAAAACGTCGCGGGTCTTCTTGGGCAGCGCGGAAATATCGCCCAAAAAGACAACACGCACGTTTTCGCGCTTCAGAAGCGGCAGCTCATCGATAAACGTCTTGGCAAACAGATGCATCAAGACGTTAACCTCATGCTGCGGGCGGTTCCAGTTTTCGGTTGAAAACGCATAGGCGGAAAGCACGTCGACACCTAGGCGCACGCAGGCGGTAATAATCTCGCGAAGGGAGACGATGCCCGCCTTGTGACCCTCGGTACGGGCAAGACCTCGCGCCGTAGCCCAGCGACCGTTGCCGTCCATGATGCACGAGATATGATGTGGAATATTATTGAGGTCAAGGTCGGAAAAACCGACGCCCGCAGGGGCGTCGGCAAAGTACTCGACCAGTTTGTTCTCGTCGTATTGCACCTTAGATCTCCATGACCTCGGCTTCTTTTTCCTTCAGAAGCTCCTCGACCTTGGCGACATACTCGTCGGTATGCTTCTGCACCTTGGCCTGTTCGCGACGGACATCGTCCTCGGTAAGCTCCTCATCGCGCTCGAGCTTGTTGTTAAAGTCGCGGCGGATGTTACGGATAGACACCTTGGCCTGCTCGGCGTACTCGCGGCACTCCTTGACGAGCTCGCGACGGCGCTCCTCGGTGGGAGCCGGGAACGGAAGACGAACAACGGTGCCATCGGAGTTGGGGGTAATACCCAGATCGGAAGCGCCGATGGCCTTGACGATGGCGTTGATAAGCGCCTTATCCCACGGCTCGATGAGCAGCATGTGGGCCTCGGGGGTCTTTACGGCGGCAACCTGCGTGACCGGCGTGGGAACACCGTAATAATCGACGGTGATGTCGGACAGAATGTTAGCGTTGGCTCGGCCGGTACGGACCTTGGAGAAGTTATGCTTGAGGGACTCGAGCGACTTGTCCATGTGGGCGGTGATGTTCTCTGCCATGCTTAATCCTCCTGATAGACGAGCGTGCCGACGGGCTCACCCGAAAGCGCGCGCTTGACGTTGTCCTCGCCATCGATGTTGAGGACCAAAATGGGCATACGGTTATCCTGGCACAGGGCCGTAGCCGTGGAATCCATAACCTGCAGGCCGCGGACGAGCACCTCGTGATAGGTGATCTTGTCAAAGCGGACGGCATCGGCGCACTTGACGGGATCCTTGTCGTAGATACCGTCGACCTTGGTGGCCTTAATCAGAATCTCCGCACCGATCTCGCAGGCGCGAAGGGCCGCGGCGGTGTCAGTCGTAAAGTACGGATTGCCCGAGCCGGCTGCGAAGATAACGACATTGCCCTTGGAGAGGTGGTTGATGGCGCGACGACGAATATAGGGCTCGCAAATCTCGTTCATCTGGATGGCGCTCATAACGCGGCAAGGAACATCGTTATGCTCGAAGGCATCCTGCAGGGCGAGCGCGTTCATAACGGTTGCAAGCATGCCCATGTAATCGGCCTGAGCACGCTCCATACCGCCGGCAGCTCCAGCCATGCCGCGGAAAATATTGCCGCCGCCGACAACGATGCCGACCTCATGGCCAACGGCGAGCAGCTCCTTGACCTGCTTGGCAAGATGGTCGGTAACCTTGGGGTCGATGCCATAGTGGCCATCGCCCATCAGTGCTTCGCCGGAAAGCTTCAGAAGCACGCGTTTATATCGGATGTCGGACAAAGCGATCCTCCTTTAATTAGACTCTCAATATGATATCAAAGGCTCTGATAAGAGCCATGAAAAAGCAGGCTGTGAGTAAAACCCACAGCCTGCTCATTACCAGCTACAAGAGCTTATTTACTCGCCACGGACCAGACGGTCGAAGGCAACGACGGTAATGGTATCGCCGAGCTCCTTGGAGACCTGCTCGGCGTACTTCTTGATGGTGAGGGAGCTGTCCTTGATGAACTCCTGCTCGGTGAGCACGGACTGCTTGTAGAACTTCTCCAGACGGCCAACAGCCATCTTCTCCTGGATGGCCTCGGGCTTGCCGGACTCGGCAGCCTGAGCCATGTAAATCTGCTTCTCATGCTCGACGGTCTCGGCCGGAACCTGATCGCGGGTAGCGCAGATCGGAGCGACAGCGGCAACCTGAAGGGCGACGTCGTGGGCAAAGGTCTTGAAGGACTCAGCCTGAGCGGTCTCAGCCTTCTCGAAAGCAAACTCGACGAGAACGCCGATCTTACCACCCATGTGGATGTAAGAAGCGAGAGCACCGTTTTCGGCCTTGCGGGCGGCGAAGCGAGAGATCTTCATGTTCTCGCCCATGATGTGAATCATCTCGGTGAGCTCGGAGGAAACGGTCTCCTCGCCCATCGGCTTCTCGAGCAGAGCGTCGACATCGGCCGGCTCGGTGGTGGCGACAACCTCGGCGACCTTGGAAGCAAAGCCGGTGAACTTGGCGTTGGAGCCGACGAAGTCGGTCTCGCAGGAGAGCTCGAGCAGAGCGCCGGTCTTGCCATCCTCGGAGACGAACGCGGCGACAGCGCCCTCGTTGGTCTCGCGGCCAGCCTTCTTGGCAGCCTTAGCGAGGCCGTTCTTACGCAGAACGTCAACAGCGGCGTCCATGTCACCGTCAGCCTCGACGAGAGCCTTCTTGCACTCCATCATCGGGGAGTCGGTCATCTCGCGGAGCTGCTTGACCATAGCGGCGGTAATCTGGGCCATTGTGGTTCCTTTCAAAGAGATGAAAAAGACTTAATTAGGACTTATTTACTCGGCCTTGGGCTCAGCGGCCATCTCGGCCTCGGAGACCTGCTCCTTGCCGGAGCCAGCGAGGCAAGCGTCGGCCATGAGCTCGCACATAAGGGTGACAGCGGAGATGGCGTCATCGTTGCAGGGGATGCCGTACTCGACCTCGTCGGGATCGGAGTTGGTATCGATCAGAGCGACGACGGGGATGTTCAGGCGCTGGGCCTCCTTGATGGCGTTCTCCTCGCGCTTAGTGTCGATGACGAAGAGAGCCTGGGGCAGACCCTTCATGTCGCGGGCGCCACCGAGGTTGGTCTGGAGCTTAGCGAGCTCCTTACCCAGAACAGCCTGCTCCTTCTTGGGCAGAACAGCCATGCGGCCGTCCTCGACCATGGCCTCGAGCTCCTCCATGCGGTTGATGCGGGAGCGGATGGTGACGAAGTTGGTCAGCATGCCGCCGAGCCAACGCTGGTTGATGTAAGGCATGTTGGCGCGCTCAGCGGCGTTCTTGACGGCCTCCTGAGCCTGCTTCTTGGTGCCGACGAACAGCACGTTGCCACCCTTGGCAACGTTCTTGACGAAGGTGTAAGCCTGGTCGGCGTCAAGAATGGTCTGCTTGAGGTCGAGGATGTAGATGCCGTTGCGCTCACCGAAGATGAACGGCTTCATCTTGGGGTTCCAGCGACGGGTCTGGTGACCGAAGTGGCAGCCGGCCTCGAGCAGGGTGCGGATATTAATCTTGGTAGCCATGTTAAACCTCCTGTGGTTTGCCTCCGCGCGGGGTCATCCTCCAAAACCAACCCGGACATGTGCTACCAAAGCCCGGGCACCACGGTATGAAGTAGCCGCGCGTGCGTGATAAAAACCTGTTGCCGTGAAGCAACCCGATGAATGATAGCAGGATTACATCTTTCTGCCAACCCGAAATCAAAACCACACACACGGACGCGCGATCGATTGGATAGGACCCCTCTCCTGCCTTATTCGCCGCGCGGAAGAGCTTGGGTAACGGCGCGTTTGAGCCGATCGGGCGTGAGATGCGTATAAATCTGCGTGGTGGACAAGCTTGCATGCCCCAGCAACTCCTGGACAGAGCGCAAGTCCGCTCCGCCCACGAGCAAATCGGTCGCAAAAGTATGGCGCATCGCATGCGGGGCGATATCGGAAGGGATACCCGCAAGCGTCGCCAACATATGAAACCGTCGCCTAAGCATGGCGGCGCTCATACGGTTGCCGCGTGCCGAGATAAACAGCGGATGCACACCGTTCGTACCGTCGCCACGCTTTGCCTGAGCAAGAAGCTCCGGTCTTCCTTCTTCAATATAGCGGCGGGTCGCATCGAGAGCACGCCGATACAGGGGCACGATACGCTCCTTGCTCCCCTTACCCCAAAGCCGCAGCGTTCGCTCGGACCAAGCAATGGACTCAACATTGAGTGCCGCAAGCTCAGAGATGCGAGCCCCAGATGCATAGAGCAATTCGAGCATCGCCGCATCGCGCAGCCCCGCAGGCGTTGAAACGTCTGGCGCCTCAAGCAGTGCCTTAACCTGCTGGGTGGTCAGCACTCCGGGCAAATCGCGTGGAAGCTTGGGCGAGGCAATCGCAGAGACAGCGTCTCCATCGATAAGACCATCGGCAGCCATCCATCGATAGAACGAACGAATGGCAGACAGGTGCGCCGCAATCGTCCTGGGCGCCACCTGCTCGCGCGACAGCTCTGCCAGATACATACGAACGGTACGTACGTCCGCCGTGCGTGCATCGATATCCCCACGCTCGCACCAAGCGGCAAAACGCTCCAGACGAGAGCCGTAAGCGATAACAGTGTTAGAAGAAAGCCCCTCGACGCGTGCAATATAGGCTATGAACGAGTCGACGGCACCGTACAGGTCAAAGGCTATGGCCGGTCGCCCCCAAACAGGTCGGAGCGCGATTCCAGATAGGAATCCAGGGCCTTAAGGGCGCGATCCGCATAGGCCTGATAGCGCTCACGTTTGCTGCGGCGTTTACCGTCCTCGAGGGGAGGCACCAGGCCAAAATTAACATGCATGGGCTGATATCCGACCGTAGCAGGATCGGTCGCATAGCCCACGAGCGCGCCGAGAGCGCCCACGCGCGGCAGCTCGACAGGAGCAACCTCGATAGCCTCGGCATAGGTATTGAGCGCAGCGAGGAGACCCGTGGCGACCGCTTCCATGTAACCCTCCGTACCGGTAATCTGTCCGGCAAGGCGCACGCCCGTGCCGGGCACGGCGAAGGTCCCATCGAGCACATGGGGAGCATCGACAAAGGTATTGCGATGCATGACGCCATAGCGGAAGAACTCGGCATTCTCCAGACCGGGAACCATATGGAAAACGCGCTTCTGCTCGCCGAAGGTCAGGTTGGTCTGAAAACCAACCAGGTTATAGGCGGTCTTCTCCTTGTTCTCGGCGCGCAGCTGAATCGCCGCCCAGGGACGGCGACCGGTGCGCGGGTCGGTGAGCCCGACGGGCTTCATAGCGCCAAAGCGGATGGCATCCTTGCCCGTGCGCGCAACCTCCTCGGCTGGCTGACAGGCCTGGAAGAGGTCCCCGCCCTCAAAGTCCTTGAGCACCACGCGATCGGCCGTGGTAAGCGCCTCGATAAAGGCCTCGTACTCCTCCTTGTTGAGCGGGGCATTGAGATAGTCGCCACTCCCCTGCTCCTCGTAGCGCGACTGCGAGAACAGCACATCCATATCGAGCGTCGAGGCATCGACAATCGGGGCCGCGGCGTCAAAAAACGCCAGAGAATCACCACCGACGAGCTTCATGACCTCCCCACTCAACGCCGGCGAGCACAAGGGACCCGCGGCGATAACCACATGGCCCTCGGGAATCTGGGTGACCTCGCCGTGAACGACCTCGATATTGGGACGGGCGGCAACCTCGGCCTCGACGAACTCGGAGAATTTAACACGGTCGACCGCCAAGGCGCCACCAGCGGGAACGGCAGCGCGATGAGCGCAGTCGAGCAGCACCGAACCCATACGCTCGAGTTCGGCCTTCAACAGGCCGGCGGCGGAATCGGGTCGGGTCGACTTAAACGAATTGGAGCAGACGAGCTCCGCCAAGTGATCGGTATGGTGGGCAGGAGAGGTCACCAGCGGCCGCATCTCGCACAGCTTTACGGCAAACCCGCGATCTGCCAGCTGAATCGCGCATTCCGATCCCGCCAGACCGCCACCGATAACCGTCACTTTATCAAACAGCATCTGCAAACACCTTTCTAATTGACACGCTTTCCATTGTGACCGAAGGGCGTCTGAGCGTGAAGCGCAAACTTTGAGGGCGCATACCTTCCATCCATCATGCGCTCGATGAGTCCCTCGAGCTCGAGTGAGCCCAGGAGTTTGAGCACGCCGACGGCATCGAGGGAGACGAGCGCGGCAATGTCATCGACCTTGAGCGGCGAGGCAATGAGCGCGTGCATCACGGCCTGCTGCGTGGGGTCCAGATCGGCGATACCGGGCGCATCGGGACGCGAATAGCGCAGGGTGCCGTATATTCGCGAGATGGCCATCTCAATAGACTCCTCGTCAACAATGCAGCAGGCCCCGTTGGCGATGAGGTAGTTGGTTCCACGCGACTCTGGTGACAAAATGGAGCCCGGTACCGCGAGCAGTTCGCGCCCCAGGTCCATGGCGGCCTCCGCTGTCGAGAACGTGCCCGAGGGCATGCCGGCCTCCGACACGAACAGCGCCTGCGAAAGCGCGGCAATCACCCGGTTACGCCGCGGAAAGGCAAACTTGCGTGGCCCCATACCCCAAGGCGAGATGGACACGACCGCGCCGCCCGTATCGATCGTGCGCGCGATGAGCCCTGCACTCGAGCGCGGGTAAACCACGTCGGCGCCCGTACCCAACACCACGACGTGCCTGCCACCAGCGTTGACCGCGGCCCAACCCGAGGCCTGGTCGCAGCCGACCGCACCGCCCGAGACCACCGTCACGCCCGCCTCGACCGCAACTTTCGCGGCCAGCTCTGCCACGGCAAGGCCGTACGGCGAGGCCTTGCGAGCGCCGATGATGGAGAGCGAGGGCGTCGACAGTGCGGCGGGGTCGCCACGAACATAAAGTGTCTGGGGTACATCGGAGAGCTCCAAAACGGTAGCTGGATACAACGCATCACCGGGATGCAGCTCAAAAGTCTCCTCGGGCATTACTGGTCCCTCCTCCCCTGGTACATCGCCGCCTCGAGCACGTGGTCTTGGGTTACCCGCTCACTTTCGGCAACATCGGCAATCGTGCGCGCGATACGCACCAAGCGCACGATGCCGCGCCCTGTGAGATGTGTGCGCCTCGACAGGCCAAGCACGCACTTTTCCGCTGCCCCATCGAGCGCAAAGGTCGAAACGACGCCGTCGATGGAACGTGACTCATCGTCCTCGGCCTCGGCATCTGCATCGTCCATGCGGGACTCACGCCAGGCACGAAATGCCCGACCCCGCACAACATAGTCACGTAGTTCAGCTGACGACATACCCTCGGCGCCCTCGATAATTACCTGCGGGTCGGGTCGGGTCACGTCAATCATAAGGTCAATACGATCGGCCAAGGGACCACGTAGCTTAGACCGATAGCGCTCAACCATCGAAGCCGAGCAGCGGCACGGTACCTCGCGATCGCCCAAAAAGCCGCAGGGACAGGGATTGCTCGCGGCAAGCAGCTGGAACCGCGAGGGAAACGTGAAAGCCCCATCGACGCGTACGATCTTGACGTAGCCGCGCTCTATGGGCTGACGGAGTGTCTGCAGCACGCTGTTGGGAAACTCGGCAAGCTCGTCTAAAAAGAGCACGCCGCCGTGCGCTAGGCTAATCTCGCCCGGGTGCACCGGCCGTCCGCCGCCAATAAGGCCCGCAGTCGAAATGCTGTGGTGGGGGCTACGGAACGGCCGGTGTCCCGCCAGCAAACCATCGATGTTCTCGCCTAAGACCGAATGGATGCACAACGCCTCTTGCTGATCCTCGAGAGAAAGCTCGGGCAAGATACCCGTCATGCGGCGTGCGAGCATGGTCTTGCCCGAACCCGGCGAGCCAATCATAAGCAGGCCGAGCTCCCCCGCCGCCGCGAGCGCAATGCCGCGCTTGGCAACCTCCTGCCCCAGCACATCGGCATAATCAAGTTCTGGTTCAAACGACGCCTTGACACCCTCGGAATCCAGATAATGCCGAGCCGCCTGGCCCATACCGCGGGCGAGCTGAGACAGATGGTCGATAAAGCCACAGTCCACACCGGCAAGCGGCACATGATGATCCGACCTTCCCGCAATAAAGGACAGGCCCATATCACGCGCCAACAACTGAAACGCAACCTCGCCTTTTACGGGCAGCACGCTACCATCCAGCCCGAGCTCACCGGCAATAAGGCAATGGTCTAGATGGTCGCGGGGAATCTGCCCATCGGCCGCCAGTACCGCGATGGCAATCGGCAGGTCAAAACCACTGCCCGTTTTACGGATGTCGCCCGGAGCCAAGTTGACGGTAATGCCCGCCCGTGGAATCTCAAATCCCGCCGAGCGCATTGCACAGCGTATGCGGCCACGCGACTCCATCACCTCCATACTTGGAATGCCAAGCATTTGGATACCTGGAATACCGCCGGCAAGCGAGACCTCGACCGTGACGGGAATCGCCTCGACGCCACGAATGCATGCAGCGTGGACGGCAAAGGTGTCAAACGCCATCACGATACCTGCCAATCGAATGCGTTGTATTGATGCTCAATCTCCGCAATATGACCGCCGCGGATAGTAACGCCCACCGCGTCGAAGCGAATCGCCTTAAGGGGATAGTGATCCATAAGGTAACAACTCGCGATACGGCGGTAGCGACGCTGCTTCTGGGCGTCCACCGCCTCCTCGGGAAAGACCCGCGTGTTGCAATCTAGGGCGACGCGCCTTGTCTTGATCTCAGCCATCACCACGACATCATCAAGTTCATCAAGCAGTACCAGATCGGCCTCGCCCTCGGGACACCGGTAGCCCTGTTCCAAGAGGGCATAACCGCGCTCACGAAAGTAATCGATTGCAATAAGCTCGCCCAGCATGCCCAGTTCTCGAGGACTGAGGCCCTTAATGAACCCAGGCGTAATCGACGCGCAATCAATCTCCCCGTTCTCCCAAAGCTCTTTGAGCTGTTGCGTCTTGCTCTTTGCACTTGCGGCGCACATGGGGTCTCCTTTCCCGCGCACGATATTGACCCGATCATGGGGCCGCCTTTCTTGCGGGTAAGTACCAAAAGAAAACCAAAGTCCAACCAAAAACAAACAAAAAAGGGACCGCATGCAACAATTGCGTTGCATACGGTCCCCACCAGCTGGTTTATAAAATTCCAGAAGTCCCTGTCTCCATATTTGCCTTAAAAAAGACGCTCCGTCTGCAAAAAATTTCCGCAGAAGCTCACACGATGCAACGGAGAAAGGCCATGTTTACGAATAGCCTCAATGTGCTCGGGGCTCGCATAGCCCTTTGACTCAGCAAGATGATATTCGGGATACTCGGCGTCGTACTCGACCATCATCTCGTCACGCGTGACCTTGGCCAGAATGGAAGCAGCGGCGATACAGGCGATTTTGGCATCGCCCTTGACCACATCGCGCTCGTTAGGGACGGCGCCCAAAGGGTTGCCGTCCATAAGCACGCAATCGGGCTCGAGCCCCGTATCGGCCACGGCGCCCGCGACGGCAGCGCGGATGGCGCGGGCCATGCCCATCTCATCGATGTCCGCAGGCGCGATATGGCAAAAACCAATGGCCGTAGCCACCTCGGCAATCTGAACCGAGAGCAGCTCACGACGGGCAGGCGTGAGCTTTTTGGAATCGTTAATGCCCCAAACGCGCGGCTCCATGGGAAGGCAGACAGCGCAGACCGTCAACGGGCCGGCGACAGAGCCGCGCCCCACCTCGTCAACACCAACGACCACGCCATCGCCGCCGAGCTCATGCATAAGCTCGTACATGCCGTTGACGCGCTCGCGCTCGGAAAGTTCCTTGGCATGGCGCTTAAGTGCGCGTTCGCAAGCCTTGATCACCTGCTGGCGCGGATCCTCGCGATAGTGCTCCACGAGGGCGGGAATCTCCTCGAACGTGGCACTCGCCAGCTCGCCGGCAACCTGCGATGCCGAAACCGAGCTCGTCATATTGGCCATACCAGGCCCTC
>OIXV01004178.1_pt1 | contig 10125 bp, 10 predicted proteins | sample 1587771 | NCBI WGS metagenome assembly OIXV01 (sample SAMEA3888893, study PRJEB22519) | human gut metagenome | biome: human gut; feature: human-associated habitat; material: faeces | place: Denmark | collected 2010
AAAATAACGAAATCAGTTCTAAGCATTCTCTTCTTTGATTTTTTTCATGGCGTCTGTCATGATCTTGACTTCCTTCATCATCCGTAGATAATGTTTTTCATTCAATGATTGCGGACCATCTGACCAAGCATGAATTGGGTCAGGATGGATCTCAACGATCATGCCGTCTGCTCCACTTGCAACTCCAGCTCTAGCCATTGGGGAAACGAGGTCCCACACGCCTGTCCCATGACTAGGATCCACGATGATTGGAAAATGACTTAATTTTTTGATGACTGGGACTGCGCTAAGATCGAAAGTATTCCTTGTAGCTGTTTCATATGTCCGAATGCCTCGTTCGATAAAAATGATTTTTTGATTTCCTTGAACAGCAATATATTCAGCGGCATTCAACCATTCATCAATGGTTCCAGAGATACCGCGTTTCAATCCAATCGGCTTGCCCGTTTTCCCGACTGCTTCTAATAAGCGAAAATTCTGCATATTACGTGCACCTATCTGCAAAATATCGCTGTAGTGCGCCACCATGTCGATATGTCCTTCATCCATGACTTCTGTGATCACCTGCATCCCACATTCATCTGCTGCTTGGCGAATGTAGCGGAGTCCTTCTTCTCCTAGACCTTGAAAAGCATAAGGAGAAGTTCTCGGTTTAAATGCGCCACCCCGTAAGATCTGCGCACCACCTTTTTGGGCCATTTTCGCCGTTTCTCGTATCTGCTCTAAACCTTCAATGGAACAAGGGCCTGCCATCGTTACAAAATTTCCAGCCCCGATTTTCACACCATTGACATCCACGACTGTATCTTGAGGATGAAAGATACGAGAAGTTAACTTATACGTATTCGTGATCCGTTCTACATTTTCTACTCCTTCATAACGTAGAAAAGCTACATCTTGGATCAACCGTGTATCTCCAACTAGTCCAAGGACTTGTTGTTTCTCTAACTGGTTCACTTGGACAGTTAGTCCTTCTTTTTCAGCTCTTTCAATGACTTTGCGGACTTCACTATTAGTTGCAGATTTCTTCATTATTATTATCATTTATCTTCCCTCGATCTTTTCTCTCACTAACTGTACTGGCATTTCTTTTTGTGTCCAGAGTTCAAACGCAATCGCCCCTTGATGGATCAGCATCCCTAAACCATTGTATCCTTTCGCACCAATCTTCTTTGCTTCTTGAAGCAGTCTTGTTTCTTTAGGAGAATAGATCAAATCGAATACCGCTAGATCAGCATGTAACAATCCGACATTCGCAATTGGTAAACTGTCTTTTTTTGTTCCCATCCCGATATCCGTCGCATTCACTAATACATCTGATGACGCGAGATCTTTACCAAGCTGACCTTCATCCGCATAATCCCACACACGGATCAGACATCCTGTTTGAGCTGCGACCTGATCGAAATAACTCTTCAAAGATAGAAAAGTCGCATTTTTTCGTTTATAAACAACGATTTCCCGCGCGCCTTCTAAGGCCATTTGGACAATGATTGCTTTTGCAGCGCCACCGGCTCCAAGAACAGTGATTTTGCGGTTTTCGATTGAATGGCCAGTTTCTTTTACAGAACGTACAAAGCCCATCCCATCCGTATTATAACCAGTCAAGCGACCTTCGCGATTCACGATAGTATTCACTGCTCCAATCAATTTGGCTTCAGGACTTAATTCATCTAAATAATCAATCACTGCTGTTTTGTTTGGCATCGAAGCATTGACACCTAGCATAGAAAATGTGCGGATACTTGCTACCGCCTGTTCAAGACTTTCTTGATCAACATCAAAAGCCAAATAGATGGCATCGACACCACAGGCTTCAAAAGACGTATTGTGCATCATTGGTGATAAACTATGTGAAGCAGGTGAAGCAAAAAATCCGGCCAATTTTGTTTTTCCAGAAATCATGATGTTCCTCCTTTTATACAAACTGCCATCAGATGTCATCGTTCGCATGAGGAATACGAAGACATGGATGGCAGTGAATCATTTCAGGTAAAATTATATAAGGTAGCACACATCTGTACCCTAAGAAAGTCAAAGTTCAGATGACTTGGCGTACTGCCTATCAACTAAATAAAAGTAATTAGTCTAATACTTCTTCAAAGAATTGTAATAAATCGCTCATGGAAAGTTGTGCTTTTTCCTCTTTCGTCAAATCTTTAACGATACGTCCCTTTTGTAACACGATCAAGCGATTCCCGTAATTCAACGCATCCTCCATGCGGTGAGTGATCATCAAGCAAGTTAACTTTTGTCCCGTGATACGTTCATTTGTTAGTGTCATCAGCTGTTTCGCTGTTTTAGGATCTAGTGCAGCGGTATGTTCATCTAATAACAACAATTCAGGAGCTTCAATAGTTGCCATCAAAAGGCTCAATGCTTGACGTTGCCCGCCTGAAAGCTCTCCAGCCGGGGTATCAAGATGTTGTTCCAACCCATTTCCTACCTCTTGACATAATTTGAAGAATTGTTCTTTTTGGTTCTTTAAATTGCGCAAACGGAATTTTCGCTTTTTTCCTCTATTTTGAGCAAGCAATAAATTTTCAGCAACGGTCATTCGAGGAGCAGTCCCCATCTTTGGATCTTGAAAAACACGTGAGAGAAAAGCAGCTCGTTTTTCTTCTGGATATTTGGTAATCAGCTGATCTTTAAAGGAAATCGTCCCTTGGCTGAGTTCCAACGTGCCTGCGATGGTATTGAAAAGTGTACTTTTTCCTGCACCGTTTCCACCAAGTACCGTGATGAAGTCTCCTTCATTGATTGTCAAATTGATATCTTCTAGTAATATTTTTTCTTCATGCATCCCATTACTAACTACTTTTTTTCCATTTTTGATCGTGATGATTGCTGTCATAACTAGACCTCCTTTTCGAATCCAGTTTTAAGATTCAAAGCTTTCTTCATTTGTGGAATCATCAAACAAATTGCTAAGATGATTGCTGAGAACAGTTTTAAGTATGTCGTGTCAAATCCAAGTTTGATAACGATCAAGATCAACAGCTGATAGATGATGCTGCCGACCACAATAGCAATCAGACGCTCTGCTAATGTCAATTCTTGGAAAATCACTTCGCCAATAATGATAGAAGCTAAACCAATCACGATCACGCCAATCCCTTTATTGACATCCGCATAACCATCATTTTGGGCAATCAATGCACCTGATAATGCAATCACGCCATTTGATAGTGTCAATCCTAAGATCTTCATACGATCAGTCTTGATTCCCAGTGAACGTGCCATTGTTTCATTATCCCCAGTTGCAATATAACCTTGACCTAAATCTGTATTGAAGAAGAAGAGTAAGACGCTGATCAAAATGCCTAAAGCAATCAAGCCTAGTAGAACAGTATCGAAATAATCTGGCAAATGTAGTCCTTTAAATGTATCTTGTAAAATCGGATGATTCAACAATGATAAATTAGGTGTTTTCATCACAAAGAGAATGACTGAATTCAAACCTGACATCACTAGAATCCCTGCAAGGATTACTGGAATCTTTCCTTTTGTATAGAGAAGACCTGTGACCAATCCGGCAACCATACCTGCAAGTACGCCTAGAATCGTTGCTAAAATCGGTGTGACTCCATAAGTGATTGCTGTTACACAAACTGCTCCGCCTAGTGGAAATGAACCTTCTGTTGTCATATCAGGGAAATCAAGAATTCGATAAGTCATGAAAATCCCCAGACCTAAAATTGCCCATAACATCCCTTGTGAAATTGCTGATACGATCATTTTTCATCCTCCTTTGTTGACGTTTCTGTTGTGTCACTCGAAACGATTTTCGCATTTTTCTTTAATTTATCTGGGATCGTTATCCCTAAGAGTTCCGCTTGTTTTTCGTTGATGATCGTATCGCCTTTATCAAAAACGTAAACAGGTGTTGATGCTGGTTTTTCTTTACCTGTTGCTAACGTTGCTGCCATTTTTCCACTTTGTACGCCTAAATCATATTGGTTGATGCCGATTGTTGCTAATCCACCTTGTTCAACCATCGTATCAACAGATGGAATAACTGGTATTTTGGATTTGTTGGCTTCCTTCACTACTGTCTGCATAGCGTTCGCAATTGTATTGTCTAACGGAACATAGATGAAGTCGACTTGTTGACTCATCACTTGGACTGTCTGAGCAATTTCATTTGTTGATGGAACAGCATATTTTACAGAAGTCAATCCTTCTTTTTTAGCCGCTGCTTCTGCTTGGCTCACTTGATATTTTGAGTTATCTTCAGAAGAGGCGTAAAGAATCCCGATCTTTTTCGCATTAGGTAAAATTTCTGATGCCAATTTGATTTGTGCTTCTACAGGGGGTTGATCTGATACACCTGTGATGTTTCCACCTGGTTTATCAAGGGATTTCACTAACCCTGCACCCACGGGATCGGTCACAGCACCTAATACTAACGGGATCTTTGTCGTCACATTCGCTAAGGATTGCGCTGCTGGTGTCGCGATTCCCACTAATACATCAGGATCTGCTTGAACCAGTTGTTGACTCATCGTCGCTAGTTTGCTTTGATCTGCTTGACCGTTTTGGAACTTGATTTCCAGATTTTTTCCTTCTTCAAGGCCCGACTGCTTCAATCCATCTTTGATTCCTCGATAAATCTCGTCTAATGCTGGGTGGCTCACATATTGTAATACCCCAACTACTGTTGTTTTTGTTGTTTTTTCTGCTGTTTCTGTGGAAGAATCATTTATTTTTTCATAAATGAATGTTCCGGCTAAATAAATCATTATAAGTGCTACTACTGTTATCAATCGCTTATTTTTCATTTTCTTTCCCCCCATGGACTCCTTAATGACTAATTATTCAAGATTGGTTTACATACGAACTTACGAAAAAAAGACAATTACCTAGACGGCAATTGTCTTTTTACATACAAAAAACCGCATAGACGTTATCTATGCGGTAGTCAAATTTCTTGTCTAGCATAGATACAAATTTTAGATTTGTACTCTAAAAAGTTGTATCTACGGTAAAAGTTCGCCATCAATACAACTTATCTACGCCAGTTACGCCAAGCTTGATTCGTTACTGCTAAAAATTGGTTTGATAAGTTCATTGTGGATCACCCTTTCCTTAATAATTGATATTAGTCTAATCGAATTTATCCTATACGTCAACTACTTTTTACAATTTTATTTTGATCTTCTCAATTATCATCAGTTGAGCGAGTGGTTGTATTTGTTTGATCCTCTGTTATTTTTGTCGAGGCGGACTCTGATTTTGCCATTTCATCCTCTAGTTTTTTGATATTTGCTAACGGAAGTCGGTTCAATTCTGGAATCATTTCTTGTGCTAACTTTGCTTGATTGTCCTTTTTTTCTATCGTCAAGCGATTTGCTTCTTTACCGTCTTTAAAAAAGATCACCGTGGGTTTCTCCTGATTGATCTTATATTTTTGTTCCGTTTCCTTTATATCGTAAATAAGCGGATAAAAATAAATCGGCCGATTCAATTCTTCCATTTCTTTTGGATCATTAAAAATTGCCAATAACGTTTCATATTGCTTACCCTTTGGTACACAGAACATCACAGAAATTGCTTTATTTTCAGCAATCGTCTTGGAAGCATCACTTAAAACTAAAGGTTGCAGTTTGGTAGATGTAATATCTGCATAGACTAAACTATCGATTTGTTCCTCTCTGATTTTTTCTGGAAAAACAAACATCATGATGGTAAGCATCCCAGAAAAAAACAATACCAACAGTACTCGGGTAAAATATGTTGTTGGATTCTCTGCAAAATCTGCAGCAAAATGAGTATAACTTGCCTTGATTCTTTTGCCCAATTCTTCAATCATCGCCAAGCCACTGTCACCTTCTTTTCATCTTTTCTTTTATTATAGCTAAAAACTGCCAAGATATGAAAAGAAACCTTTACTTTTTTTACTCTTCCTCCATTTTGTTTAGAGAATCTCGCTTTTTATGCCCACACTTTGCAAATTGGTCTTTCTGCCTTTTTTTCGTTATAATAGAACTACTTATGAAAAGAAATGAGGAATGAACCATGTCCTTCGATGGAGTATTTACCCATGCAATGGTCAATGAATTGCGTGAAACTCTACTGTCTGGTCGAATCTCCAAGATCCACCAGCCTTATGAAAATGAAATCATTTTAGTTATCCGCTCACGCGGTAAAAATCATCGCTTGTTATTGTCCGCGCATCCTAGTTATGCACGCGTGCAAATCACACAAATCGACTATCAAAATCCCGACAATCCGCCTAATTTTGTCATGATGCTTCGAAAATATTTAGATGGTGCAATTTTAGAAGCAATCGAACAAATCGATAATGATCGAGTGATCTATTTCCATTTTTCTAAACGAGATGAACTTGGAGACCTGCAAAATATTGTGTTGATTGTTGAATTGATGGGTCGTCACAGTACGATCGTCTTGGTTAATAAAGAAACAGGTAAAATCTTAGATGCGATCAAACACATAGGAAGCTCTCAAAATACCTACCGTTCATTGCTTCCTGGGGTTGAGTACGTTTCACCTCCCGAGCAAGAACAACTTGATCCTTTTAGTGCAGACAACGAAAAAATCTTTCATCGTCTCTCACAAACCGAGCTTTCACCAAAAGCGCTCCAGCAACAATTCCAAGGACTTGGTTTTGATACCGCACAGGAACTAGTCGCACGTTTAGCAGAACGGCCAAATGAAAAAATGCTCGTTTGGCAAACGTTTTTTTCCGCTGTAGAAAAGGAACTAGCTCCTCATTATTATGAAGTGGAAAATAAAGATTATTTCACACCCATCGCCTACGACTATTTCGCAAAGTCAGCCACTTCTGAAGAAACATACGACTCCCTCAGTACATTGCTTGATGCTTTTTATCATGACAAAGCTGAAAAAGATCGTGCAAAGCAACAAGGTGGCGAACTGATCCGAAAAATCGAGAATGAATTGAAACGAAACAAAAATAAACTAAAAAAACGAGAACAAACGCTGAAAGATTCTGAGAATGCGGAAAGTTATCGTAGAAACGGCGAGTTGTTGACTACCTTCATGACACAGGTTCCAAGAGGCGCAACAGAAGTAACGCTGCCTAACTATTATGAAGAAGACCAACCAATCAAAATCAAACTTGATCCTGCACTCTCGCCTAATCAGAACGCACAAAAGTACTTCCACCGCTATCAAAAACTGAAAAATGCAGTCAAGTTGATCGGCCAGCAAATTGAAGAAGCCAAAAGCGAGATCGATTACTTAGAATCTGTCCTCTCTCAATTAGAGATTGCTGGACCAATGGATATCGAAGTAATCAAAGAAGAATTAACAGCTGAAGGTTATCTAAAAAAGAAAACACAGAAAAAACAAAAACGAAAAAAACCTTCGCAACCCGATCAATACCGTTCTTCAGATGGCACATTGATCCTAGTTGGGAAAAACAATTTACAAAATGATCAGTTAACGATGAAAACGGCGAAAAAGACGGATTATTGGCTCCATGCAAAAAATATCCCAGGTTCACACGTTATTATCAAAAGTGATCGACCCACAGATGAAACAATCACACAAGCTGCCGAATTAGCCGCATACTTCTCAAAATATCGTCACTCGGCTCAGGTACCTGTTGACCTTGTTCAAGTCAAACATATCCGTAAACCAAATGGAGCAAAACCAGGTTTTGTCATTTATGAGAATCAAAAAACGATCATCGTGACACCTGAAGAAGAAAAAATCAATCAACTAGAAAAAGAGTAACGCTTATCCAAAAAACGGCTGAAACAAAAGTAACTCCGAAAGATAAACCAAAGGAGCTACGTCTGTTTCAGCCGTTTATTCGTTTTTTAAAACGTGAAGTAAAATGTTTCTTACTGTTGATACACACTCGTTGATTTTATCATACATAGAAGCAAACATGTTTCCAATCCATCCGTGAAGTATAGTCTGTGGCACCACTTCTTCTAAAATCCTCCATACACAAGAAAATAAGCTCATCAAGTGCCTCTCTTCGACGATAGTCACTTGGAAGAAACTATTAACCTGTACCTTTGAAACGTAAAATTTTTTCCATGGTGATGCCGTATACGAGCAACAGAACAATCGGGAACAACACTACCCAGATGTTCAATGATAGATCAATACCCTCATTTATATGAAAAGTAGTCGCATTCGTATTGAACACTTTCGGATACATTGTCAGAATGATATTTTTCAAGTCAAATTTCCCTAATATCGGTAAAAACAGAGTATATGTACTTAGTACAAATAAGCTCACTAACATATTTTTTGTAACTAGAGTAAGATAGAACATAATCAAAAGATAGATCAGGCTATTTCCTAAAACAAAAAGGAACTGATAGTGTGAATGATGCATAAAAGAGAGTTGATTTATGCTGTCTAACTCTATCAAGGGAATTACTTCCACCGGGAATAACCAGGGCGTCAATAGCTGTAACATAACGAAACCCATAATTGAAATAAGTAATACGCTAGTTAGAGTTACCATACTAGCGATTAGTTTCGACTGGTTGATTTGCCACTGCGAACAGATTGTTCGATGCACTTTGTTCGTTCCATATTTTATTTCTGCGTTTGCGATAACAACTCCGTAAATACCACTCATAAAGGGAAAAATAATAAAAAACGAAGAAGACAATAATTGGTTGATTCCGTTTTTAGGTAACATCGCTACTAAACTTGCTTGATATGCCATAAAATAGTATTTTGTAGGATTATCGATTATTTCTATATTTTTAGAACGTTCTAAACGAAAATCTCCGTCTAACAGTTGAGTAATGTTTTCACCATTTGCTACGGCATCCTCCACTGATTGATAAAAACTGCCTAAATGGCTATTCACCAGATTTCTTTGGGATAGATACATCATTGCAGTCACAAAAATCGAAATCACTAAAAAAATCAAATAATTTTTTGACTTCCATTGGTAATGCAGTTCACTCAGCAACAGACCCACCTTCTTCTACGACAGCAAATAATGTACGCACTTTGTGTTCCGGTACAACTTCGATCGTCTTATTCTTTACCCATAAATGCTCATCACAAAGCTCTAAATACAGTGATTCATGCCCGCTCATTATTATCAACGTTCCTTGTTTCTTTAAATATTTTAACGTCTTGAAAAGAAGCAATCGATTCATTTGATCCAATCCATTTAGAACTTCATCTAACAAGAGAATTTTAGGATGGAGCAATCTCACAAGTAGTAAAGCCAACATCTTTCGTTCACCTAAAGAATAGGTTCTTACACGTGATTTATACAGCAATCCTTTCGATAAGTACGAAGACTCTAATTTTTCTATCTGAAATCGTATATTCCTATTCTTTGTAAAGAAAACCAGGTTATCCAGTCCAGTCAAATTTAAAAAGAATGGCGTATCATCAAAAACACAAAATATACTAGATGCTTCTTTATCGATCATCCCAGCAAATTTTTCTTGTCCCAATATACAATGGAACAAGGTCGTTTTTCCAATACCATTTTCCCCGTAAATATAGTAAGTTACATTTTGATAAAAAGTGAACGAAACCTTTTCAAAAAGTACTTTCCTTCCAAAACTCTTTGAAAAATCACTCAGCTTCAGCATCCTATTTTCTCCTTGCTTTAATACCAACTACTACTAGCATTACTACTCCATAATGATCCATGTCATTGTAACTCAATTCTATAAGGAACTCCCCTCTATTCCACAGATTATTTTTCTTTAAGTTTATCTCACAACGAATTAAAAAAGCATCGGTACATTGTGTAAAATTCTATATTGTAAATTGCACAATATACGGATTCTCAATTAAATTTAAATACAGTAAAATGGAATGGATACATCCAAACTACACGTTTCATAAGGAACTCATTCTCTTCGTGATTTCGCCAACTTAGTAGCAAAAAATGGAAGACTTTGCTATTCCTAAAATGAAAAACATACTTACATACAAATCAACGGCCTAAGTACTACATTTATGATTCCAATCGATGGGGAGTGATCTAGCCACATGCATATTATTTTATTTGATGATCATACACTTTTTGCCCAAGCGATGCAGTTTTCCTTGTCCACTTATTTTGAACGATTTGATATTTTTTCGGAAAAAGTTGATATTTTAAAAGTTATTATTAAAAATAAACCAGATATTGTTCTGTTA
>OIXV01004185.1_pt1 | contig 10113 bp, 7 predicted proteins | sample 1587771 | NCBI WGS metagenome assembly OIXV01 (sample SAMEA3888893, study PRJEB22519) | human gut metagenome | biome: human gut; feature: human-associated habitat; material: faeces | place: Denmark | collected 2010
GCAAAGGAGCGTTTGTTCCACTTTTTATTCATGACAATAGAATGCTCGCAGAGCGTGCATTCTATTGTCTGTCACAGGAATGTCAAAAAGCCGTCCGAAAGAAAATAGCTTCTATTCGGACGGCTTTTTATACTAATGATACCCGTTGTGAAAATGTTTGAAATTCATATAAGCTGCTTTTTAACGTACCGCCCAGGCTTCTGCACAGATCGGTGTGTCAGCATTGACAGTAATGGTTCCGCAGGTACGGTCATCAGGCAACTCCCAGTAGGCAATGACGGTATCCTGTTTAGCAGAAAGCTCCAGAATGCCGCGGTCAGCAATCAGATGAAGCTCTGTTAAGCCGGCAGGAAGCTGGGTGGCTTTATCTGCACATGTAAAGATACCGGTTGCTGCATCATAGGCGCAGACATTTCCTAAAATGGAGAAGGAAACTTTGCCGGTGCTGCAAAGGGATACGTCAATGCCAACTGCTGCAGGAGAAGTCAGCTCTGCCTGGCAGGATGTGGTGTCAGCTGCGTGGAAGAGTGTTTTCGCTGCTTTTTTTGCATCAAACCATTCATGAACAGGATGCTGTGCAAGAATCCATTCACCATCCTGCTTGATCAGCTCAAGTTCACGGGGCAACGTCAGCATGCCGGTATAGAGACGTTCCGGATTCTGGGTGCGCAGCCACTGAATCAGTACGATGCGGTCAGGTGCGTTATTATAGGTTTGTCCGGCATAAGCGAGTTCTGTATAGGAAGCACGTTTGCCGGCGCTGTAGTTGGTAAAGCGGAAGCCGTCAAAATCGCCGATAAAGTATTCACTGGAAGCAGTATAGAAAATCCATTTTTCAGTGCCGTCCGGCGTAGAAATCGGGCGCAGATCGGGACATTCGTTGGCAGTTTCAAAAGTCAGTTGCTGAGTGATCTCCCAGTGGAGCATATCTGTGGAACGAAGGATGGCATATTCCGTGCCTTTTAAGTAAAGGGACATGATAAATGCTTTGGATTTTTCGTGCCAGTAAACCTTGGGGTCACGGTTGTCTGTTTTGAGAAACGGAACAACTGCTCCCGGAAGCTTCTGCAGAGTGAGACCATGATCGGTGCTGTATGCTGTGTGCTGGGTGTAGTCTTTTCCCTCGCTGCAGGCGCTGTCATGGCTGCCGCCGGCTGCGGTATAGAAGAACAGGAGTGCATCCTTGGGAAGGCTTCGATAGAGGTTGCTGTCAGCAGCTGCCTGAATTTCATCCCTGTGCTCGTTTGTCAGACCGCAGCCGGAGAAGATGGTTCCCTCTTCATCCGGAAGCATGGCAACAGGAAGCCGTGTCCAGTGGAGCAGGTCGGTACTGGTGGCATGTCCCCAGCTCATATTGTTCCAATTGACACCGAAGGGATTGTGCTGATAATATAAGTGATAGGTTCCATTGTCGTAAACAAGACCATTTGGATCGTTGATCCAGCCTGCGTTGGCTGTAAAGTGGACAGCCGGATGCACTTCGCTGGAGACAGGAAGCTCGTCAGTCTGAGTGACTGCATCTTCAAAACCTGCAGGAAACTCTGCAGACAGGGTCAGCGTGCGTCCCATCCATTCAGAAACCGGCAGAGGGGAAAGATATTCGTAGGAATAGGTTCCGTTGTCTGCAGCGGCTTCTCCGAAAGGAAAATAAACACATAAAAGAAGCTTTTCGCCGTCAAAAAGTTTCAGGACCCTGGTATCTTTCGGGTGGGATACAACCGGAAGACAGAGAAAAGGATGCTTAATTGTAAGCTGCATATGGAAATCCTCCAATTTTTTTCTTCATCATAAAATGAATGGCGGAAAAAAGTCAATATGGGAAGTGTGGAAAGTACTGTGGGATATCACAGAAAATTGTGAAATAAAAAAGAAGGGTAGAAAACAGGATGAAAACAAAAGACAAATCCGGTGTTATGGATATGACGCAGGGAAATATGGCGAGGCTGATCTTAAGCTTTGCATTGCCGTTGATGTTGGGAAATGTATTTCAACAGTTTTATACGGTGGCTGATACGGCCATTGTGGGAAAAATACTTGGAGTGGATGCGTTGGCAGCACTCGGCACAGTAGAGTCGATAAACTGGCTGGTTCTGGGGACCATTCAGGGAATCACCCAGGGCTTTGGCATCCTTGTTTCCCAGCAGTTTGGTGCCAAAAAAGAGGAGGCGCTTCAGGAAACCATTTTTCATGCGTCTTTTCTGGCAGTAGTGGCGGCGATTTTATTTACCGTTGGTATTCTGATCGGATTACCTGGTCTGGTCGGGATTTTACAGGTTCCTGTTGATATTCGCCCGATCTGTCTGGACTATTTGTATGTGCTCTTTGGCGGTATTCCGCTGATGATGCTCTATAATTTTACTGCGGCTATGCTGCGGGCGTTTGGAGACAGTAAAACACCTCTGACAGCATGTGTTATCGCAGCGCTGTTTAATATTGCGCTGGATTTATATTTTATTCTGGAGCTTGGCTGGGGCGTAAAGGGTGCAGCGCTTGCAACTGTGATCGCCCAGACCCTTGCTTCTGCATATTGTCTGTGGAAGCTGTGCCGGATTGAGGTGCTTGCAGAAAAAAGGAAGGCCGCCAAATGGAGACTTCATGCCGGACTTTGCGGGAAACTGATCTATCTTGGACTACCGATGGCATTTCAGAACCTTGTGATCGCCATTGGAGGCATGATCGTGCAGACTGTGGTAAACAGCTTTGGCGTTGCATTTATCGCAGGCTACACGGCGACGTGCAAGCTTTATGGTATCCTTGAGGTGGCAGCGACCTCCTATGGCTTTGCAATGGTTACCTACACGGGTCAGAACCTCGGTGCGGGAAAAACAGACAGGATCAAGGAAGGAACCAGAATCGGTGTTTTGATCGGCGTGCTGACTTCCTTTGTCATTACCGGACTGATGTTTCTGTTCGGACGAAATATTCTGGGACTTTTCATCTCTTCAGATGCAGCCCAGGGCAGTCAGGCTGCGGTGGTTGCATGGCGCTTTTTGCGGATTATGAGCAGCTTCTTATGGATACTGTATATTTTACATATCGTCCGCAGCGTGATCCAGGGAATGGGAAATACCGTGATTCCGCTTGTATCCGGAATTTTTGAATTTATCATGAGAACTGGTGCGACGCTGATTTTACCGGTGCTTTTTGGAGAAAATGGAATTTTATTCGCAGAGGTGCTGGCATGGATGGGCGCCGATCTGGTGCTGATTCCGGGATACCTTTATATGCGAAAAAAGCTGCTTTCGGGCAGATCGAACCAGGGTGATGTTCAAAGCGCAGTTTGAAGTTCTGAGAAAGAGAAAAACCAGCCCTACGGCGGGAGGTTCTGACAGGAAGCTCCTGTGCCGCAGGGCTGTTTTTTTCTCAGCGCCGGTTCTGCTGGTAGTAGCTTAAGAAGTCCGCAATTTTGTCCGCAGATTCCTTGAGTACCTCGATCCGGGGCAGGTATACGACCCGGAAGTGATCAGGCTGTTCCCAGTGGAAGCCTCCGCCATGGATGAGCAGGATTTTTTTGTCGCGCAGAAGATCGAGGGCAAACTGTTCGTCGTTGGTGATATGAAACTTTTTGACGTCGAGCTTCGGGAACATGTAAAAGGCTGCTTTCGGTTTTACAACGCTCAGTCCGGGAATGTCCTTTAATGCCTGATAAATGCACTCACGCTGCTCATAAATCCGTCCGCCAGGCGTTAAATAATTGCTGACGCTCTGGTAGCCGCCGAGGGCAGTCTGGACGATGGACTGCGCGGGAACATTGGAGCACAGGCGCATATTAGAGAGCATGCGGATGCCTTCGATATAGTCCTGCGCGATGGCTTTGTTGCCGCTTAAAATCATCCATCCAATTCGAAAGCCTGCGATCATGTGGGACTTGGACAGACCGCTGAAGGTGACACAGAACAGATCGGGAGCCAGGGATGCGATGGAAATATGCTCGCCGCCGTCCATGACCAGTCGGTCATAAATTTCATCGGAAAAGATGATCAGATGGTGCTGACGCGCGATTTCCACGATTCCTTCCAGAACTTCCTTCGGATAAAGCGCGCCGGTCGGATTGTTGGGATTGATGATGACGATCGCTTTCGTGTGGCGCGTGATCTTTTTTCGAATGTCGGCAAGGTCAGGATACCAGTCTGCCTGCTCGTCGCAGAGATAATGGACGGCTTTGCCGCCTGCAAGCGTTGCGCAGGCAGTCCAGAGCGGGTAGTCGGGGGAAGGGATCAGGATTTCATCCCCGTCGTCCAGCAGGGCGGACATGCTTAAATTGATCAGCTCGCTGACACCGTTTCCCGTGTAGATATCCTCGATGGTGACGTTGGGGATATTTTTTAGCTGTGCATACTGCATGATTGCTTTGCGGGCTGCAAACAGTCCCTTAGCGGGAGAATAGCCTTCGCATTCCGTCAGCTGCTGGCGCATGTCGTAAATGACTTCATCGGGAGTGCGGAAGCCGAAGGGGGCGGGATTGCCGATGTTCAATTTTAAAATCTGAACGCCGGAGGATTCCATCCGTTCCGCTTCATCGACAACCGGACCGCGGACATCGTAAAGAACATTGTTCAATTTGGAAGACTTTTTAAACAGCGTCGGCTGGGAAGCAGACGGAACGGAAAAGTCTGAACCGTCCTGACGGGAAGAAGATTTCTTCTGAACCGAATCGGAACGTTTGGAGAATGCAGAAGATTGAACTGAACCTGCGGCGGAGGAACCGTTGACCGTGTCTGGATGAGGGTGAAAATTGAACTCGCTCGAAAGCTTCGTACTGCCAGAGTTCAATTTTTCCGAACTGAAATCCTGTGCAGAACCGGTGCGCCCTGCCAGCCAGTCTGCATCGACCTGGAGGGCATCTGCAAGAAACTGCAGGATCTCAGCGCGGGGCATGGTTTTGCCGTTGACATACTGGCTGATGTGGCTTTTGCCGAGCTTTAAATTCTGTTCTTCCGCGAGATGTAAAAGATCAATCGGTTTCATTTGCTGCTGATTCATGGATTCTTTTAAACGGGATGCAAAAAGTTCATAGGCTATGTTTGACATAGAAGGCTCCTTTCCTACAAACAATAGAATGCACGCTCTGCGAGCATTCTATTGTCATGAATGATACTTGAACATAGAGTTCAAATTGTGAATATAAGTTTAAAAATGAAAAGCAATTTAAATTGAATAAAAGTTCAAAAAAAACAGAATACGGAATGATCCATAAAAACCGGATACTGTTGAATTGAATTATAACATAAAATTGAAATGGTTCAAGATAAAAAGCGAAAGTTAAAAATTAAACAAAGGGAACATTCGCAGAAAGATTTGCAGGCAAAAAGTCTTTGCCTTTTGGAATGAAATTTGTTACAATACTAACGATATCAGGTAAACAAAATTTGCTGTAAGAAAGTAATACAGCCGGAAAATCTGCCGGTGTCTTTTGAAGAAGACAGGTAAGTCTCTCCGAAGGGAGCCGAGCGGCAGAAAGACGGAAACGATCGTAACAATTATCGTGATGATCCTTATCAGAATAAGGATAAACCATGGTGGTCACAGGACGATCCGGATCATGAAGAAAAGAATTGCCAGGAAGGGAATTTGTCTTTCAAAAAGACAGGTTCCCTTTTGTTGTGCGAAATTTCGACGATAGAGCAGGTGCAGTTGAACGAAACCGGTGCAGCGGCGGTACGGCAGTTTTTGACATCAGAATAGATTGCAAACAGGAATAAAGTGATGATAAAGGGAAGTAGACTGGGATTTTCCTATTTCTGGGACGGGGAGAGCATTCCGGTATTTGAACAAGCGAATATAGAGCTGAAAGAGGGCGAATGGACGGCGATCCTTGGATGCAACGGCTGCGGAAAGTCCACGCTTGTGCGTCTGATGAACGGATTGCTGCCGCTTCAGGACGGTAATCTTTCTGTAAATGGCATAAATGCAGGAAATCCTGCAAATAAGTGGGAACTGTGCAGGGTATGCGGCATGGTATTCCAGAATCCGGATAATCAGTTTGTTTCTTCTGTGTTGGAAGAGGATATCGCTTTTGGTCTGGAAAACGCTCAGGTTCCGGAACGGGAGGTTACATCGAAAGTGAAAGCTGCGCTGGAACTGGTCGGGCTGGAAGGGTATGAAAAGCGTTCTCCGTCGAGCTTGTCCGGTGGGCAGAAACAGCGGGCGGCACTGGCGGGGGTGCTGGCGTTGAACCCGGAGATCCTGATCTTTGACGAGGCAACTTCCATGCTGGACCCGAAAGGACGCCGGGAAGTACTGGCAGAGATGAAAAAGCTGCGCGATTGTGGAAAAACAGTTGTGATGATCACCCATGATGTGGAAGAGGCTGTGTTGGCAGATCAGGTGATTTTGATGGGATGTCCCAATGGACAGAAGAATCCGAATACCGTCCTTGCACAGGGGAGTGTGCGGGAAATTCTGACGGACAGCAGACTGTTGATACAGGCGGGAATTGTACCGCCCATGGCAGTTCGGATGTATGAAGATTTAAAACTGGCGGGAATTGAACTGAACCGATGCCCGCTGACGAAAGAGGAGCTGGCAGAAGCGCTATGCAGATGGAAGTCAGAAAATTAACAGTTGGATATGGAGCAGCCTGGGTGCTGGATCAGGTCAGCCTGCAAATCGGGGCAGGGGAGTTTGTCGGGATCGTCGGGTGCACCGGCTGCGGCAAAACCACGCTGTTAAAGGCGATGGCTGGACTGTTGGAGGTGCAGGACGGAGAAATTCTGCTGGACGGAGAAAATATTTTTTCCAGACGATTCAATCGGGCAGTTCTGCGCAGAAAAGTAGGAATGGTATTTCAGTATCCGGAATATCAGCTTTTCGCACAAACCGTGGAGAAGGATGTGGGCTTCGGACTGAAATACAGCAGACTTAGCCGGGAGGAAAAACAGGAACGCGTCAGATGGGCGCTGGAGCAGATGGGATTTTCCTATGAAGAAATCAAAGATCAGTCGCCGCTTTCTTTATCCGGCGGAGAAAAGCGCAGAGTGGCGATCGCCGGTGTTCTGGCGACAAAGCCGGAGCTTCTGATGCTGGATGAGCCGCTTGCCGGACTGGATCCGATGGCGCGGGAGATGTTTCTGGAATTTCTGGAAGGACTGACAGGGCAGGGCGTATCAGTTGTAATGGTGTCCCACAATGTAGACGCACTGGCACAGCATGCTGCACGGATCATTGGAATGAAGCAGGGCAAAATTGTAATGGATGGAAGCTGTCAGGAGGTATTGGGAGACAGCAGGGCGCTTCGGACGATCGGACTGCTCGGCAGCGAAGCAGCGCAGACCGCGGAGCTTTTGCGGGCAAACGGTGTGCTGTCGGGCAGCGGGCTTCCCGTTACTTATGAGGCGCTGCGGGACGAGATTATCGGTGCGTTGACTGGGGAAAAAGGAGAAAACAGATGATGCAGATGCCGATGGGGCAGTATCGCCCCGGAAATACATTTTTTCATCGGGCGGATGCGAAGGGAAAGCTGCTGGGGCTGTGCCTGGTGATTGCAGCGGTGATCGTGTCCAAAGGATTGTTTGGCTGTATCGTCGCGGCGGCAGCGGCGCTGACGGTATCGTATCTGGCAGGGATATCCCTGCGGGAGCAGGTAAAACAGCAAAAAGGGATGTGTCGGTTTTTGGCAGTGATCTTTTTGATGAATGCGTTTTTTTACAGCGGGGAGCATTGCATCTGGAGCTGGTGGATTTTCCGGCTGAGCCGGGAGGGAATCCGGCAGGGGGCGATGGTGGTCGTTCACCTGATATTGATTTTAGTTTTCTGCATGGTGCTGACGATCACGACAGAGCCGATGGAAATCACACATGGGCTGGAGGAACTGCTTTCACCGCTTTCGAAGGTCGGTGTTCCGACGGAAGAAATCGCGATGATTCTGGGGGTTGCAATGCAGTTTATCCCGGTGCTGGGAGAGGAAGTGGAGACAATCCGGATGGCGCAGACTGCACGAGGGGCTCGGTTTGAAAGCAAAAAGCTGACAGAGCGTGCGGCGAGCTTTCTGCCGTTGGTCATTCCGGTGTTTCTGGCAGCGTTTCGTCGGGCGGATGAACTGGCGTGTGCGATGGAGGCGAGAGGTTATCGCGGGCCGGGGCGGCGAACAAAGAAGAAAAAATCACTGCCAAACCGCAACGGGAATGTGGCGATTGCCGCGAGTGCGATTTTTTTTATTATGCAGGTATTCTTGCAAAAATAGAAAATAATGCATGAAAAATCCCATGATGAAATGCAAATCAGAGGGATGAAATCGAAATGAAAAATTACCGCAGCGCAGTCTAAAAAAAGATGAGGGACTGCGTCGTGTGTAATAGATATTTTTTTCAAGGAGGAGAAATGTTATGTCTCAAATGTCTCAGGTAAAACGCGCAATGATTACGGCTGTATGTATTGCGCTGTGTGTGGTGCTGCCGATGGCGTTCCATTCCATTCAGAATGCAGGGGCGATTTTTTGCCCGATGCATATTCCGGTACTGCTTTGCGGTCTGCTGGTGGGCTGGCCTTATGGTCTGCTGTGCGGCCTGGCAGGTCCGCTGTTATCCAGCCTGCTGACCGGTATGCCTGCGATGGGTTATCTGCCCTGCATGATGGTGGAGCTTGGCGCGTATGGCCTGCTTTGCGGTCTGTTCATGAAATTTGTGCGCACCGGAAAAATTTATGCGGATCTGTACATCAGCCTTGTTTGTGGTCTGTTGATCGGTCGTGTGATCGCCGGTCTCTTTAGAGCACTGATCTTTTCGCCGGGAAGCTATTCCCTGGCAGCATGGGCAACCGGATATTTTGTAACCTGTCTGCCCGGTCTGGTGATTCAGCTTGTTTTGGTTCCGAGTATCGTATTTGCGCTGATGAAAGCTAGACTCGTGCCGATGCGCTATCCTGCAAAGCACTGAATATTGAAACAGAAATAAAATGTCATGTGGTTCCCCCAAATGTCAGACACTGCATTGTCCAGAAAATATGAACGAATTTAGAATATTTTTCGTTTGGTTTGCTGATATAGTTGTGGAAGTGCGGAAAAAATAATGTTACAATAATACTGGTTTAAGAGTGACAAAAACGGGGGGACCAACCAGCGAATGAAAAAAAATACAACGAAAGTGATCAAAGAAGCGAACAAATATCTGGTAATGCAGTGCATACAGGCCTTTGAGCCTGTTACGCTGGAAAAAATTGCGGAAAAGACACTGCTGAGTCGTCCTACGATCCTGGAGATCATCAATTCTTTTAAAGAAGAAGGAATTGTAGTAAACGGCGGTTTTCGGGAATCGACAGGAGGACGGCCTCCTCAGTTGCTGTGCATAAATGGAGATTCTGCGTATGCGATTGGAATTGATTTTGAATTTCCGACAATCCGGATCGCGCTTGCAAATGCGAAACGGGAAATTGTGGGCAGACGGAAAATCCTGTTTAAGATAGATACGCAGGCGGAAGAGGTTTTGGCGCGGATGCTCAGGGAGCTTGAGCATCTGCTGGAAGAATTTTCCTCTGTGCGGCCCAGGATCGTCGGGATCGGTGTCGGGATTTGCGGAACGATTCGAAAGACAGAAGGCAGATCCCTGCACATCACGAGAATCCGGGGCTGGGAGCATGTTGAATTGCAGCGGATTCTGCAGGAAAAATTTCATCTTCCGGTTTATGTAAATAATGACGTGCATTTACTGGCGCTTGTAGAAAAGAAGAAGTATATGCGGGAGGACAATTCGGATTTTGTTTATATTGGAATCCGTTCCGGCATAGGCAGTGCATACATGTATCAGAATAAACTGATGGATGGGGTACAGGGCAATGCCGGTTATATCGGGCATACTGTATTGAATGCAGAAGGTCCGATGTGTGTCTGCGGCAATCGCGGGTGTCTGGATGCCTATGCAGGAGAACTGGCATTAAATCGCAGGTATCAGGAACTGACAAATAGTGAAAACGAGTCGTATTATACAATGCGGGATTTTATGAAGCTGTCCCGAAATGGGGATGCAGTCAGCCAGAAAATTTTAAAGGATGCTGCTTTTTATCTCGGGATCACGATTTCGAACCTGATCAAGATATTGGAACCCAAAATGGTGCTGATTGCAAGCTTCGGATTTTGTTTATATTGGAATCCGTTCCGGCATAGGCAGTGCATACATGTAT
>OIXV01004187.1_pt1 | contig 10108 bp, 9 predicted proteins | sample 1587771 | NCBI WGS metagenome assembly OIXV01 (sample SAMEA3888893, study PRJEB22519) | human gut metagenome | biome: human gut; feature: human-associated habitat; material: faeces | place: Denmark | collected 2010
CACATCCGAATAATTCCTTCACATTAACATAATCTCCCATTGTTCCTCTCCTCTCGTTCATCTCGCTGCTTATTTCCCCAGGCTGCCATTTATCTGCGGTACCTTCTCTCCATAAACAACGATTCATCACACATTACTGGTTCTTATTTTTTCACATGTAAGCACTCAATGCTTTCACAGGTGCAAGGCAAAAAACGCGCAAAAATTCTCTCTGGTGATACCAGCCGGTCTCACCCTGTTTACTTGTCGCTCTTCAGGCAAAGATTCAGTGCCTGCTGCAGATTCTCAATCTCTACCAGCCTTGGGCTTCCGCCGTACTCACCATCCAGTGTCCATGCTACTTCTTCCTCTGCTTCAACTGTAAGCTTCCGGGCCTTGAAAGAATAGATCAGGTCAGAATTATCCTCCATGTTGAGAAGATTCCGGATAATCTCCTGCATTTCCAGCGGGTTCTTAGGCTGTACGATCAAAGTGACCTCAAAAAGGCCGTCGTTCATATCCACATCCTTGGTCAGGTTCTTAAATCCGCCCACAGATCTGGAATTGGTGACCATGCCGTAGATAAAATTATCTTCGATCACACCATTCTCTGTTGTCACTTTCATATGGTAAGCCTTGATATCCAGAAGTCTCTTGGCACCTTCCAGGACATAAGCAAGATGGCCCAGAATGTTCTTCAGATCCTGACTTGTCTCATAAGACACATCTGTAAAAAGACCAAAAGCAGCTACATAGGCAAAAGTCTGGCTGTTAAATCTGCCTACGTCGCATCTGTAAATCTCTTCCTTCATGATCATAGATGCCGCATCCAGCATATTTTTCGGCATAAAAAGGCTGTTGGCAAAGTCGTTGGTGCTTCCTGCCGGTATGTATCCGACCGGAACCTTGCTTCCCATCTCGGTAATTCCTGTAACCACTTCATCCAGCGTGCCGTCACCGCCGCTGCAGACGATCAGATCCACCTTGTCTGCATATTTCTTCACCTGTTCATAGGCATCCTTCGGGGCCTGAGTTGCGCGGATGATCACCTCATAACCGCCTTTATTAAAGATATCTACTATATCCATCAGAGATGTCTTGATCTTGCCCTTCCCTGCTTTGGGATTAAAAATAAATACCAGTTTTTTCTCCAACTTCATTCCTCTTTTTCATTACCATTTATTTTACACATAAAATCAATTCACATATGATACTATAAAAAAAAGAGGGCAAAATGTCAACGCTTTTGCCCTCTTTTATAGTCTTTTTAGAATTAAAACAAGCTAAATTTTTTTGGTCTGTTCTGCTTATTTTTGGAAAAACTGAAGCATTTCTTTTCCATTTTTTATATTCTTCCTGCTTAAGCCTCACGCACAGCGTCTTTCATAGACTTTACATAATCCTTTACATATGGGACGCAGTTTTCTCCATGTGTGGCACAAATTTTCACAATGGCGGAGCCTACAATCGCACCGTCAGACTGGGCAGCCATTTTCTTTGCCTGCTCCGGGGTGGAGATGCCGAAGCCTACTGCACAGGGAATGTCCTTTGCAGCTTTTACCAGCTTCACCATCGCTCCGATATCAGTGGTGATCCGGGTTCTGGTTCCGGTTACGCCAAGGGAGGAAACGCAGTATACGAAGCCATTTGCCTCTTTTGCAATCCGGGTGATCCGGTCGTGGGATGTGGGGGCGATCAGGGAAATCAGCTCCAGACCATACTGTTTGCAGACCACGTCGAACTCCTCTTTTTCCTCAAAAGGTACATCAGGAAGAATCAGTCCATCCATTCCAATTTCTGCTGCTTTCCTGATGAAACGCTCTGTTCCATAGGAAAAAACAACGTTTGCGTAAGTCATAAATACCATTGGGATACTGGTTTTTTTACGGATTTTTACCACCATGTCAAAGATCTTGTCTGTGGTTACTCCGCCGCTCAGTGCACGCACATTGGCTTCCTGGATCACAGGACCTTCTGCTGTCGGGTCGGAAAACGGGATTCCAAGCTCGATAAGGTCTGCGCCTGCTTCCTCCATTGCATAGACAAGCTGCTCAGTGATCTCCAGAGATGGATCTCCGCAGGTGATAAATGGAATAAATGCTTTTCCTTTTGCAAATGCTTCTGAAATTCGGTTACTCATGGATATCCTCCCCTCTGTATCTTGCGATTGCTGCACAGTCTTTGTCACCCCTGCCGGAAATGGTAATGACTACGCACTGATCCTTGCCCATCTGCGGCACGATTTTTCTTGCATAGGCAACAGCGTGGGCGCTTTCAATGGCAGGAATGATTCCTTCTGTTTTGGAAAGATATTCAAAGGCTTCTACTGCTTCTTCATCTGTTACAGGTACATACTGGGCACGGCCAGTGTCGTAAAGGTGGGCATGCTCCGGTCCGATTCCCGGATAATCCAGTCCTGCGGAAATAGAGTAAACCGGCGCGATCTGTCCGTACTCGTCCTGGCAGAAATAGGATTTCATTCCATGGAAGATTCCAAGTCTGCCAGTGGCAATGGTGGCTGCGGTCTCTGCAGTATTTACGCCGCGGCCTGCTGCCTCGCAGCCGATCAGCTGTACATCTTTGTCTTCAATAAAGTGGTAAAAGGTTCCGATGGCATTGGAGCCGCCGCCTACACAGGCAAGGACTGCATCTGGAAGCCTGCCTTCTTTTTCCAGCATCTGTTCTTTGATTTCTTTGGAGATAACTGCCTGGAAATCGCGGACAATGGTTGGGAAAGGGTGAGGGCCCATAACGGAGCCCAGTACATAATGTGTATCTGCTATACGGTTGGTCCATTCACGCATGGTCTCGGATACGGCATCTTTCAGGGTGGCAGTTCCGGAGGTTACAGGATGAACTTTTGCTCCAAGGAGACGCATCTTATATACATTTAATGCCTGGCGCTCGGTGTCTTCTTTTCCCATGAATACCTCGCATTCCATTCCCATAAGAGCTGCTGCTGTGGCTGTGGCTACACCGTGCTGTCCGGCTCCGGTTTCCGCGATGACACGGGTTTTGCCCATTTTTTTTGCAAGAAGCACCTGACCTAAGACGTTGTTGATCTTGTGGGCGCCGGTGTGGTTTAAGTCTTCTCTTTTTAGATAAACCTTTGCGCCGCCAAGGTCTTCGGTCATGTGAGCTGCGTAGTAGAGGCGGGATGGTCTTCCTGCATATTCATTTAAAAGTTCTGTAAGCTCCCGGTTGAATTCCGGGTCGTCTTTATAGTGGTTGTAGGCTTCTTCCAGTTCGATCACCGCGTTCATCAGGGTTTCGGGGATATACTGGCCGCCGTGGATTCCAAATCTTCCGTTTGACATAGCGTTGTTTCCTTTCGTTTCGCTGTTTTGTATATGAATTACTTTCTTCACTCTAAATCTGCTTCTCGCTCTTTTCTGTATGCTTCCAGTGTATTAATCTGCTTCAGCATACGGGCAATCTGCTGTATTTTCGCCCGGTCTTTTCTTCCATCGGTTTCCAGGCTGCTGCTCAGGTCTACAGCCCATGGGTGTAAGGTTCCGATGGCGCTGCGGAGGTTTTCGGGACCGATTCCTCCGGCAAGGAAGAATGGGCGACGGACTGGGGGAACCAGGGTCCAGTCGAAAGGTTCGCCGGTTCCTCCTGCGCCCTGGTCTAAGAGGATGTAGTCGGCAGGGCTTCGAAGGGCCCGCCGTACATCTTCGGGTGTTTTTATGGAAAAGGCCTTGATGACAGGCTTTCCAGTCATATTCTGGATTTTTTCGATGTAGTCTTCGTCTTCATCCCCGTGAAGCTGGGCAGCCCATAGGGTGCCATCTCTTAATAAGGAAATGGGGAGTTCCGGGGCAGCGTTTACGAATACACCTACGGGAAGGATTTCCTTGTCCAGTCCCTTAACCAGGACTTTGACCTGTTCTGCCGTAAGGCTTCGTCTTCTTCCTGGAACTTCAATTATGAATCCCGCAAAATCCGGTTTTGCTCCATTTACGGCTTCAATATCCTCTTTGCAGGTCAGACCGCAAATTTTTAATTTTGCCATACTGTTTCATTCCTTTTCTTTAATTTTTTATTTTCCAACTATTTTATCAGCACATTGTACATCTTAGATTGCCAGAGCGTGTTTGAAAAAGGCTTTCTGCAAGATGTGCGTCACAATTTGTGGGAGATTTTGCCCGGATGAGGACGCCGTAGTTGGCTACGGCAACCGAATTCGGGTGAAATATACCGCAAAGTGGAACGTGCATGGAATATCACTTATCACCATGAATCAGCTCAGACAATCCCTGCATTTAATGCCCCAAGTGCCGCTTTCTTGTCAGGGCTGCGCATTAAGGTCTCCCCGATCAAGACTGCATCTACTTTGTTTTCATATAATATACGGATATCCTCCGCTGTCTTAATACCACTTTCTGAAACAAACACCGTATCAGCCGGTGCCATGTTCCGCAGTCTGATACTGTTTCCCATATCAACGGTAAAATCATGGAGATTCCGGTTGTTCACTCCCACGATTTTTGCTCCAAGATTCAAAGCACGGTCCACTTCCCACTGATCATGAGCTTCTACCAGAGCATCCAGCCCCAGCTCCTGTGCCAGTTCCCCAAAGGCTTTTAACTGGCTGTTATCAAGAATCGCACAAATCAGAAGTACAGCGGAAGCCCCAAATGCTTTTGCCTGGTAGATCATGTACTCATCTACTGTAAAATCCTTTCGAAGCACCGGAATATTCACTGCCTGGGAAATTTCCTGCAAATACCTGTCTGCACCCTGGAAATAAAAGGGCTCTGTGAGGCAGGAGATTGCAGAAGCACCGGCCTGCTCATATTCCTTTGCAATGTCCAGATAAGGAAAATCTGGTGCGATCAATCCTTTTGACGGAGACGCTTTTTTTACTTCACAGATGTAAGACATTCCCGGCTTTTTTAATGCCTCCAGAAAAGAGATTTTTTCCTCGGCATGTTTCGCCAGATTGGAATTCTGCTGTGAGATAAGTTCCCTTAATGGGACTTTAAATTTTTCCTCCGCAATACGCTCTTTTGTGCGCGCTGCTATCTCGTTTAAAATACTCATTCTATCTCCTGTAAAACTCTCTGTGATGTCATTCTCTCTTGTCGTCATCTTTATCCAAATGAGTTATATTGTTATTTTTTTCAGTGCTATTTTGTTTTGTGATGTGATTATTGTTATTTTTGTTATTATTTGTGTTTATTTTTCACTCCTGGTTACTCTTTTGTATAAATTCTTCCAGTTTCTTCAGGGCAGCCCCGCTGTCGATCAGCTGCTCTGCCATCTTCACACCTGCTTCAATGGAAGCTGCTTTGCCTGCAATATAAAGTGCAGCACCGGCATTCAGGCAAACTGCATGACGTTTCGCACCTGTCTCTTTGCTTTCCAGAATTGCTTTTGTGATTTCGGCGTTCTCCTGCGGGGTTCCTCCCTGAAGCTCCTCTTTTGTGCAGCGCTCATAGCCAAACTGCTCCGGAGTGAGTACATAGGATGTAAATTTGCCATCTTTGATCTCGCATACAGAAGTCGGTGCACTCATGGAAATTTCATCCAGACTGTCCTGTCCGAAGACAACCATTCCTCTTATTACTCCAAGATTTGCCATGACCTGCGCAAGAGGCTCAACAAGGGCTTCATCATAAACACCCATCAGCTCCATATTGGCGCCAGCCGGGTTGCTTAACGGTCCAAGAATATTAAATACAGTACGGATTCCCAGCTCTTTACGGATTGGAGCCACATACTTCATTGCAATGTGATAGTTCTGTGCAAACAGAAAGCAGATTCCGATTTTTTCCAGAAGCTCCTGGCTTTTTTCCGGTGGAATTGTGATCTTAACGCCCAGAGCTTCCAGCACATCTGCGGCTCCGGATTTTGAAGAAGCAGCTCTGTTTCCATGCTTTGCTACCGGTACGCCTCCTGCTGCGATCACAAGGGAGGCAGTGGTGGAAATGTTAAAGGAATTGGAGCCGTCTCCACCAGTCCCTACGATTTCCAGTACATCCATGTCATGAAGCAGCTTGATGCAGTGTGCTCTCATGCCTGCCGCGGAAGCGGTAATCTCATCAATGGTTTCCCCTTTCAGCGCCAGAGCAGTCAGGTAAGCGGACATCTGTACCGGGGTAGCTTTTCCGCTCATAATCTCGTCCATTACCTCTTCTGCTTCCTGATAGGTTAAGTTCTGTTTCTTCGATAATTTGATAATACTTTCTCTGATCATTTTTTCTGCTCCTCTCTGATGTTGTCCTTTAGCGCTTCCAGAAAATTCTCAATCATCTTCCTTCCATCGGGAGTCATAACAGACTCAGGATGAAACTGCACACCGTAAACCGGATATTCCTTATGTTCCACTGCCATGATTTCTCCATCTTCTGCTCTGGCTGTTACAACCAGTTTCTCCGGAAGAGTCCCTTCTATTGCTGCCAGGGAATGATATCTTGCTGCCGGGAATTTTTTCGGGAGTCCTTTAAACAGGACATTGGAACCGTACTGGATCATCTCATCTCTTTTCCCATGCTTCAGTTCTTTTGCATAGGAAACCACTCCGCCAAAGGCTTCGCAGATGCTCTGATGTCCCAGACACACACCCAGAATTGGGATTTTTCCAGCGAACTCTTTGATCACCGGAATACAGATGCCTGCCTCCTCCGGTCTTCCAGGACCCGGGGAAAGAACAATTGCTTCCGGTTCCAGCTTCTCTATTTCTCCCAGGGAAATTTCGTCATTTCGAACCACCTGAATGTCCGGATTAACGGACCCGATCAGCTGATACAGGTTATAGGAAAAGCTGTCGTAATTATCAATCAGTAAAATCATTCTAATCCCTCCTCTGCCTGGCTGATGGCCCTTACCACCGCTCTTGCCTTATTCTGGCACTCTTCAAATTCTTTTTCCGGTACGCTGTCTGCCACGATTCCGGCTCCCGACCGGATACAGATTTCATCTTTTTTCTTATATACCAGACGGATTGCAATGCACACATCCAGATTTCCTGTGAAATCCACATATCCGATTGCACCGCCGTAAATGCCTCTCTTGCTTTGTTCCAGTTCCTGAATGATCTGGCAGGCACGGAATTTCGGTGCCCCTGAAAGGGTTCCTGCAGGTAAGATGGCATCCACTGCGTCTATGGCATCTTTGCCCTTTTTGATAGTTCCTGTTACTGTGGAGCCCAGGTGCATGACACAGGAATAACGTTCCACAGTCAGATATTTTTCCACTTTTACGCTGCCAAGCTCACTGATTTTTCCAATATCGTTTCTTCCCAGATCTACAAGCATGTTGTGCTCGGCAAGCTCTTTTTCATCCTGAAGAAGATCTGCTTCCAGGGCTTTGTCCTCTTCCGGTGTTTTTCCTCGCGGCCTTGTTCCTGCCAGTGGGAAAGTGCTTAACTTGCCATGATCTAATTTCACCAGTGTCTCCGGGGAGGCTCCTGCGATTTCAATGTCATCACTGGAAAAATAGAACATATAGGGAGATGGGTTGGTGGCTCTCAGAACACGGTAAGTATCAAACAGGCTGCCCTCTGCTTTTGCCCTCATGGGGTTTGACAAAACCACCTGGAAAATATCGCCCTCGTGGATATAATGCTTCGCCGTTTCCACCATCTGGCAATATTTTTCTTTAGGGAACTGAGGTTTGATTTCAGATTTAAGCCTGATCGGAGGGAAGATTTTTTTCTCCCCTTTTTTGATCAGCGCTGTCATTTCTTCCAGTTTTTTACAGGCCTGTTTATAGGACTTTTCCAGATCCTCTGTCATCACACCTGTGATGAGAAGAACCTTCTGGCGGTAGTGATCGAATGCGATCACATCATTAAACAGCATCAGATCCAGATCCCGGAAATCCTGCTGTTCCTTATCTGTTAGCTCCAGCTTGGGTTCACTGTATTTGATGTAGTCGTAGGAGAAGTAGCCTACCAGGCCGCCGGTAAATGTGGGCATATCGTCCATAACCGGACTTTTGTACTGACTGATGATTTCACGGATGGCATCGCCTGGATGGGCAACCTGTCGAACCTCTTCTGTACTGCTTTCTGTACTGCTTTCTGCAGCATTGCCGCTTCTACCAAAAGTTTCCGTCTTACTGGTTTTTCGAATTCGCAGGATTCCGTCTGTACAGGTGATTTCCATGGAAGGGTCATATCCCAGAAAAGAATACCTGCCCCACGCTTCGCTCTGGCTGGCGCTTTCCAGCAGATAGCAGTGATGACTTGCCTTTTGCAGAATCCGCATCATCTCTACTGGTGTGTAGCTGTCTGCGTATAACTCTTTGCAGATTGGAATTCTTTTGTAATCTCCTGCTGCCATTTCCCTGATTTTTTCAAACGTTGGATACATAGAACACCTCCCGATTTATTACCTGAACAGTGCACGCGCCGCATCCTCGCAGAGCGTTTTTAGGTGTAACAGGAACATTACGGAGTAATTTTCTAGTACACAAAAAACCCGTCCAGGACAGAATTTCCATATCTGTCAAGGACGGGTCTGAATATTCACCCGCGGTGCCACCTTGCTTCACGATAAAATCGTGCTCTTAACGGAATACCATCATATTCCTGACAACTGACGTATGTCCTACGTCGCATAATACTTGGCTTCTGCAGAATCTACTTTTATGCTTCAATCAGATATGTTTGCATTTCTTCTGCAATTCTCTGCATTTGTTCTGCACACATTCTGCCTTTCCATGCGCCCTCAGCGGCCCATTTAACAAACTGCCTTACCGCCCGGCTCTCAGCCTCCCGGACTCTCTGTGGGTGCACGATTGTTTTTATTCCCGCTTCATCGGTTTAGTTCGTTGAATTGAAATTTTATTTAAAATAGCATACAGGCAATGAATTGTCAAGCAATTTTTTCACATTTTATAAACATTTATTAAAATTGATTTCCTCTAACGTAAAAAATCTGCCTGTGAATTTTCTCATCACAGACAGATCTCACATTATTATATTAATTTACTTACTGTTCTTTTTCATAAAGAAATTCTTCCGGTAAAGTAACATGAAAGTCTTTGGCTACTGCGCGGAAATCGTCAGGAGTAATGGTCTGAAGCTTACGCGGTGCCATGGACATTACCTTCACCAGAATTTCCGCTGATTTCTCTACTGTATGGAGAAGCCCAAAGGTCAGATCAAAGTCCTCGCCGGAGCAAAACATTCCATGATGTGCCCAGATAACAACATCATATTTCTTCATCAACTCAGCTGTTTTTACTGCAATTTCTCTTCCGCCTGGTACCATCCAGCCTACAACACCTACACCGTCTGGAAAAACAACCGGGCATTCTGTTGCAGACTCCCAAAGCTCTCTTGTAAATACCTTGTCATCCAATGGAAGGACAAAGGTTAATGCGATGGTGTTGGTTGTATGTGCATGATAAATAACACGATGTCTGCCGTTTGTAAGCTTCTTTTTTACCTCATGATTCATAAGGTGGGTTGGAAGCTCGCTGGTTGGGCGGCCGCCTTCTACCAGTCCCCAGCGGATTCTGTAATTAACACCTTTATCATCCAGTTCAATGATTGCAAGACATGCTTCCGGGTCAACTGCTATGTTTCTGAAATATTTGCCGCTTCCGGTTACCAGGAAAAACTCTCCTGCAAGTCCCGGCACCTCTGTGCCGATAGGCTGCCACTCGCCTGGTGCATTCAGACGTGGACGGATCATTTCTACTTCTTCTGCTTTCAGACGATAGCTTAAGTTTCCGCCGTTTCTCTCATGCCAGCCCTGCTGGAAACCATCGTCTGCCATTTTGATAAAGCCCTTCATAAATTTGGAATCTAAAATCTTCATACCATCTTCTCCTCTTCTATTTTTCGTATCGCCAACTGACGTTTCCTAATAGGAAAAACAATTGTCAGCTGATCGCAATTATGATCTCAGGGCATGTTTGTGAGCTCTTTTTTATGAGACCATACGAATACGCTGCGTCCGTTCTTTTTCTTCTTGCAGGTATCCGGTATGCTTTTGTTTGCTTTTGTTTGCTCTTCTTGTTTACAGGCTCAGTATAACACCAATTCTCATTTTGGAAAGAACCTTACTTGCCAAGTTCTGTTATTTGTTTGCAAATAAGGACCCAAAATAAAAACTTCTGTTTCCAGATCAAGTTTGAAAAAGGATCTGTTTTCCTTTTTTCCAATAAAATA
>OIXV01004197.1_pt1 | contig 10084 bp, 7 predicted proteins | sample 1587771 | NCBI WGS metagenome assembly OIXV01 (sample SAMEA3888893, study PRJEB22519) | human gut metagenome | biome: human gut; feature: human-associated habitat; material: faeces | place: Denmark | collected 2010
GTCTTTGGCAACGACTACCCCACCCCCGACGGCACCGGTGTGCGCGACTACATCCACGTGTGTGACCTGGCATCGGGCCATGTGGCCGCCCTCAACTGGATGAACGGCAAGACCGGCGTCGAGATCTTTAACCTAGGCACCGGCACCGGCACCTCGGTGCTCGAGGTCGTCGCCGCCTTCTCCAAGGCCTGTGGCAAAGAGCTGCCCTACGTGATTCGCGAGCGCCGCGCCGGCGACATCGCCGCCAACTGGTGCGACGCTTCCAAGGCCGAGCGCATGATGGGTTGGAAGGCCCAGTACGACATCGCGAACATGTGCCGCGACAGCTGGAACTGGCAGAGCCACAACCCCAACGGCTTCGCCGACGCCGAGTAGCAAAAACCTACACACCGTTCTTGCCCCGATCTCACGATGTGAGACCGGGGCTTTTTCATGGCATGTAACCATTCGCCGAAAATCGACCAACTTTTTTATCTTGCCTATACATGTTTAAACAACATGTATACAATAGGTGTATCGAATCAGAACATCGGAGGCGGACTGCACACCCATCGGCAGGCCGACCCCACAACAAGAAGGTTGGTGAGCGCATTCATGGAGCGTGCAAGCGGCGTCCTCATGCCCGTCTCATCTCTGCCCGGACCATACGGAATCGGCGGCTTTGGCTGGAATGCCTACGACTTCGTCGATTTTCTCGCCTCGTGCAAACAACATTACTGGCAAATCCTGCCCCTTACGACGACCAGCTATGGCGATTCGCCCTATCAGTCGTTCTCGGCCCGCGCAGGCAACCCCAACTTGATCGACTTTGCCGAGCTTATCGAAGCCGGCTATCTGGAGCAGCGTGACATCGACGGCGTCTTCCTTGGTTCCGACCCCAGCAACGTCGACTACGGTGCCATCTTTGTTGGCCGCCGTCAGATTCTCGATCGAGCCGCTGAGCGCTTTGCTGCCGACAAGCCGGCCGATTTCGACGACTTTATCCAGGCAAACGAGGACTGGCTCATTCCCTACTGCGAGTTTATGACCGTGAAGGAGGAGTGCGGGCTCAAGGCCTTTTGGGAGTGGCCCGAGGAGCTCCGCCGCCGCGGCGAGGCATCCAGCAAGGTCTGCGCCGCCCATCCCGAGCGCATGCTCTACCACCAGATGACGCAGTATTTCTTCGATCGCCAGTGGAGCCGCCTCAAGGCCTATGCCAACGAGCACGACATCCTGATCATCGGCGACCTGCCCATCTACGTCTCGCGCGACTCCGTCGAGATGTGGGCCACGCCCGAGCTCTTTAAGATCGACGCCGCCGGCAATCCCGTCAGCGTCGCGGGAACGCCGCCCGATCAGTTCTCGGCTACCGGCCAGTACTGGGGCAACCCCATCTATGACTGGGATGCCATGGAAGCAGACGGCTTCTCTTGGTGGGAAGGCCGCATCCGAGCCGCCCTCGACATGTACAACATCATCCGTCTGGACCACTTCCGCGGTTTCGAGGCATTTTGGGAGGTGCCGTTCTCCTCTCCCGATTCGTCATATGGTTCGTGGACGCAGGGACCCGGCCTCAAGCTCTTCAAGGTGCTCGAGGAAAAGCTCGGCACGCTTCCCATCATTGCCGAAGACCTGGGCTTTCTTACCCCTGGTGTCATCGACATGCGCGACACCACGGGCTTCCCTGGCATGAAGATCCTGCAGTTTGCCTTTGAGGGCACCAACTCGTACTACCTGCCGCACAACTACATTGCCAACACCGTTGCCTACGTCGGAACGCATGACAACGAAACGGCACGCGGCTGGTATGAGGGAACGGCCACCCCGCGTCAGCGCGAGCAGGCGGCCCTGTATACCCACCAGCAGGTAGGCGAGTCCATGGCCGATGCGCTCAACCGCACCATCGCCGCCAGCGTGAGCGATACCTGCATCTACACCATGCAGGACCTGCTCAATCTGGGCAACGAGGCGCGCATTAACACCCCCGCCACCCTGGGCGGAAACTGGACCTGGCGCATGCTCGATGGCGCCATCACCCGCGAGCTCGAGCATAAACTCACCGACTGGACCGAGACCTACTTCCGCATCCCATCGGAAGCCGAAATCGAGCTTCCTCAATAGGAGCCACCGCGCCCGACCCCACCCCACCGTGCGGACGCGACCGCTTTTCCCGAGCGAGGCCACTCCAATCCCCTCGCGCGGGCTTCTTTTGAATTTCTGACATGTCGTCAACTCGCCACAGGAGGAAACATGCCCTGTATCAATCTTGCGGATCTTGCCGAGCAGTCCTTTGGAACTTCGCTCGAGCAACTCGATGACCGCCGCATTTACAAACTGCTGGTCAAGCTCGTGCAGGAGCGCTCTGCCGCCTGTCCGCTCAACAACGGCAAGAAAAAGCTCTACTACATCTCTGCCGAGTTTTTGATCGGCAAGCTGCTCATCAACAATATGATCGACCTCGGCATCTATGACGAGGTTAAGGACCAGCTCGTCGCCGCCGGCCACGACCTCAACAAGATCGAGGAGTTCGAGGTCGAGCCTTCGCTCGGCAACGGCGGCTTGGGTCGCCTGGCCGCATGCTTCCTGGATTCCATTGCCACGCTGGGCCTTACCGGCGACGGTGTGGGCCTCAATTACCATTACGGTCTGTTCCGTCAGCGTTTTACCGACAACCAGCAAAAGGCCGTCCCCGACGAGTGGCTTAGCGAGCAGGACATCCTGATCGATGACGACCGCTCCTACACCGTCGAGTTTGGCGATTTTGCCGTTACCTCCAAGCTCGTCAACATCGATGTGCCCGGTTACGACCAGCCCACCAAGAACCGCCTGCGTCTGTTTGACCTGGCAAGTGTCGACGACGGCCTGGTCCCCAGCAGCTCCATCGACTTCGACAAGACGAAGATCGCCAAGAACCTCACCTTGTTCCTCTATCCGGATGATTCCGATGAGCAGGGCCGCCTGCTTCGCATCTACCAGGAGTACTTCATGGTGAGCAACGCCGCCCAGCTCCTGATCGACGAGGCCGTCGAGCGCGGCAGCAACCTGCACGATCTGGCCGACTACGCCGTGGTCCAGATCAACGACACGCACCCCACCATGGTCATTCCCGAGCTCATCCGCCTGCTCACCACCGAGCACGACATCGAGTTTGACGAGGCCGTTGCCATCGTGCCCTCCATGGTCGCCTACACCAACCACACGATCCTTGCCGAGGCGCTCGAGAAGTGGCCGCTCGCCAGCCTGCAGAAGGTCTCGCCCGCCATCGCCGACATCATCGTCAAGCTCGACGAGGTTGCCAAGGCCGAGCACGACGACCCGCGCGTCGCCATCATCGACGAGCACGACACCGTCCACATGGCCCACGTGGACATTCACTTTGGCTTCTCCATCAATGGCGTCGCCGCACTCCACACCAAGATTCTGGAGGACACCGAGCTTCACCCGTTCTACGAGATCTATCCCGAGAAGTTCTCCAACAAGACCAACGGCATCACCTTCCGTCGTTGGATCCATGGCGCCAACCCCGCGCTCGCCAACCTGCTCGACGATGTGATCGGCACCGATTGGCGCAGCACCGGCGACCTGAGCAAGCTCGCCGAATTCGCTAACGACAAGGATGTTCTTGAGCGCCTGGCCGCCACTAAGGCCGAGGCCAAGACCATCATGCGCCAGTTCATGGCGCTCGAGCAGGGCGTGACGATCCCATCCAACGCCATCATCGACGTCCAGGTCAAGCGCATCCACGAGTACAAGCGCCAGCAGATGCTCGCGCTCTACATCATCTGGAAGTACCTCGATATCAAGAACGGTAACAAGCCCGAGCACCCCGTCACTATCATCTTTGGCGGCAAGGCTGCACCTGCCTATACCATCGCCCAGGATATCATCCACCTAATCCTGACGCTTTCCCAGTGGATCGCCAACGACCCCGACGTGGCCCCCTACCTGCAGGTCGTCATGATCGAGAACTACAACGTCACCGCCGCCGAGCGCGTGATTCCCGCTGCCGACATCTCCGAGCAGATCAGCCTGGCCTCCAAGGAGGCGAGCGGCACCTCTAACATGAAGTTCATGCTCAACGGCGCTTTGACCCTGTGCACACTCGACGGCGCCAACGTGGAGATTGCCGAGCTCGTGGGCGACGAGAACATCTACACCTTTGGTGCCTCTTCCAAACAGGTCGAGCAGATCTACGCCGACGGCAGCTATGACGCCGGCGCGCTCTACCGCAAGCCCGGTATCAAGCTGCTGGTGGACTTTATCACCAACCCTGCCTTTATGGCGACCGGCAACGCCGAGCGCCTGCAGCGTCTGCACGACGACATCAAGGGCAAGGACTGGTTTATGGCCCTGCTCGACATTGAGGAGTACATCCAGACCAAGGAGCGCGTGCTGGCAGACTACGAGGACCAGGACGCTTGGATGCGCAAGGCGCTGATCAACATCGCCAACGCCGGCACCTTCTCGTCTGACCGCACGATCTCCCAGTACAACGACGAGATTTGGCACCTGAGCTAATTTCGTTTCCTTTACCTATCCTCTTGAAAGCGGAGTCGCGGCAACGCGGCTCCGCTTTTTTGCCCGCGTGTTGCCCGTGGCCCGCCTCGACAAAATCGTCTCAATCTGTAACACCTACTCGGCCAAAACGGCCCTACCTGTTACAGATCAAGACAAACCGGTCCTTTCCCTAGGGTTTATCTCAATCTGTAACATCTAACGTCTGAAATCCGCCCTTACTGTTACAGATCGAGACAAAAGGATAAGCCGGCTAATACGATCTCGTTCTGTAACAGGTAGCTGCCGAAATCAGCCTCCCGTGTTACAGATCGAGATGAAAGGATAGGCAGCTCGATGCTGTCTCAATCTGTAACATCTAGACCCAATTTGGCCCTCCTCCTGTTACAGATCAAGACAAACCGGCAGATGAACGACCCCAGCACAAAGAAAGGCTCCCCTCTCGCCCAGCGGACGGGAGGGGAGCCTTATATGTGACCACGGCAAAAGGATGGCAAAGCCGCAGTCGCCCAAAGGAAGGGCCTGGATGCACCGGGCCTAGATAAGGTTCTTGCCAGACACCTTATCGAAGAGGTGGGTCGCGTTCTTCTCGAACTTGAACCAGATGGTGTCGCCAGCCTTGAGCGCACCCTTGGCCTCGAGGTCAACGACGGGGATAATCAGGACGAACTGGCCATCGGGAGCGGTCACGTGGACATGCTCGGTCGAACCCATGAGCTCGGTCACCTCGACGGTGCCCTGGAGCGCACCCTCCTCGTCCTTGTCGGCAAGCAGAATCTGCTCGGGGCGCACGCCGGCCGTAATCTCCTTCACGTCGCCGCCGTCCCAATTAAGGGCGAGCTGAGCGCAGGTCTCGGGAGCCAGCGCGACATTCATGTCATCGGTCTTGACGGTAAAGCCGTCGCCCGAGCGCACCAGCTGGGCATCGAAGAAGTTCATCTGCGGCACGCCGATGAAGCCGGCGACGAAGATGTTCGCGGGATGGTTGAAGACCTCCTGCGGCGTGGCGATCTGCTGGACAACGCCGTCCTTCATGACCACGATACGGTCGCCGAGAGTCATGGCCTCGGTCTGGTCGTGAGTAACATAGATGAACGTACCCTTGATCTCGTGGCGCAGCTTGATGAGCTCGGCACGCATCTGGTTACGAAGCTTGGCATCCAGGTTGGACAGCGGCTCGTCCATCAGGAATACCTTGGGGTCACGCACGATGGCGCGGCCGATGGCGACGCGCTGGCGCTGGCCGCCCGAAAGCGCCTTAGGCTTGCGGTCGAGGTACTCGGTGATACCCAAAATCTCGGCAGCGGAGCGAACCTTGCGGTCGATCTCGTCTTTGGGGACCTTCTTGAGCTCAAGCGTAAACGCCATGTTCTCGTACACCGTCATGTTGGGGTACAGAGCGTAGCTCTGGAACACCATGGCGATGTCGCGGTCCTTGGGCGCCACGTCGTTGACGCGCTTGCCGTCGATGAGCACATCGCCCGAGGTAATGTCCTCCAGGCCGGCAACCATGCGCATCGTCGTGGACTTACCGCAGCCAGAGGGACCAACGAGAACGACGAACTCCTGGTCGTGAACGGTGAGGTTGAAGTCCTCTACAGCGAGCACGCCATCCTCGGTAACCTTAAGGTTATGCTTCTTCTCCTCGGTCTTCTTCTTTTTGCCAAAGAAGCCCTTCTTTTTGGACTCGGTGTTGGGATACACCTTCTGAACATGTTTGAGAACGATCTCGGCCATGTCTTTACCTTTCGATGTGCGGCGCCGCGCTGAGGGGCGCCGCAGAAACTTGCAAAACAGTTACGGCATCAGCCCTTGACGGCACCTGCCACCACGCCGTCGATGATGTACTTCTGGCAGAGGATGTACATGATGACGATGGGGATAACGACCATCATGATGCAGGCCATCATGGGGCCGAGCTCGACATGGCCGTAGCCACCGCGGAAGTACTGGATCAAGATAGGAATGGTCTTGTACTTGGTGGAGTCGAGGGTAAGGTAGGGCAGCAGATAGTCGTTCCAGACCCACATGGTCTCGAGAATGCCAACCGAAAGATAGGTGGGCTTCATGATGGGAAGGACGATCTTAAAGAACACCTGGACCGGGTTGCAGCCATCAATCATGGCCGCCTCCTCAATCTCGAGCGGAATGTTCTTTACAAAGCCGGCGAACATAAAGACCGCCAGGCCCGCGCCAAAGCCCAGATAGATAAAGCAGATGTTGAACGGCGTGTTGAAGCCGATGCGGTCCGCCAAATTGGACAGCGTGAACATGAGCATCTGGAACGGCACGACCATCGAGAACACGAACAGGTAATAGAAGAAGTTCGAGATCTTGCTGTTAACACGAACCACGTACCAAGCGCACATGGAGCAGCACACCAGAATCAGCACGACCGACGTGACCGTGATGATGAGCGAGTACATGAACGCCGAAGCAAAGCCCTGCTCGTTAAGAGCGTGCAGGTAGTTTGCAAGGCCGTTGAACGTCTCGGGCGTGAGCAGATCGAACGCCGTGGTGGTGCTGATTGCGGTCGCTTTCTTAAAGGAATTGAGCGCAATCATGAACACGGGGTAGATCCACGCGAGCGACAGGATCGTAAAGAAAATCGAGAGCGCGCGGTTGATAACCTTATCGCGTTTCATTACTGCTGCACCTCCTTGGACCTCGTGGCCTTAAGCTGGATCATGGAGATGGCCACGACCAGGATGCAGAAGATGACGGCCTTGGCCTGGCCAATGCCCTGCCACGCGATACCGGCACGCGAATAGAACGTGTTGTAGATGTTCAGGGCGAGCATCTCGGTGGAGTGCGCGGGGGCACCACCGGTAAGGGCGAGGTTCTGGTCGAACAGCTTAAAGCCATTGGTGATGGACAGGAACAGGCAGATGGTGATGGTCGGCATCAGGTTAGGGATCTTAACCTTCCAGAACGTCTGCCATGCCGTGGCACCGTCAACCTTGGCGGCCTCGATGTAGTCGGACGGAATGGACTGCAGACCGGCGATGTAGATGATCATCATGTAGCCGACCTGCTGCCACAGGGTCAGGATGATAAGGCCCCAGAAGCCAGCAGCAGAGTTAAGGGCGATGAGCTGGGCGCCGATGTTGGAGAGCAGGCAGTTGATCAAGATCTGCCAGATGTAGCCCAGCACGATGCCGCCGATCAGGTTAGGCATAAAGAAGATCGTACGGAAGATGTTGGTGCCTTTGAGCGCCTTGCGGGTGAGCGCCTGCGCAATTGCCAGGGCGATCACGTTGATGAGCACCGTCGACAGGAAGGCAAACGCCACGGTAAAGAAGAACGACGTGGCAAACTGCGGATCGGACAGCGCGCGCACGTAGTTCGCGATACCGACAAAGTGCGCGTTGTTAATGGTAATAAACTGGCAGAACGAGAGATAGAAGCCCTGGATAAAAGGGATCACGAACCCGATCATAAACGCCAGGCACGTGGGCAGCATAAAGAGCGGCCACCAGCGCTTGAGTGCTTTGCCCATAAAAGGGTCCTTTCAATATGCAGGGGGCGGGCAAACCAACGTCTGCCCGCCCCCTGTCGCTAATCAGATAGCTTGGGCAGCAACTGCTTACTCGGAAGCAGCCTTCTCGGTCTTCCAGCCATCGACGAAGGCGTTCTTGACGCCGTCCCACTTGGTGTTGTCGGCAGCATAAGCAATGAGAGCCTGCTTGAGGTTCTTCTTCCACTCCTCAGAGGGGATGTAGACGAAGTCCCAAGCGACGGTCTTCTTGCCGTCCTTGGCCATGGCAACGGCCTGCTGCGAGAAGACGTTGGTGGTCTCCTTGGCGCTCTTGAACGGAGCGGTCAGACCCATCTTGTCGGCGATGATGCTGGTCGGGGTGTCAGCGGTGACGCACCAGTACATGAAGTCCTCGGTGGCCTTCTGAGCATCCTCGGAAGCCTGGGAGCTGACGCACCAGTAGTTCTCGCCGCCGGAGCACAGGCCCTGGTTCTCTTCGCCGTCGACGCCGATGTAGATCGGCAGCATGCCGAGCTGGTCGTCGGTCATACCGGCCTTGGTGAGGTCAGCGTATGCCCAAGAGCCGTTCTGATAGAAGACGGCCTTGCCGGTTGCGAACTCGTTGGTGGCGTCGTCGCCGGTCTTGGAGGCAAGCTGCGAAGGATCGCAGGTGGAGTCGGTGATGTACAGGTCGAAGATCTGCTTAAAGTTGTCGAGATACTCGCCCTTAATCTCGTCATCCTCCTGGTTGTGCTCCTTCTCGAACTCGTAGTAGAGCGGGAGGTTGGCGAGGTGGGTGGTGTAGCGCCAGCTGGAGGAGTCATCCATGCCGGCGGAAGTGAAGGCACCGTCAACGCCAAGCTCGTCCTTGCGGGCCTGAATGTCATCGGCGCAAGCCTTCAGCTTGTCGAAGGAGTTGATGTCCTCGGCCTTGTAGCCAGCCTTCTCGAGGAGCTGCTTGTTGTAGATGATGCCGTAGCTCTCCTGGACCCAGTCGATACCTAGATCCTTGCCGTCGGACTGCAGAGCCAGGGAGTCGTCGACGAGCTCACCGCGGACCTTGGTATCGGACAGGTCGGCGCAGTAGTCCTTTCAGTTCTTAAGACCGGTGGGCCCGTTGACCTGGAACAGGGTCGGAGCGGAGCTCTTGGACATCTCGGACTTGAGCTTCTCCTCGTAGGTGTTGGAGGCGGCGGTCACGATCTTGACCTCGACGCCCTTCTCCTCCTTGTACGCCTTGGCGATCTCCTTCCACTCCTTGTCGACCTCGGGCTTGAATTGGAGGAAGTAGACCTCGGCAGCGTCACCAGAAGCAGAGGAGCCGGAGCCGGCGGAGCCACCGCAGCCCACGAGACCCAGGCCAAAGACCGTGGCGGCGCCCTTTGCCGCCGCCTTCGGAGATTGGTTCGGGGACTTTGCCCCTTTTTCTGATTTGTGCAATACGCTGTTTGCCTAGTTGTCTGAACAAGTATTAATAGAGCGGTAGAAAAACTCCGGTGAACGGTTCTGGATACATTCGTACTTGACAAATATTGTCTAAACAATTAAAGCGCCCCGTGCGGCCGATATCCCATCGACAGCACGGGGCGCTTCATATCGAAACGCAAGCTTATGCGTCTGTTACCTATCGCTTGGAATTGACGCGGTAATGGAAGATCTCGGGGTGTGTGCGAGCATGCGTCACCTCGAACAAGATGCCATCCGATGTGTACGACTGACTCTCCATGACGGCAACGCAGTTGTATTTGCCGAGGTCAAGATAGCTGCAGTCTTCATCGTTGGCGAGCTCGACACTCACCGTACGGCGACTCGCCATCACTTTGATGCCGCGCTTGTGCTCCAGATAGTCGTAGATAGATTCTGCCGCGATCTCGGGAGTCAGACCCTTGGCGATCGACTCCAAAAAGTAGCCATGGTCCACTTGGCGCGCGCTGCCGTTGAGGCTTCGGACACGCACTACGCGAATCAGCTCCTCGCCCACCTTAAAGCCCAGGCGACGAGAGAGCTGCTCGGTGCAGACCAGATGTTCAAAGGACTTAACGTCCGTCGATGCAACGGCATTGCTGCGCTTTGCAAATTCGCCAAACGACTCGACTTCCTCGAGTGCGCCCA
>OIXV01004200.1_pt1 | contig 10080 bp, 7 predicted proteins | sample 1587771 | NCBI WGS metagenome assembly OIXV01 (sample SAMEA3888893, study PRJEB22519) | human gut metagenome | biome: human gut; feature: human-associated habitat; material: faeces | place: Denmark | collected 2010
CTTTGAGGAAAGACTTCCCCCGGCCGGGGGAAGATGTCACCGCAGGTGACAAAAAGGGGAATCTGACACGCGAAGCGTGGCTGAGAGGGCAAGCCGCCTCTCCGTCAAAACTCCAAAATTTCCCGGCGCAATTGCTTTCTGTGCCCTGCAGTGCTAAACTGAAAACAGAACAGCGGCCTGCATTGCGGCAGGCGTGCGGGAAAGATTGAGAGGAATGGACCCATGGTCAAAAAATGGAGCGTGAGCTACCCTGCCGTCAACGGCACCGAGCAGCGCAGAGTATATGTTTATCTGCCCACGATGTATGAAGCTGACCCCGACCGCCGGTATCCGGTGCTGTATATGTTCGACGGCCAGAACGTCTTTTTTGACGAGGATGCCACCTTTGGCAAAAGCTGGGGCGTGGCCGATTATCTGGACTACACCGACACCCCGCTGATCGTGGCGGCGGTGGAGTGCAACGCCGGAGCCAACAACGAACGGCTGGTGGAGTATTCGCCCTACCGGTTCGACGACCCGCAGTTCGGCCACTTCGACGGCACGGGTCAGGCCACCATGAGCTGGTATATCCACCGGTTCAAACCCTTCATCGACCGCAACTTCCGCACTCTGCCCGACCGGGAGCACACCTTCATCGGCGGCAGCAGCATGGGCGGCCTGATGAGCCTGTACGCCCTTTTGCAGTACAACGACACTTTCAGCCGTGCGGCGGCGCTGTCGCCGTCCATCTGGGTCTCGCCGGAAAAGCTCTCCGGCCTTGTGGGCCGGGCAAATCTGGCCCCCGGCACCGTGCTGTACATGGACTACGGCTCCCGCGAGATGGGCAACCACGAGGGCATGCGCCGCGGCTTTGCAGAGATGTGCGCAAAGGTCATGACCCGGGGCATCCACCTTACCAGCCGCATCGTGCCCGGCGGCACCCACAGCGAAGCCAGCTGGGAAAAACAGCTGCCCTTTATGTTCCATACTCTGATGTATGAGGTGGAGGAGTAAACCCTAAAAGGAGGAAACACCATGGAAATGCAGTATTTTAAGGACTACAGCCCGGCGCTGGGCCGCGACATGGAGTGCAAAATTTACGGCCACGCAGGCCGCCCGATGCTGTACATCCCCTGTCAGGATGGCCGCTTCTTCGATTTTGAGAACTTCCACATGAACGATACCCTTGCCCCGTGGATCGAGTCCGGGCAGATCATGGTCCTCTCCATCGACACCATGGACAAGGAGACATGGTCCGACACGCAGGGCGACCCCTATTGGCGCATCCGCCGCTATGAGCAGTGGCTGCGCTACATCGTGGAGGAGGCTGTGCCCAAGATCCAGTATCTGGCCAAGGAGCGCAACGGCTGGGACGACCTGCCCGGTGTCATTGCCTTTGGCTGCAGTCTGGGCGCCACCCATGCGGTCAACCTGTACCTGCGCCGCCCGGATGTGTTCTGCGGCTGTCTGGCCCTCAGCGGCATCTACACGGCCCACTATGGCTTCGGCAATTATATGGACGAGCTGGTGTACATGAACTCGCCCGTGGACTACATGAAGAACTTCCCGGAGGATCACCCCTACATGCAGCTGTTCCGCAGTCAGAAGGCGGTCATCTGCTGCGGTCAGGGCGACTGGGAGCAGCCGGACACCACATGGTTCCTCAAGCGCATCTTCGAGGCCAAGAACATCCCCATCTGGGTGGACCTGTGGGGCCACGATGTCAACCACGACTGGAACTGGTGGTATAAGCAGACTGCATATTACATGCCGTATATTCTGGGCGAGCAGTAAAACAAACCCTCTCAGGCGCTGACGCGCCAGCTCTCCCGAAGGGCGAGCTTTGATGCATCTGACGGTTTGCAGCAAATAAGCTCCCCCTTCGGGGGAGCTGGCATCGCGCAGCGATGACTGAGAGGGACGCCTCCCTCCCGGAGGGAGCTGGCACGGCGAAGCCGTGACGGAGGGAGTTTTTATAGAGGTTTATAGAGGAAAGAGGAATCGTAAAACCATGCAGAATTTCATTTTTATTTCGCCCAACTTCCCCACCAACTACTGGCAGTTCTGCCATGAGCTGAAAAACAACGGCATGAACGTGCTGGGCATCGGCGACCAGCCCTACGATGAGCTGAAGCCGGAGCTGAAGGACAGCCTGAACGAGTACTATAAGGTGGGCAGTCTGGAAAACTACGACGAGGTCTACCGCGCCGTGGCCTTCTTTGCATTCAAGTATGGCCGCATCGACTGGCTGGAGTCCAACAATGAATACTGGCTGGAGCGGGACGCAGCCCTGCGCACCGATTTCCACATCACCTCCGGCTTCCAGACCGAGGATATGCCCCGCATCAAGTACAAGAGCAAGATGAAGGAGTATTACCAGAAGGCCGGCATCGCCACCGCACGCTACCACATGGTGGACGATTACGAGGGCTGCCGGAAGTTCATCGACGAGGTGGGCTACCCGGTGGTGGTAAAGCCGGATAACGGCGTGGGCGCATCCGATACCCACAAGCTGTCCAGCGACGAGGATCTGAAAAAGTTCCTCGTGCAGAAGACGGCCCATCACCCGGATGTGGAGTACATCATGGAGGAGTTCGTCCGGGCCGAGGTGAACAGCTACGATGCCATCATCGATGCCAATGGCAACCCCATCTTTGAGGCCGGCAACGTCAGCCCCATGTCCATCATGGATATCGTCAACGACAACGACAACTCCATCTACTACATCATCAAGGACCTGCCCGAGGACACCCGCGCTGCAGGCCGTGCCGCCGTCAAGAGCTTTGGCGTGAAGAGCCGCTTCATCCACTTTGAGTTCTTCCGCATGACCGAGAATCAGGCCGGTATGGGCAAAAAGGGCCAGATCGTGGCACTGGAAGTCAACATGCGCCCCTGCGGCGGCTTTACCCCGGACATGATCAACTTTGCCCGCTCCACCAACGTGTATAAGATCTGGGCGGACATGATCGCCTTTGGCGGCACCGATATGCCGGTGGGCGAGCACTTCTACTGCCCGTTTGCAGGCCGCCGCGACGGCAAGCACTTTGTGTACAGCCACGAGCAGATCATGCAGAAGTACCAGCAGAACATGCGCATGGTGGACCGCATGCCGGACGCGCTGAGCGGCGCCATGGGCAACCAGATGTACGTTGCCACCTTCTCCACCCGCGAGGGCATGGAGCAGTTCTACTCCGATGTGCTGGCCGTCACCGATGACAACAACGCCGCTGTGCAGAAGGAGCTGAGCAGCATTCTGGCTCTGGGCGAGCCGGAGACCGCCCCGGCCCAAAAGGCCGAGAGCAAGCCCGCCGCCAAGCCCGCCCGCACTGCAAAGAAAAAGTAAAACGAATGCACTGACTGCATAAATCCTCAGCCCCGGAACGGCATCTGCCGCTCCGGGGCTGTTGTTATATTGCTAAAAAACGGTCACCTGTTCCGGGCAAAATGACAAAATTTTTCAGATTGGTTGACAAGATGCCGGGGGGGGGTAAGATGTGGGTGCGAAGCATATTTTGGGGGTGCTTCGGAACAAAAAACAGGAGGCTTGTATTATGAGATTGTACAAAAAAGCAGCCGCCGTTCTGCTGGCGGCAGCAATGGCTGTTTCCATGATGACCGCTTGCGGCGGTGGCGCAGGCGGCGGCAACGGTGGCAATGGCGGTAATGGTGGCGACACTGAAATTGTTGAACCGGTTCCCGGTCCGGATACAACGGACCCGGATCAGGGCGGTGAGACTGGCGGCACTACGACTCAGCCCGAGAAGACAAAAATCCCGGATGTGACAAAGAGTCAGTATGCACAGTCCTCGAAGAAGATCTACAATTCGAACGAGTTCTATTTCCTGGCTACTATGGCCGATTATGATGCCAATAAAACAAAAACGCTCGAAGGACAGATGATTGTGGCCCGCAAAGGCACCGATGTTTACGTGAAAACTGTCATGACTCAAGAGGGCAAGACCCAAAAGAATGCGGTGTTCGCAGAAAAGACAAACGATGGCAAGTATGCAAGTTACATGCTGTTTGAGGATGATAAGACTGCATTGAAAAATATTCAGAACAATCCGTACATGGACTTTTCTGAAGAGGAAAAGTTGCCGAACGAAATGTACCGCACTACCGTAAAAGTCGGCGGCAAAGAATATTACGCAGAAACCTATACAGATGAAAACGGTTCCGAACAGACCACTTGCTTTGGCGATAATGGCATGCCGAAATATCAATTTTCTCAGCGAAAGGATGGCACCTCTGAGACTACGGTGTACCAAACCATCCAAATCGGTAAATCTAATAACCTGTGCCAGATAAACGGCTATAAGGTTTATACGATGAAAAACGATGCGGAAGGTAATCGGATTCTGGTCGATGAAAGTGGCAACAAGTATAAAGTTACTATCGAGTTTGACCAGACTACCCACAAGTATACTGAAGTGAAAGTCGAAAACAGCAATGGCAAGGATGTAACGGATGACTTTGAATGGTTTGTTAAGTTTTTTAAAGGTTAAAGCGTTTTTCCCCCAAAAATAATAAAATGTTTTGCCCCGGCTGTCCCCCGACAGCCGGGGCTTTTCGTTGTCCCTTTTGGCAAAGTGTGGTATACTGTTGCCAGAGATTTTATTGGGAACGAGGTACATCTATGAAAATTCCTGCAAACGGCTTTACCCATGCCGGCAAGTTCCACGCCGACGATGTGTTTGCCACTGCGCTGCTGCAGATCCTGCGCCCGGATATCAAGATCACCCGCGGCTTTGTGGTGCCGGACGGTTTTGACGGCATCGTGTACGATGTGGGCTATGGTATGTTCGACCATCATCAGGAGCCCCGGGAGTACCGCGCAAACGGTGTGCCCTACGCGGCCTTTGGTCTGCTGTGGCGGGTGCTGGGCCCCGGCCTTGTGGGCGAGCGGCAGGCCCGGCTCATCGACGAGAACTTCATCCAGCCGCTGGACCTCAACGATAACACCGGCGAGCAGAACAGCCTGTGCGATGCCATTGGCTTTTTTAACCCGGTGTGGGACTCCAAAGAGGATCAGGACACCTGCTTTTTCAAGGCGGTGGCCGTGGCAAAGCAGATCTTGGAAAACCAGATCGCCAGCGCCAACGCCGTGAACCGCGCCGACGAAAAGGTGCAGCAGGCTTACAAAAACTCCCGGGACGGCATCGTGGTGCTGCCCTGCTATCTGCCGTGGAAGAACGGCCTGTACAAGACGGACGCGTTGTTTGTGGTCTACCCCAGCCAGCGCGGCGGCTGGAGCGCCCAGTGCGTCACCGACCACAAGACCAAGCGCCCCAAGCTCCCCTTCCCCCAGAGCTGGGCCGGCCAGCCGCAGGAGGTCATTGAGCAGAAGAGCGGCATCCCGGGCATCAGCTTCTGCCACGCCAGCCGCTTCCTCATCACGGCAAAGGATAAGGAGACCGCCCTTGCGGCCTGCCGTCAGGTGTTAAAGAACAATGGCCGCATCTGAGCCGTGCGCCCGGCCAAAGCCCGCCTTTGTGTATATGGTGCGGTGTACCGGCGGTACGCTGTACACCGGCTGGACCACCGACCCTTCCGCCCGCCTGCGCGCCCACCAGAGCGGACGCGGCGCAAAGTACACCCGTGCCAGAGGGGCCGGGGTTTTTGCCTATCTGGAACTGTGCGCGGATAAACGCGCCGCCCTGCGGCGGGAGTATGCCCTCAAGCAGCTGCCCAAGGCCCAGAAGGAACTGCTGTGCCGCGCATGGAGCGCGGCGGGCGGGCCATTTTCCGGCGCATAAAGCGAAAACGAAACCCGGGACTCTTTCAGGGCCAGACGGCTCACAAAAGGGTCCCGGGCTTTTTGTTTTTGTGGTGCGGGCCGCAGCCAATGGGCAGACTCCACAAATGCCGCCGCAGAATTTTGTGCAGAGAAACAGAGAGGCCCTGCCGGTTTGCCCGGCAGGGCCTCTCTGCGTTTCAGGGATGCTTCAGAATTACTTCTGGGGGTTCAGCTTTGCCTGCAGGTCGTTCCATGCCTTGATGACCTGAGGACGGAAGGTGTGCTTGTCGGGCTTGAAGGTGCTGCCAGTATCCTTCAGCAGGCCCTGCTCCACGCACCAGCGGGCGGCCTTCTGGCTGTCGGCGGCTTCAGCGCTGATGTCGGTGAACAGTGCGGTGCTGGCGGGCTGGGGCTTGCCTGCGGCAGTCCACAGCAGGTCGGCCAGCTGCTGGCGGTTGGTGGGGATGGATGCACCCTCGGGCAGGACGCTGGTCAGGTACACCTGCGTGCCGATGAGGTAGGCTGCGCCGCCAATGGCAGCACCGCCGATCACGGCCACAGCAGCACCGCCAGCACCGGAATCGCCGGAGCCGGTGTCGGAAGGAACATCCTCGCCATTGGTGATGCGTTCCACAGTCAGGCTTTCCGGTACATAGTAGCCGATGCCGTCCTGCTCCACAACACGGCTGAGGTCGGTGTTCTCAGCAGCGAAAAGAGCAATCCCGTTCTCACTGGGCTCCTGAGAGCTCAGCTCGAGCATTGCGACCAGAATATAGCTGCCGTCCTCGGTAGGACGTTCCGCGGAGCCCTCACCGGTGATCTCACCGGCATCATTTACCGGGTAGTACAGCAGAGAGGTAACAGTCACACCTGTGATCTTACTTTCGCCTGCAGCAGTGAGATCCTTTTCGTTCATCACAACAACAGGGGTAAAGGTGCGTTCGGTTGCATCATTCTGATTGATCGTGATGGTGGAAGAATCAGGGTTCAGAGTGGGATCGCCGCCTGCGGTTTCCTTCCAGCCGTAGAAGGTACGGCCTTCGATCTCGGCAGAAAGCTGGATCGTCTGCTCTTTGCCGGTAACAACGGTAACAGTGCTGCTACGGCTTTCATCGTTGCCGTCATTCTTCAGGTTGTTGACTGTTGCACCGCCGGTAACGGTGACCTTTGCCTTGGAAGCAGCGATATTGGTGGGCTCGTTGGCGAACACGCCGCCGTTGATCTTGACCTCACTGCCGACATTGCCGCTGAAGGTGCCGCCTTCGATGGTGCCAGTGCCGGACACATCGCCGCTGAAGGTGCCGCCCTCAATGGTGCTGCCGCTGGCAACCGTCACATCCGCATTGGTGGTGATGTTGGAAATGGTAGTGCTCGTTTCCGCAGAGCCAATGGTGATCTGATCGCAGTTCAGGGTAGTGTTGTTGAGGTTCGTGCCATCGGTGATCTCAACGGTGGTTTTGCCCTCGTCATCCTTCTTGGCAGTCCAGCCGTCGCCCTTCACCTCGTCCGTACCTTCGAACGTAACGTTGCCGTCGCCGTCCGTGGGAGGAACTGTGGGCAGCTCCACGGTCACATCGACGTCCAGCGTTTCGGGGACGTGGTAGCACAGGTTGCCGATACGGGCCACACGGGCCTTGGAATAAGTGGAATCGCCCGGGCAGGTCAGGGTGACGATCGCCTTGTACTTGCCCGCCTTGGTGGGATACACCGTGGACGGCGCAGCATTCGGGTCGGACGCATCCACGTACTTCACGGACGCAATAACAGCACCGTCGATCTTGCTTTCCGTCTTGTCGGCGGTAATGGTCAGGTCGGAGGCGTCCATCTCCAAGACGGGCAGGAAGATGCACTTCACGCCGTTCTGGCCGTTCGGAATGGGGCCGTACATAGGCTGCTCAAAGTGCGTGTGGCCGATATAATTCTTTTCGACATCGGAGTTCTCCTCGTCACCGAGGGAGTAGACGAGATCCCAGCCATAGAACGTATGCGGGTCCGTGCCGATATAATCGCCAATGAACAGGAGCTTGTTGTTCTCACCGCTCAGCGTGTTGATCGCATACAGGGTGGTAAGGCCGGTAGCGTCCGGCTTCGTGATGCCGTTGAGGGATGCGTTCTCCGGAACAGACAGCATCATGGTGGGCGAAGCAGCCTTCGGGTCGTGCAGGAACAGGCCGCGTGCGATGCTGCCGGAGCCGGTGACAGTGCCGGTAAAGAGGCCGCCGTCCAGCGTGCCGTTGTTGACGATATCGCACTTGACGGTAGAACCCTGAGCAAACTGCGCGGTGGTGTGCTCGTCGATGGTCAGGGTGTTGTTCTCATAGCGCACGCCCTTTGCACCTTCGGGGATCACCGGCTCACCGTTTTCGTCAACGGTCAGGGTGACGACAGAGGAAGCCGGAGCGGACTGCTCCACAGTCACCTCGACGTCCAGCGTTTTGGGGACGAAGTAATACAGATCGCCCTTCAGAGCAATGCGGTAGATCAGGTTCTCCTGCTCTTCGGACAGTGCGGCAACGCCGTCATCTGCAAGCAGAGCCGATGCGGGAATGACGGGATCCTTGCTTGCGAGAGAATCCCAATTGCGGATGCACTTGAGCGAAACATGTGCCTCATATTCGCCCGCAACAGTGGGATAGGAAGTAAAGGTTTCCTTGGTAGCCTTGTTGGTATAGGTGACACCGGTGGCTTCGACCTCGGGGATGGAGATGCTGACCTTGCCGGTGGAATCGATGCTCAGATCGCTGCTGTTCATGCAAGCGACAGGTGTGTAGACCGCAACAGCATCATAAAGCTGTTCCGACAAAGCGGTACTGATGGAGGAGACCAGCGTCCAGTTATCCGTCATCATCGAACCGTAATTCGTTCCCTTGAAACTGGGAGAGGTCACTGCGACCAGCCAGCCCGCAGCTGTGCGGTTGGGGTTGCTGTAGCTTGCAGAGAGCTGGGGATGACTCCCCTTGCCGGTACACACAATGTACAGAGAAGTGGTGCCGGAGGGGTCCTTCAGGCCGCAGAAAGCAGTACCGGAGGTGAAGGAGAATTTAGCGGAAGCGGCATTCTCCGGCTTGTTGACAAACAAGCCGCTTTCAATAACGCCAACGCCCTTGTTGGTGACAGTACCGGTGAAGATACCGCCGTCCAGCTTGCCTTCATTGACGATGTCGCACTTGACGATATCATTGACGCCGAAATGCACGACGAATCTCGGATAGATCGTCAGTACGCCATCTGCATAGCTCACACCGGCAGTACCGGAAGGAACCACCGGCTCACCGTTTGCGTCAACGGTCAGGTTGACGGAGCTGGAAACGACCCGGTATCTCCATTTTTCAGAGGTCAGTTCCTGAGAAGGATCGACCTGGTAATATACATTGCCGCACTTGACGCGGTTCAGATATTTGTTATCGCCGGCATCCTGAACAGAAAGCTTGACGGCGATCTGATACTGACCGGGTTTAGTGGGGCGGGTCGTCATAGCCTCGGAGCCTTTGACGCCATCGGTAACACTGTAATAGACCAGAGTGGCCGTGATGCCGCTGCCGGACGAAAGCTCGTTGCCCAAGACAATAGTGCCTTTTTCAAAAAGCAGGTCAGCTGCGGTGATATTCAGCACCGGGGTCAGAGAAGCATCGGCTACAAATGCCGGATACGTTTCTCCACCGTAGGTGATGGAGCCGGGGCAGGTAAACGTCAGTTCCGTGTTATCCGCAGAGCACTTGAGATTGGCTGCCTTCAGAAGCATCTGGACTTTAGAATTGATGGCATCGTTGTAGCCCCAGGCGGTATCCATGTCGATACGCCAGGCCACAATGCTGTGGCCATCGGGCGGAGTGAACTTCAGCTTTGCTGCGGGTGCAGAGTTCTGGTTGACCACATAGATAGCGTCATTATAGGTAGTATTCTGGGTGTCGGTGAAAATGCCGCCTGTGCAGCGCAGTTCGTGAGAACCGTCAACACGGGAAGAATAGACACCATCGGTAGAGTTCGTTTCACTCAGCGCAGTGGGCGAAACTGTACCCCCCCAGAACAGGTGTCCCCGCAAAAGCGGAAACGGGTGTTGCACTCAGCATCATGCTGCCTGCCAGCATGAAACTGAGCACGCGAGTTCTAAGTCTCATAAAAACCTCCTGTAAAAAAATAAAACAATCCCCGTGCAGCAGAAAAGCTACACTAATGTAACAATATCACAGTTGCGGTCTAGTTGCAATGCAAAAAAACAAAAAAATCGGGCAGATTTTTTGCGGGCAGGAGCATTGCCCCTGCCCTGCGGCGGCGGGAGCCTTTTATAAAAGGATAAACCGCAGGCTGACGCAGGTGCAGGAGATGCAGAACGCCCCGAATATATACTGCACAAATGCACAAAA
>OIXV01004202.1_pt1 | contig 10074 bp, 10 predicted proteins | sample 1587771 | NCBI WGS metagenome assembly OIXV01 (sample SAMEA3888893, study PRJEB22519) | human gut metagenome | biome: human gut; feature: human-associated habitat; material: faeces | place: Denmark | collected 2010
GCCATTGTGTTTTCCTCCTATTAGATCTAATATAGCGGATGTGCTAGCACCACATGCAGCACTATGTTAGCACACTTTCTCTATTTTAGCAAAAAATTCGATGATTTTTTATTTAACGTAAACAACTCCAAGTTTACCAAAAGCAACTTCCCCACGAATAATCAAAGTTTTGCTGGTTAGGGCTACAGGAGCTTCCGCCTTAGCTGCGCCAAAGGATGTTTCTACTTTCAAATCGACACGCCAGTGTTGTGGAACATAGACTATTGCATTACCAAAAGCCACTTCGATATTCAGAGTAGCAAAATCACCTAGCATCTCTGCATTATCATAGTAGATTTTAGCATCCCCAAAAGCGACTTCCACTTGGTCATCTACGAGATCTTGATCTTGCTTATAGAAGGTCCCGCTACCAAAAGCGACTTCCTTATCCGTGACGACTGTTTTTTTTCCATTGTACCACCATTTCTTTTCATGCCAGAACTTACTTGAATGCGTCAGATAACCAACACCGAGTACCACCAAGATGCTAGCCCAGATGAGAGAATGATTGGTAACTGGTAACAAGTCATAAGCGTAATTTGCAATGATGAGCGCTAATAACCCTGTAAAAACTGCCGAAGTGAGATGACGTCTAAGGATAGACTCAATGGACTTATAAGCAAAAAAGGCGATACCTAGTAAAGGCCATATCTTGCCATCCAAAGAAGGAATTCCAAAATTCCCTTGCAGCAAGATCCAGGCTGCTAAAACCAATAAAACAATACCAAATGCTTTCTTTTTCATGTTTTTTACCTCATGTTTCTTAGATTTTCTTTTAGGAGGGATTGGTAATGCCGTGAGACATGAACCTCCTTGTGCGTCTGATAGAAGGAAATGGTGCCCGTTCCTGAAAAGGACTTGTCCACTGAGTAAATCTGACGGATGTTTGCGATCGTTGACTTGGAAACTCGACTAAAATAGCGAGGTAAGATGGACTCCAACTCATAGAGCTTGAGGCGAACTTCATAGGCTTCCTTCTGGGTATGAGCGTAAATCTTGCTCCCTTCTGTCTCAAAGAAGAGGATTTCCGATAGGTCTAGATAATATTCACCTGTCCCCTTGTAAAAAGTCAACCTCGGAGCCTTTGACTCTTGCAAAAGCCGTTGCAAGTCCGCAATTTCATCTGTCAAAGCAGGTGTCTTGATGACAATTTCAGTTTCTTCTAAATTGCCGTCAATCTCAATTCGTAACTTCATCACATCTCCTTTCTGACTCTACTATATCAAAGCTAAATTAGGAAAACAAGGGAAAAAAAGCAAGTGGTCAATATGAAGCAGTAAGTGGTTGTTAGACTAGCTTGACTTACATGTCAAAAAAGGAAGAAAAGGAACCCCCACATGAGACCACAAGCGTAACCAACAAGCACATCCTTGGGATAATGAACACCACCTAGTACTCGGACCAAGGCTAAGAGTCCTGAGCAAATAAGCAAGATAGTTCCGATCGAAGTCCAAGCATGGAAACAGGCCATAGAGATGATAGTTGCCGAAAAGACATGGCGACTGGGCATAGACTGTCCCGAACTATCCTTTTCAAGAAGGGGACTGATGTCCCAAGTTTCATAAGGTCGCGGGTGATTGATTTTCTTACGAAAGAGGGACAAAATTACAAAGCCTGTAGCAGGGACAAGCAAATAGACCCCAACTTTCTGACCAAGTCCTAGCTGCAGGTAAGTAGTGACTAGCAAGGTTAGATAGACCAGGGGCATAGCTACTGTCATCAAGCGATTAAAACTGCGTAACAGAAATAGAAGGGTGGGATGGCTTGTGAGCCTGGAGCTGATATTTCGATACCATTCTTGATAATTTTTCATTAAATTTCTCATTCATTACCTTGTTTTCGTCTACAGGTGAGACGTTTGTCTTCTAGTATAGTGCAGAAAAAGAAGGCCGTCAAGCCTTCTTTTGATTTATTCTTCTGCTTCGTCTTCTGTAAATTGACTATTGTACAAGTCAGCGTAGAAGCCACCTTGCGCCATGAGTTCCTCATGATTGCCTTGTTCGATGATATTGCCATCTTTCATGACAAGAATCAAGTCGGCATTACGGATAGTTGACAAGCGGTGGGCGATGACAAAGGAAGTTCGACCTTCCATCAAACGGTCCATGGCTTTTTGAATCAACTCCTCTGTACGTGTGTCGACTGAGGATGTCGCTTCATCCAAAATCAAGAGTGGTGCATCTTTGATAAGGGCACGAGCAATGGTTAAGAGCTGTCTCTGTCCGACTGACAAGGTCACTGTATCATCTAAAATAGTATCGTATCCATCTGGTAGGGTCATGATAAAGTGGTGGATTCCTACTGCTTTTGCTGCTTCAATCATTCGTTCATCACTAATCCCTGTTTGGTTGTAGATGAGATTATCACGAATGGTTCCTTCAAAGAGCCAAGTATCCTGCAAGACCATTGAAAAGGCATCGTGCACTTCAGAGCGCTTCATGTCCTTGGTATCCACACCATCAATGCGGATACTTCCCTTATCTAGCTCATAGAACTTCATCAAAAGATTGACAATGGTTGTCTTCCCAGCCCCAGTCGGTCCAACGATTGCGACCTTTTGACCTGCATGAGCTGTCGCAGAAAAATCATGGATGATGGTGCGCTCTGGTGTATAGCCAAAGGACACGTGATCAAAGACTACTTCCCCTTTCATGTCGCTCAATTGTCTCTCCTTATGAGATTCATCCTGCATCTCAGCTTCAGCTAGAAATTCTAATACACGAGTCATGGCTGCACTCGCTTGTTGCAAGCTCGTAATCCCTTGGGCAATCTGTGACAGAGGTTGAGAGAAGGTCCGTACGTAAACCATAAAGGCTACAATAATCCCTATAGTGATATGCCCTTCTAACGCCAGCGCGGCCCCAACGATGATGACTAAGACATAACTAAAGTTCCCAACAAAGAACATGGCTGGCATCATGATACCAGAGATAAACTGAGATTTCCAGATACTGTCATGCAAGTCTTGGTTTAACCCTGCAAATCTCGCTTTGGAGGTGTCCACTGCGTTGTAGCTGGTCACTACATTATGGCCAGAGTACATCTCTTCCACATAACCATTGACGGCTGCTAGATTATTTTGCTGAGCTTTAAAATAACCCTGTGACTTGGCCATGATTACAGAAACCGCCGCAAAACCAACAAGGGTTGATACAACTGTTACCAATGCCAAAATCCAGTTCATCCCAAACATGGTCACCAAGACAGCAATCAACAAGAAACTAGCTGAAAGAACTGTCCCTAAACTTTGGTTGAGAGATTGCGCTGCCGTATCCACATCATTGGTCACGCGCGAAAGGGTGTCTCCTTGTGAATGGCGGTCAAAATAGCCAAGTGGCAAACGATTGATTTTTTCAGCGATTGCTGTCCGCAAGCGTTTTGAAAAATGTTGGATACTTGTTGAAAAGATATAGGCCTGTGTATAGTTAAGGATAACGCCAAATACATATAAGACAACCAAAAATCCAGCAATACTTGAAACAGCCTCTAAATCAATTCCTGTCATCAAGCCATCTGAAATCAAGTTAGTAATTTCTTTAATCTTAGTTGGACCATAAACGGTAATGATGCTTGAAATGACTGCAGCCACAACTGCTATTAGGAGAGGGAGTTGGAGGCCTGCCATATAAGGTTTGCACTGTTTCCAGACCGACACTTTTTTATTTTCCATGTTCCAATTCCTCCTTCGATAGTTGTGAGTAGGCAATTTCTTGGTAGACTTCGTTGGTGGCTAGAAGTTCCTTGTGGGTGCCTTGTCCCACCACTTTTCCTTGATCCAATACTAAGATCAAGTCTGCATCCATAATGGTAGAAATCCGCTGCGCTACGATGAGCTTGGTCATGGATTTTGTTTTCTCTGCTAGCTCTTGGCGCAGGACACGATCTGTCTTGTAGTCCAAGGCTGAGAAAGAGTCATCAAAGATGAGAATCTCTGGTTTACGAGCCAAGGCACGCGCAATGGCCAAACGCTGTCTTTGACCTCCTGAGAAGTTGGTTCCACCTTGGGCTACTTCTGATGCAAGTCCTGCTTCCTTATCCTCGATAAAGCTTTTAGACTGGGCCAATTCAAGGGTTTGCCACATAGCAGCCTCGCTTAGAGGAGTTTCTTTGCTCTTACCAAAGTCCAAGTTCTCCTTGACATCTCCAGAAAAGAGTACAGCTTTTTGAGGAATATAGCCGACCTTATTGCGCAAATCTTCCAAGTCATAATCTTGCACATTGACACCATCCACTAGGATTTCTCCATCAGAAACGTCGTAAAAACGAGGCAAGAGGTTGACTAGAGTGGACTTACCTGATCCAGTCGATCCGATAAAGGCTACGGTTTGACCCGCTTCTGCTTTGAAAGTGACCTGTTCCACGACTGCTTCAGAGTTTTTAGAGTAGCGGAAGGTTACATCACGGAATTCCACTTGTCCCTGAACTGAAGGATCCGCTGTCTGTGCATGACTAGGATTTTCAATAGAAGGATGCAGATCCAAAACCTGGTTGATACGTCCTGCCGAAACCAAGGTACGAGGAAGAACGATAAAGAGTGCTCCCATGAGAAGGAAGCCCATCACGACCTGCATAGCATAGGACATGAAGACCACCATATCACTAAAGAGAGGCAGACGTTCTGTCACACTTGCATCGTTGATGATATAGGCACCAATCCAGTAAATAGCCAAGGTCAAACCACTGGAAATCGCCATCATAATCGGGTTCATAATAGCCATCAATCGATTGACAAAGAGATTGAGACGTGTGACTTCATCATTGGCTGCTTCAAATTTCTTATCTTGGTAATCTTCCGCATTGTATGCACGAACAACTCGAATCCCAGTCAAACTTTCACGAGTGATGCTATTGAGTTTATCTGTCAATTTTTGGATGACAGATTGTTTTGGAAAGGCCAGAGTCATGAGAACGGTGGTCATCAAGACATTCACAATAACAGCCACAACCACTGCCCAGAGCCAGTATTCCGATTTCCCAAGGATTTTTCCAATGGCCCAGATAGCCATAATCGGCCCACGAGTAACCACTTGCAAGCCCATGGTAAAGAGCATCTGTACCTGGGTAATATCATTGGTCGTCCGAGTCAAGAGACTTGGGATTGAAAAACGTTTGATCTCTGTCTGTGAAAAATCCAAAACACGATGAAATACATCTCTACGTAGATGAGTTGTATAGGAGGCTGCAACGCGAGCAGCAAAGAAACCAACCATAACAGATGAAAAGAAAGCCAATAAAGACAAACCAATCATCTTCGCAGCTGGTGACCAGAGTGCATCCATCTGTGTCCCTGACGTTCCCAGTAATTCTGTAATTTGCGAAATGTAAGTCGGTACCTCTAACTCGAGATAGACCGAGAAACAAGTGAACAGAATCGTAAGGACGATCATTCCCCACTCTTTTCCTGTAATACGTTTAGCGAGTTTCTTCATTCTCTCCTCCTATCTTCTCAACATTTGCTTGCAATTGCCCGAGTACCTTTTCAAAGATTGCTAAGTCTGACTTTGAAACCCCCTCTAGCAGACTCTGATCAATCCGATCAAAAAGCGCCTTAACTTCTTGCATCTGAGATCGTGATTTATCGGTCAAACGAACAAGCTTTGCTCGTTTATCACTTGGACTGGCCTCTAACTCGACCAGACCATTTTGTACCATACGCTTGACCAAGTTGCTAGCAACTGACTTGGTGATATTGAGTTCTGTCTCAATATCCTTGATAAGCGTTAATTCTTGATTATGCTCACGACGATCTAAAAACTGCAGGACCTGCCCTTGTGGTCCCCCCATAAATTCAATACCGCAACGTTTGGCTTCTTTCTGCAACATCAGGTGGATCTGGTACCCAAAACGTTTAAAAATCAACAACGATTTGTCCATGATTGCTCCCTTCTCATGATTTTATATAGTTCTCTGGAGAACTAATTTAGTTTTCATGAGAACTATTTTACCACTTACAGAGAATATGTCAAGAAAAAAGTTTCCATGGGAACTATTTTGCTCTGAATTGACATTAGCAGCGATTTTCTCTATAATAAACACTAACTACTGCGGATTGATATCCATTCACACAAGGGAAGGAGAGAGCTTTCAAATGAAACCAGAAGAACAAAGAGTTTTAGGAATCTTAGCAACTATTTTTGGAGCCATCGCACTTTTAGGATCCTGGATCCCATTTATTAACTATCTATCATTTTTCATCGCCATCGTCGCATTTATCTTGGGGATTATCGGCCTTATCGTCAACCTCAAAAAACGAAAAACCATGGCCATTATCGGAACAGCTCTGTCAATTGCTTCTATTGTACTTTTCTTTACGACCCAGGTACTGTACGCTAATGTCTACAAAGAGTTTGTCAGGGAGTTTAACCGTTCCTACAGCGAGGCGAGTGCCTCAATGGAACGCGAAGAAGAAAGCGACTTGACAGATGATAGCGGCTATTCCATCCCTGAGGAGGAAGAAAACGATACCTTCACCTGGACCCAAGAACAGTTCGACGCCTTAATCGAAGGTGACCTTGACAACAAAGGAAAAGGTGGTACCAACTACAAGGATATTATCAAAAAACACGGACTACCAGACTCCGAGTTTGACTCCACTATCGGAGGGTACGATACGAGAAAAATCACCTATATCTCCATTGGAGACAAGATCAAGACTGTTACCTTAACTTTTGCAAAACAGGACAATGGACAGCTCTTGCTCGTTCAAAAACATGCAGTCGGTCTAGGTTTAGAAAAAAGCAAGCAACAAAACGACTCTGAAACCAGAGTTTAAGTTCAAATATCAAAAAAAACGAACAGTTAGTAAAACTGTTCGTTTTTCTATTAGAATCCATCTACGTTTGTGTAGATCTTTTGTACGTCTTCGTCGTCCTCAAGAACGCTGTAAAGTTTTTCAAAGGTTTCAAGGTCATCACCCGACAATTCCACTTCAGACTGAGGAATCATTTCCAATTCAGTAACTTGGAATTCTTCGACACCTGACTCACGAAGGGCAACGATAGCCTTGTGAAGGTCTGTTGGAGCTGTATAAACCGTGATTGTTCCTTCTTCTGCTTCTACATCGTCCACATCCACATCTGCTTCGAGCAATTGCTCAAAGACCGCATCAGCGTCCTCACCTGCAAATACGATCACACCCTTGTTATCAAAGAGGTATGAAACCGAACCTGAAGCACCCATGTTTCCGCCGTTTTTACCAAAGGCTGCACGGACATTAGCCGCTGTACGGTTGACGTTAGAAGTCAAAGTATCAACGATCAGCATAGAACCATTTGGTCCAAAACCTTCGTAACGTCCTTCTGTAAAGGTTTCGTCTGTGTTTCCTTTGGCTTTATCAATCGCTTTATCGATAACGTGTTTTGGCACTTGGGCTTGTTTCGCACGGTCGATAACGAATTTCAAAGCAGTGTTTGATTCTGGGTCTGGATCACCTTTTTTAGCTGCTACATAGATTTCTACACCAAATTTTGCATATACTTTAGAGTTAGCTCCATCTTTAGCCGTTTTCTTGGCTACGATATTGGCCCATTTACGTCCCATTAGGAATCTCCTTTTTTCACATTTTAATCTTTCTTATTATAACACAAGTTTTTTCGATTTTCACTAGAGGAAATGGATTTTATTCAGCAAATCCAGCTAGGATTGTCCTTTTGTTGCCAAGATTGCCTTGCCTTCTTTTATCAGGGGATGGCGGAAAAGTGAAAAGTACAGTTGGGTAGTCATGGCAACCCAGATAAGGGGTTCGCAGAGAATAACTCCCCTATACCCTGCCCAAGGGATAATCAAGACCACAAAAACGATCTTCCCGATTAGTTCTATAAAGCTGGAAACTAGAGGAAGGACTTTCTGCCCCAATCCCTGCAAGCAATTGCGATAAATCAGCAAAAGGCTCAAAATCGGATAAAAGACTGAACTGATTTGCAGGTAGAGGCTACCATTTTCTACCAAGTATCCATCCGTCGAACTGGCCAAGAAGGAAACCAAGCTAGGACTGGCAAAAAAGAGGAAAATACAAATAAAACCTGCCCAGGACATGCTCAGGCGACTGCCAATTCGAAGACCTTGAACAATGCGGTCTGGTCGCTTGGCCCCGAGATTTTGAGAGGCAAAGGTCGTCATAGCAGAAGAAATAGCCGTCATCGGAAGGAGAGCAAAAGCCATAATGCGTCGAGCTGCTGTTTGGGCACTAATAATCACAGCTCCAAAAGTATTGACCGAAGATTGTAAAATCACACTACCGATAGACACAATGGAACTCATCAAACCCATAGCCAAACCTTGCTCTAAAAGATCCGCGTACAAGGCCTTGTCCCATTTAAAATGCTTGAGTTGAGGAAGCAGTTCTGGAACACTCTTACGGATATAATAAAAGCAGAGAACAGCTGATAAGCCTTGCGAGATGATGGTAGCAAGCCCCGCAGATTGAACTCCCAGATGCAGTTGCGTAATGAAATAGAGATCCAGAACCACATTGACCAAGGCAGAAAAAATCAGAAAGCCAAGAGCTGCTAGACTATCACCAATAGACCGCAACAAGCCTGCAAAGAGATTATAGGCGAAGCTGACACCGACACAGGTCACTATCATAGAAATATATTGATAGGACTGAGGAAGGATTTCTGCAGGAGTATCTAAATATTGCAAGAGTGGATACAGACCGACAAATCCCGTCAGCATGACCACAATGCTCAAAAGAGCACCTAAAATCCAAGTTGCTGCTACTGCTTCTTTAATTTTAGTGAAATTACGAGCCCCATAATAGCGGGCAATGACAATCCCCATCCCATTGCCAACACCAAGCGTAAAACCTATAATCAAGTCAAAAATGGCCGTTGTCGCCCCTACTGCAGCCAAGGAATCTTGACCAAGAAAACGCCCAACAATCAAGACGTCAGCTGTATTATAGAGTTGCTGAAAGATATTAGACAGTAAGATTGGAAAGGCAAAGCTTAACAGCTCAGGAAGAATAGGACCATGTATCAAGTCCACGGATCGTTTCTTATTCATAAAGCTATTATATCAGCTTTCTAAAGGAGCGACAAGGCTCTGTCACTAAGTTTGAAATCAATTGCTTACAGAGAGACAATTTGCTATAATCAAGAAAAGGAGGTCACTTATGAGTTTGACCAGTCAATTAATTACCGATGTATTTCCCGATCTGGATAAGGTTGAAAAGCTAAACAAGGAAGCATTCCCTGAGGAAGAACGAGTTCCTCTGTCAGAATTTTTACGCTATCAAGACCGAGAAGATGCTCACTTTTTCGCCTTTTATAACCAAGAAGAGTTTGTCGGATTTGCTTTTGCCATCTCCAATCCAAAGGCCTTCTATATCAGCTTTTTTGCCATTATGCCCCACTTGAGAAGCCACGGATATGGAAAAGAAATCATCGAAAAGCTGACTGATTTTTACCAGCGAACCATGTTATTGGAAGTCGAGCGATTGGATGAAGAATGCGATAACTTGGAGCAGAGAAAGTCCCGCATGGATTTCTATCGCCAAAATGGTTTCAAAACAGCCAACGCTTTTCTAGAGTACGAAGGTTTGAGTTTTGAAATTCTCTACCGTGGCGACTATTTTGACGAAGAAGCCTATCTCGACATCTTCCAAAAGTTACAGAATGAACATTATTTTGACTTTCATATAAAGTATCGTCGTTTTAGTGACCATTAAACAAGACTTATCCTTCTGGTGAAGAACCTCTCTTTTTCGATAGAAGCTACATATAAAAATGCATGTAATCTACGATTACATGCATTTTTTATTTTCAACTGATCAGAATAAACTTTTATTCTCTCTATGGCTTAAGCCTCTGCATTGCCTTCTGGAAGAAGGAAGTAGAGAACAGCATAAGCTAAGATTCCAGAACCACCAAGTAGGGTGAAGATGATCCAAAGTGCACGAACAAGTGTGTGGTCCATGTTAAAGTAGTCACCGATACCTGCACAAACACCAGCAATCTTTTTGTCTTGTACGTTACGAACAAGGCGTTTTTCCATTATAGTAGTCTCCTTTTTATAGAATGATTTAATTTTTTT
>OIXV01004232.1_pt1 | contig 10010 bp, 9 predicted proteins | sample 1587771 | NCBI WGS metagenome assembly OIXV01 (sample SAMEA3888893, study PRJEB22519) | human gut metagenome | biome: human gut; feature: human-associated habitat; material: faeces | place: Denmark | collected 2010
CCTGCTTCACACGCAGGAGGTCACTGGTTCGAGTCCAGCAGTCTCCACCACATATGAAAAATCCGAACTTCTTCCCCATCGGGAATGCGTTCGGATTTTTCATTTTTATCAAAGATAATTCCTACTGATATTTACGCCCGGAGGAATTTTACATCCTCCGGACATTTTTTATCCGCATATTCGATTTCTGCCGTTAGGAATGACGACCATCAAAAAAGAACATCATCTCTTTTGTGGACGGCAATGGACACTATCGGTTAAACCAGCCGCAGGACGAGTGATCCGCCCTCACGAGCGCCTCTTCCCTTCGGATCCCCCTATCCCACCAACAAATCCCCCTTCCCGGCACAGAGCACCGGGAAAGGGGGATTTTTGATCCATCCGCAGAATTTTTCACGTTCCCCCTTGACAATCCCTTTGCCTTAATGTACTATTGTCATAGTACAAGCGAACTGATAGGTGGGGCAGTGAGAACGTCGAGATGTGACTGCTCCGATCCATCGGCAGCACAGGCAAAGGAGGACGCCTATGGAATGGGATATCCGCAATGACCAGCCCATTTACACCCAGCTGATCCAGCAGGTGACGCTGGCCATTCTGTCCGGCACCTTCCCCTGCGGTGGACGGCTGCCGCCGGTGCGGGAGATAGCGGCGGAGGCCGGGGTCAACCCCAACACCATGCAGCGGGCGCTGGCGGAGCTGGAGCGCACGGGGCTGGTCTACACCCAGCGCACCACCGGGCGCTTCGTTACCGAGGACGCCGCTGTCGTCGACAGCGCCAAACAGGAGCTGGCCCACCAGCAGATCGGAGCCTTTCTGCACCGCATGGAGCGCATGGGCTACGACCGGGAGCAGACCGCCCAGCTGGTGCGGTCTTGGGAGGAGGAGGCATAAGAGATGGCCATTTTAGAATGTAAGGACCTGACCAAATATTACGACCGGGCTCTGGGGCTGGACCACCTGTCCCTCCAGCTGGAGCCGGGGCGGATCGTGGGTCTGCTTGGCCCCAACGGCAGCGGTAAGACCACGCTGCTGAAGATCGCCAATGGGCTTCTGACCCCCTCGTCGGGGCAGCTGCTCATCGACGGCAAGGCCCCCGGCCCGGACACCCGGAGGCTGGTATCCTATCTGCCGGAGCGCACCTACCTCTCCGACTGGATGACGGTGGTGCAGCTGCTGGACTTTTTCTGTGACTTCTACCCGGACTTCGACCGGGAGGCGGCGGAGCATATGCTGACGGCTCTGGAGATCAGTCCCACCCAGCGCATCAAGCAGATGTCCAAGGGTACACGGGAAAAGGTGCAGCTGATCCTGGTCATGAGCCGCCGCACACGGCTGTATCTGCTGGACGAGCCCATCGGCGGCGTGGATCCCGCCACCAGAGACTACATCATCCACACCATCCTCACCAACTTCAACCCGGACTCCACTCTGCTCATCTCCACCCACCTCATTGCCGACGTGGAGCGCATCCTGGACGACGTGGTGTTCATCAGTCGTGGCCAACCGGTGCTGCACCAGTCCGTGGACCAGATCCGGCAGGAGCGTGGCTGCAGCGTAGACGATCTGTTTCGGGAGGTGTTCCGTTATGCTGAGTAAATTGCTGAAATATGAGCTTCGGGCCTCCGGCCGCATCCTGCTGCCGGTTTATGCCCTGCTGCTGGCCTCCGCCGGCTGCTGCAGCCTGTTTTACAAGCTGGCGGCAGACCATCCTTACCGTACCGGCGCCGCCTCCGTCCTGATGGGGCTGCTGATGATGGCGTTCTGGATCTTCGTAGTGGCCACCGGCGCCATCACGGCGCTGCTGATGATCTATCGGTTCTATAAGAACTACATGACCGACGAGGGCTACCTGATGTTCACCCTGCCGGTAAACCGGCACCAGCTCATCTGGGCCAAGCTGCTGTCCGCCCTACTCTATACCGCCGCCAGCGCCGTGGCCGTAACGCTGTCCATTCTGCTGGTGCTGCTGCCCATTGCAGACTGGTCCGGCTTCTGGGGCGATCTGGGAGAACTTCTCTCCTCCATCACGGAGTCCCTCCATTTCGGCGTTCCCGGTCCGCTGCTGCTCCTGTGGATCGCCGTGCTGGCCATCCTGACGGTGTTCTCCGGGTTCCTTATGGTCTATGCCGCCATCGCACTGGGCCACAGCTTCTCCAATCACAAGATCCTGCTGTCGGTGGTGTTCTTCATCGCCTTCTCGCTGGTCATGCAGGCGGCGGGACTGTCCTCCTTCGCCTTCCAACTGACGGTCGGTGAGCAGATCATCGAGACCAGCGGCAGCGCCGACCTCCTTCTGGACGGCACTCGGTTCCTAGTCATCGATTCCATCGAGACGCTGGTGGCCTGCGGCGTATTCTACACGCTGACGTGGTACAATCTGCAGAAGCGCCTGAACCTCCAGTAAGGCTCGTCTCTGGACAAGACGCAAAATCAGCCCGCACGGCTTTCCCGTGCGGGCTGATTCGTTTTCACTCCTGCGGGATACCGAAGAACCGGACGCCGTTCTCCCACGTCTGGCGCTCCACCTGTTCCGCCGGCAATCCCTTCAGCTGGGCGATTTTCTCCGCCACCAGATGCACATACCCGGAGTCGTTGCGCTTTCCCCGGAAGGGTACCGGCGTCAGATAGGGAGCGTCGGTCTCCACCATCATCCGCTCCAGCGGCACGGCGGCGATGACCTCCGGCGCCTTCCGGGCGTTTTTGAAGGTGATGGCCCCGTTGAAGGACAGCATCCACCCCAGCTTCAAAAGCTCCTCCGCCATCTCCACGGAGCCGGAGAAGCAGTGGAACACCCCCCGCACCGCCGGAAACTCCCTGACGATGGCAAGGCTGTCGCCGTGGGCCTCCCGGTCGTGGAAAATGACCGGCAGCTTCAGCTCCTCCGCCAGCGCCAGCTGCCGCCGCAGCACCTCCTGCTGCAAGGCACGGGGCGGGTTCTCCTCCCAGTAGTAGTCCAGTCCGACCTCTCCGATGGCCACCACCTTCTCCCGCTGCGCCAGCTGCCGCAGACGCTCTATCTGCTCCGGCTGAAAGTCGTGGCAGTTCTCCGGGTGCAGGCCCACTGCGGCGTATACATGGGGAAACTCCGCCGCCAATGCAACGGCCTTCTCCGAGGAGGTCAAGGTGCAGCCGGGGTCTACCACCAGTCCGACGCCCTTTTGGGGCAGTCCCGCCAGTACCTCCCGCCGATCCGGGTCAAAGGCCTCATCGTCATAGTGGGCATGGGTATCAAACAGCATGGGTGTTCTCCTTTCGCACAAAACAGCACAGGCCGCCGCAGCCTGCGGCGGCCTGTGGGGTCATATTACGCTTCCTCCAGCGTTACCCGGCCCAGCCGGGTGTCCGCCACATATTGCTCCTTCAGCTCCCGCAGACGGGCCATGTGGGGCTGCTGCAAATGGATGCGCTGATGGGCCTGCGTCTGCCACTGCTCCACCAGCAGGATTTCGTCCTCCTGCTGGGCGGAGAAATAGTAGTCGTAGCGGATGCAGCCCTCCTCCCGGCGGATGGTATCGGCAATGCCCTCCATCACGATCTGACGGACGAAGGTCTCCCGGCAGCCGGGCTTGGCCGTATAGGCCACATACAGGGTCAGGGGTGTGCTCTCCTTCATGGCCGTTTCCCTCCTCAATACCGCTTGTCCAGCTCTGCGATCATGGCCGCAATGGCGTTCTCCCAGCAGTTGGGCAGAATGTGGATGCCCGGCACCTCATGCACCGCCTGAATGGCATTGGCCGGGGCAAAGGCGGTGCGGGCAAAGGTCAGCATGGGGATATCGTTGGCGTGGTCGCCCACGCAGTAGACGTTCTCCCGCCGGATCTCCAGCATTTGGGCCAGACGGCGCACCATGCCGCCCTTGTTGGCCCCTCTGGCCGTCAGCTCCAGCAGATAGGGGTTGGACGGCACCACCTCATACTCGGCGCTCCAGCTCTGGCGGGCGATGTACTCCCGCAGGGCCGTCATCCGGGGCTCCGCCTCCTCAAACAGCAGCTTGGAGATGGGGGACGGCACCTCCTCCATGCTGGCCAGCGCCACCGTGGGGGAGTGGGTCAGATGCAGGTGATGATAGGTGATCTCGTTGGGATTGATGGCGTGGATGGAGTCATCGTCGTGATAGATCTCCAGCGCCGTCTCCGGCAGGTCCTCCAGCAGGCGGCAGATATGCCCCCGGACGGACTCCGGCAGAAAGGCCGTGTACAGGTAGCGCTGCTGAGCGAAGTCGTAGATGGCAGCGCCGTTGAAGAGCACCGTGGGGCCGTTCATGGGAACGCCCTCCCGAACCCGTGAAAAGGACGGCAGCGCCCGGCCCGTGGCCACGGAGAAGGTGCCGCCCTCCGCCATGAAGTACTCCACCGCCTCCCGGTTCTCCCGGGATACCGAGGGCAGAGGGCCGCCGCTCTTCAGCGCCCCCTCGGTATACACCATGGTATTGTCATAATCGCTGGCGATCAGAACGCCTGAAAACTTTCCCACGGCTCACGCCTCCGTCTTGGGCGTACCGCCGCCCTGACCGCCTCTGCGGCGGCCTCCACGGTGCCGGGGGCGCTTGTTGCTCGGCCCTTCGTCCTCGATGAGCCGCTGGCTCTCCTGACGGGACACGGGCTTGGCATCCGGCTGGGAGGTGAAGGGCTTGATGGCGCTGGCGCCGGGCTTGCTGCCGCGGGTACGGCAGCGGCGATTGCCCTCCCGCCGCTTCTCCTCCGGCTTTTCCGCCGGACGCTCCGCAGGACGCTCCGCAGGACGCTCGCTGCCCTTGCCGCCTCTGCGGCGGCGGCTGCGGCGGCGGCCCTCCTCCGGCTCCTCCCGGTCGGCGGCAAAGTCTGCAATGATGGCGGGGACAGGGAATTCCTCCTGCCGCTCCTCTGCGTAGCGGGCGGGCCGCTCCTTGGGGATCTCGATGCCCTCCCGGCTGCCCTTGCCGTTGCGGAGGACGCACACCTCGCAGTTGTGGTAGCACCGGGGAGCCTCCGGCTTCTCATCCAGCCGCACCTTCACCGTCTCCTTCAGGACGTTGACGTCGCTGACATTACCGGGGCCGTCGGGGGTCTGGACAAAGGAATCGTTCTTGGGCAGACGCTTCAGAGCGTCCTCATAGGCCTCCTGCTCATATTTCAGGCAGCACATGAGCCGCCCGCAGGTGCCGGAAATTTTCGTGGGGTTCAGAGACAGACTCTGGGTCTTGGCCATCTTGATGGAGACGGGCATGAAATCGTCCAGAAACTGGGCGCAGCAGAAGGGCCGGCCGCAGATCCCCAGGCCGCCCAGCATCTTTGCCTCGTCCCGGACGCCGATCTGCCGCAGCTCGATGCGGGCCCGGAAGGCAGAGGCCAGATCCTTCACCAGCTCCCGGAAGTCCACCCGGCCATCGGCGGTGAAGAAGAACAGGATCTTGTTGCCGTCAAAACTGCACTCCACCCGCACCAGCTTCATCTCCAGCTTGTGCTGGAGAATCTTCTTCTGGCACACGTCGAAGGCTTCCTTCTCTCTGGCCCGGTTGCGCTCCAGCACCCGGCGGTCATGGTCGGTGGCGATGCGGATCATGGGGCGGAAGGGCTCCACCACCTGCTCGTCCGGCACCTCGTGGTTTCCCTCGGCACACTGGGCATACTCCAGCCCCTGCGCCGTCTCCACGATCACGTGCTCCCCCGCCGTCACCTGAACGCCACGAGGGTCAAAATAATAGGTCTTACAGCCGCCTCGAAAGCGGACACTGATGACTTCTGTCATATCCTTCATCCTTTCGTATCGGGATCGTTTTTCCATATAGGCGCCATTCTGCGCCCGAGGTCAGCGGGTGGCGTGGAGCAGCCGCTCCCACTGGGCGCACAGCGCCCCCAGCACATGGCCCGCCCCCACATTATAGGCGCACTCGGCGCTGTACTGCCGCAACAGGGCCGACAGGCCCTCCAGCCGCCGGGAGGAGAGGCTCCGGCTCAACAGCTCGGCCTCCTCCGGCAGGGTGCCATCCTTCGGCTTCCCCGCCTGAAGTAGCAGGGCCTGCGCCGTCAGGAGCCACGCATCCTGCAAAAGCTCCTGCAGCTGCTCCCGCTTGATGCGGCGGTTCTCCAGCGATACCAGCCACTGGGCCGCCGGGAGGGTCTTTCCCTGTGCCAGCACCCGGCACAGCCCTCTGGCCTGCTCCATCTCTGGTGTCTCCGGCTGTCCGGCCACCTTCCACTCCACGCAGCGGGAGCGGACGGTGGGCAGCAGAGCCGCCGCCGTCTCGGCGCAGAACAGGAAGGCGGCGTAGGCCGGTCCCTCCTCCACGATCTTCAGCAGCACGTTCTGATCCCGCTGGTTCAGCTGGCCGCAGTCGGCAAAGATATACACCTTCCGGGCACCGTCGTTGGGGCGGATATACACATCCTGCCGCAGCTGGCGCACCAGCTCCACCGGCAGCTCCTTGTGTCCGTCGTCCCGCACCGTCACCACGTCGGGGTGGATGTCCTCCAGCACCTTGCGGCACTGGCGGCACCGCAGGCAGGGACGCTCCCCCTCTCCCTCGCACTCCAGTGCGGCGGCGAAGTAGCGGGCGGCGGCCATGCGATCTCCGCTGCCGGAGAGAATGGCGGCGTGGCTCAGCGTCCCCTTGGAGGCCGCCGCACGGATGCGCTGGGCCAGTGTGCTGTTTTCCGGGATCAGTTCTTCCATGCCGTCTCTGCCCTCCCCTGTCATACCGGATGGTCCTATGCACCCAATATAATATCTTAGTATAGCACAAAGGCGGCAAATGCCGCAAGGTGTGAGTTTCTGTTTTTTGCGGAAATATCCGGCAGCGGAGGGCCGCCCGAAGAAAAACGAAAAAAACCGGAAAAATTCTGGAATCCATGCTTGCTTTTGAAACTTTTTTTGCTATAATAAGGTTGTTCTCAACATTCGGTACAACTATAATGATAGATGGAGGAATCTGCATGAGTAAGAAGTATTGTTACCTGTTCACAGAGGGCAACGCACAGATGCGTGAGCTGCTGGGCGGTAAGGGCGCCAATCTGGCGGAAATGACCAACATCGGTCTGCCCGTGCCGCAGGGCTTCACCATCACCACCGAGGCCTGCACCCAGTACTATGAGGACGGCCGCCAGATCAACGACGAGATCATGGCCGAGATCATGGAATATATCGAGAAGATGGAGAAGATCACCGGCAAGAAGTTCGGCGATCACGAAAATCCTCTGCTGGTTTCCGTCCGCTCCGGCGCACGGGCCTCCATGCCCGGCATGATGGACACCATCCTGAATCTGGGCCTCAACGAGGACGTGGTGGCGGTCATTGCAGAGAAGTCCAATAACCCCCGCTGGGCCTGGGACTGCTATCGCCGCTTTATCCAGATGTACTCCGACGTGGTCATGGAGGTGGGCAAGAAGTATTTCGAGCAGCTCATTGACGAGATGAAGTCCAAGAAGGGCGTCACTCAGGATGTGGAGCTCACCGCCGAGGACCTGAAGGAGCTGGCCGGCCAGTTCAAGGCCGAGTACAAGTCCAAGATCGGTCAGGACTTCCCCACCGATCCCAAGGAACAGCTGCTGGGCGCCATCAAGGCTGTGTTCCGCAGCTGGGACAACCCCCGTGCCAACGTCTATCGCCGTGACAACGACATCCCCTACTCCTGGGGTACCGCCGTCAACGTCCAGTCTATGGCCTTCGGCAACATGGGCGATGACTGCGGCACCGGCGTGGCCTTTACCCGCAACCCCGCCACTGGTGAGAAGAAGCTCATGGGTGAATTCCTGACCAATGCCCAGGGCGAGGACGTGGTGGCCGGTGTCCGTACCCCCATGCCCATCGACCAGATGGCCGAGAAGTTCCCGGAGGCCTATGCCCAGTTCGTGGAGGTCTGCCACACGCTGGAGGATCACTACCGGGATATGCAGGACATGGAGTTTACCGTGGAGCACGGCAAGCTGTATATGCTCCAGACCCGTAACGGCAAGCGCACCGCTCCCGCCGCTCTGAAGATCGCCTGCGATCTGGTGGACGAGGGCATGATCTCCGAGCAGCAGGCCGTGGCCATGATCGATCCCCGCAATCTGGATACCCTGCTGCATCCCCAGTTTGACGTCGCCGCTCTGAAGGCCGCCACTCCCGTGGGCAAGGCTCTGCCCGCCTCCCCCGGCGCCGCCTGCGGCAAGATCGTCTACACCGCCGAGGATGCCAAGGAGTGGGCCGCCCGTGGTGAGAAGGTGGTTCTGGTCCGTCTGGAGACTTCTCCCGAGGACATCGAGGGCATGAAGGCCGCACAGGGTATCCTGACGGTCCGTGGCGGTATGACCAGCCACGCCGCCGTGGTGGCCCGTGGTATGGGCAAGTGCTGCGTTTCCGGCTGCGGCGCCATCGTCATGGACGAGGAGAACAAGCAGTTCACGCTGGCCGGCAAGACCTATCACGAAGGCGACTGGCTGAGCCTGGACGGCTCCACCGGCAACATCTACGACGGCGCTATGCCCACCGTGGACGCCAGCGTCAGCGGCGACTTCGGCCGCATCATGGGCTGGGCCGATAAGTTCCGCCGCCTGAAGGTCCGCACCAATGCCGACACTCCCCACGACGCCGCCAAGGCCCGTGAGCTGGGTGCTCAGGGCATCGGCCTGTGCCGCACCGAGCATATGTTCTTCGAGGGCGACCGCATCGCCGCCATCCGTGAGATGATCTGCTCCGACACCGTGGAGCAGCGTGAGAAGGCTCTGGCCAAGCTGCTGCCCATGCAGCAGGGCGACTTCGAGGGTATCTACGAGGCCATGGAGGGCAATCCCGTCACCATCCGTTTCCTGGATCCCCCTCTGCACGAGTTCGTCCCCACCGAGGAGGCCGACATCGAGCTGCTGGCCAAGGATATGGGCAAGAGCGTGGCCGAGATCAAGGCCATCATCGCCTCCCTGCACGAGTTCAACCCCATGATGGGCCACCGCGGCTGCCGTCTGGCCGTCACCTTCCCGGAGATCGCCGTCATGCAGACCCGTGCCGTCATCCGTGCCGCCATCAATGTCCAGAAGCGTCACCCCGACTGGAACATGGTGCCTGAGATCATGATCCCGCTGGTGGGTGAGGTGAAGGAGCTGAAGTACGTCAAGAGCGTGGTGGTCAAGACCGCCGACGAGGAGCTGGCCGCCGCCGGTATGAAGATGAAGTATCTGGTAGGTACCATGATCGAAATCCCCCGTGCCGCCCTCACCGCCGACGATATCGCCAAGGAGGCCGAGTTCTTCTCCTTCGGCACCAACGACCTGACTCAGATGACCTTCGGCTTCAGCCGTGATGACGCCGGCAAGTTCCTGGGCGCCTACTACGACAAGAAGATCTACGAGAACGATCCCTTCGCCAAGCTGGATCAGGTGGGCGTAGGCAAGCTGGTGGAAATGGCCGCCAAGCTGGGTCGTGCCACCCGCCCCGACCTGCATCTGGGCATCTGCGGCGAACACGGCGGCGATCCCAGCTCTGTGGAGTTCTGCCACCGTGTGGGTCTGGACTATGTGTCCTGCTCCCCCTTCCGTGTGCCTATCGCCCGTCTGGCCGCCGCGCAGGCTGCTATCAAGGAACAGCTCCAATAAGAAGTTGACGCTTGTAGCGTAGGCAAAACAACTGATATAAATACGGTCACACAGTCCCTTTGGATTGTGTGACCGTTATTTTTGCCATGCAAAAGCATGGCAAAAATAAGAAATGTGCCATTTCCTCGCCCCTGTGGGGCAACCGGAAATGATGCACAAAAACTTCATGCGCCGGCATTTGCGCATTTCCGTGGTGCGATGCTCAGGCATGAAGTTTTTTAGCCCATTTTCAGCTGAACACACCGCAAATCAAGCCGCTGGTTTCACTATGAAATCAGCGGTTTTTTTCGTGTTCAAAAAATTTTTGAATTTTTTCGCTCAGGGGGTTAAAAAATGAGCCTTCTCGCTGCCTACCTATTGAGGGACAAAACAAGTTTCCTCGTGATCCTTGAAAACAGAATACACACTCAACAGGTACATTCCTGATCGGGGGCGAAAGCCCCAGCCGGATGAAGGTGCGCC
>OIXV01004234.1_pt1 | contig 10008 bp, 9 predicted proteins | sample 1587771 | NCBI WGS metagenome assembly OIXV01 (sample SAMEA3888893, study PRJEB22519) | human gut metagenome | biome: human gut; feature: human-associated habitat; material: faeces | place: Denmark | collected 2010
CAAGGATGCTTTGGTTGCTTGCCAAAAGTTTTGCACGATGCAAAACCAGCAGAGCGAGCAACGCTAAACGCCCATTTTTGATAATGATAGAGGTTTTTCGACAGTCTGCGGGAGGGGCAAGCCCCTCCCCTACAAATATGTCACATTATATCATACATTTTTCTTTTAATGGCGATACTCAGACTGTTACGCTAAAATCCACAATTAAAACAGATATACTTTTTCCGACTTTTTTCATTTTCCCTATTGACAAATTGTCCGTGTCAGTTTATACTGTATATATAACACATAAACAGTTTGATCGCCTGTTATGTGACGTAAGCTTACGAATATGAAAAGGAGGAGCTATGAAAATTCTTCTTAATTCCGATATTCCGATATACAAGCAGATCTCAGCCGATTTCAAGGAACGTATTATGAACGGCACGATTTCTGCCGGGGAATATCTTCCCTCGATAAGAGGACTTGCAAAAGAGCTTAAAATCAGCGTAATAACCACTATGAAGGCATACGAGGAGCTTTGCTCGGAGGGGCTTGTCAGCGCCGTTCAGGGCAAGGGCTATATAGTCAATGCTCAGGACACGGGTATGATAAAGGAACAGTATATGCGACTTCTTGAACAGCATCTGCAGGACGCACTCGACTGTGCAAGGCTTGCAGGGCTATCCGTAGACGAGGTATGCGAGGTGCTGAAAACACTCGGCAGTATTGAATGATTCATTTAAAAGGAGATAATATGGAAGAGGTAATCAAGGTAAGTAATCTTACCAGAAAATATAAAGATTTTTCGCTGGGTCCTGTTGACCTTTCATTTCCGAAAGGCTTCGCAACGGCGCTTATCGGCGCAAACGGCGCAGGAAAAACAACACTTATGGATATAATCTGCGGTATTACCGCAAAGACAGACGGCACAGTAACATATTTCGGAGAAACCGATAACGCCGACAAGGGTAATGTAAAGGAGCGCATCGGCTACTGCGCATCACAGGCGATGTTCCCGGCTAACTGGAAGGTGAGGGATATTGCACTTTCCATGAGCCTTGCGTTCGATAAATTCAGCAAGGACAGATTTTATTCGCTTCTCGGTGAGCTTGGCGTTACCGATGAGAAAAACAGCAAAAAGCCTTTATCGAGTATGTCGGACGGTATGAAGATGAGAGTGTTCCTGGCATCAGCTTTTGCAAGAGAAACCGATCTGCTGGTGCTTGACGAGCCCGGCTCATCGCTCGACCCGCTTATGCGTGACAGGCTGTGCGACCGCTTCCGTGACTATATAGACAGCGGTAACGGCGAAAGGAGTATAATCTTCTCGACCCACAACATAGCCGATATGGAAAATGCCGCAGACTATGTAATATTTATGGATAACGGCAAGGTAGTCGAGCAGGGCTTCACAGAGGATCTGAAGGACAAGTATATTGCCCTCAGTGCAGAACCCGAAAGCCTTGACAAAATATCGCCGCTTCTGCTCTGCTCTTCCCATTCATCGTCCACAGCAACAGGTCTTGCCTTAGCCGAAAACAAGCAGAAGCTCGAAGCACTGGGTGCTGTTACGGAACGTCCTACATTAAGCCAGCTCAGCATTGACCTTATGAAGATTGCGGAAGAAAAACGCCTTGCTCTTAAAAAGGAGGCATAAGTATGATGAAATCGGTACGCTTATTCAATGCTAACACGCTGTTCAAGGTTTCACTCATTATGATAGTTATGGTTGCGGCAATATATGTTATAGGCTTCTTAGCCGGCTCTGCCGCAGGAAAAAGCGACAGAGAAAACACAGACGACAGCACAGCGGCCGCAGAGGAAAATGACGATATTGCATATTCCGCCCTTAACACAGTGTGCTGTGTTATCGGCTTTGCAGGTGCGCTATTAATAAACGGCAACGCTATAAATCTCTACTACAAGGTTGACGGCAGTAAGTACGCAAGAACGATAAAGCACGGCGGAGAAAAGTTTGGCAAGTCGCTTGCAGGCTCTGTTATAATCTCGTCTGTTACTGCGGTGGCAGTATCGCTCGTACTCGGAATTTTCACGCTTATGAGCGGTGACCTTGAATTTGCAGATCTGCCGCCTATGGTGCTGTTTTCACTTGGCGCATCGCTTCTGTCCGGCATTCTGATACGTCCGCTCGTATCTACAAAAACCGCTAACGCAAGAAGCATTCTTCTTCTGATAACGTTGCTTGTCGCTATGTTTATTCTGTCGGCAACAGCAACAGCGGCGAGCCATATAAGCTACATCGCCGCACTTACTGCGAGCATTATATTAACTGTGGTCGGGGCGGTCGGAACGGCTGTATCAACAGCGTCCGCCTGCCGTTACATCAAGGAAAACTGGCAGTTCTGAGGAGGTATATGAAGATATGAAGAATTTTCTTTTATCGCTTAGATTCGTTATAAAGCGTGTTTTCAGGCTTACCGCCGCCAATATTGCGTGGCTTATATGCTTTGCCGCTGTCATTGTGGCGGTAACCGTTGGGATGGCGGTTGCGCCTGAAATAAGAGGCAGTGATGATTATCCGTTTTATCTGACGACCGTACCGTTTATAACAGTGCTCCTATTTTTCGGCGTGTCATCGTTGTATTCGGATATTTATGTGAGCGTCTATATCCGCACAAGCAGGCTTTACAAGTGTCTGCGGACGAGGGCTGTGCAGGTATTTTTGCTGATAATGAGCGTTGTGGCTCTGATACCTGCGATTATTGTTACCGCTGTTGTGAACCCTTCCGCTCTGCCCGACTTTTTGCTTATATCGGCAATAATAATCGGCGTCAGTCTGCCGCTTGCATCGACTTATTTTCTTATGTGGATCGTCTTCTTCGGATATTCGATATTCAACCTGATAGCGGGCTTTTTCGGGGATCATTTTATGGTGGAGGGATTTAAGTTTCTGCCTACCGAGCTTTCCGACAGTCTGCCTGTTGCGGCATTGCTTGCAGTGGTGATACTGCTTGCGGGGCTTATAGTTTCTTTTATCGTGTCGGATATTATTTTCCGCATAAGAAAGCGTCCTCGTGACAGACAGATGCTGAAGGGAACGATGCAGGCGTGAGGGCGTCAACGCTCACCTTTCAGCATACGGTCTATAGATGCAGATGAGATTTTTATCGTTGTTACAAAAGACGCTGTAAGTACACAAGCAAACATAAACATACAGGATACCGCACCTGCGATAAGCTGAACAGTGCTTATAATCTGCACAGATAAATCAAAATAGCTTTCAAGCCATATGTTATACATGGCATTTACACCGACCGACAGCAGAAATCCGGCTATACCCGAAACAAAAACAGCAAGAACCGTTTCCGCAAGAGTTATTCCGTACACATCCGTTTTTGTGGCTCCGAGCGCTCTCATCACAGCTATTCTCTGTGCGGTGTCCGAATAATACAGCAAAAGTGCGGATGCCGCCGACAGCAGCATTGAAACACATATAAGCGGCAGTATAACAATCAGAATCTTTTCGATAAAGGCACTTACTCTGTCTATTCTTGAATATATCATAAGAGCATATCCGACAGTTGCGTGAATACCGTTTTTTTCGGCTTGCTCACAAGCTTCAAGCGCTTTCTGAAAGCTGTCATAATACAGATGTACTGCGGCATCGCTGTAGCAGAGTTTTGTTTTTTCGGCGGCGCTTTTTGTAATCATCAAGCTTTGTCCGAACACGCTTGCGGCAGCCTCACTGCTTGCTATTCCGCAAACGGTAAACCCGTCAAGATATATTTCACCGTTGTCGGTACGTTTCAGTGAAACACGATTGCCTGTCAGCCTTTCCATTTCCTCACGGGTAAATCCCAGTTCGGACAGAAAATCTTCCGAAATAACGACCTCGTCATCACCGCTTATGTTTCTGCCGTACAAAAAGATTTGTTTGTCGGGATAGTTGTGTTCAAAGCTGATGCGTTGATTTTCCGAAATCACATCATACCGCATATCTACCGCAAGAATATGCTTGCTCTGCCGCATCATATCCACAGACGCAGTTTTTTTCATATCGTCACCGCAGATAAGCGTTATATCCTTCACCAGATGGTCTTCACTGTCAATTGACTGTGATACGGAATTCAGATATTCGCTTGTCGTATATATATTGTATTGATAACCGACGTTGCAGGAGATTACTTCTGACACGGCGGTTATTTTTGATATAATATCGTCCGCAGTATCCTCTGCCTGCTTTGCGGTATCGGAATATGCAAACACCGTTGCACACGCCTGATCTATATGCTTGTACTGTATATCCGATAATTCATCGGTAACTGCCGACACAAAAACAGCCGCAGAGCAGCACAGCAGCACAACAGTCAAAACGCTTACAGCCACCCTCAGCATAATACGCTTGTGTCCGGTCAGATTCTTCATTGCCAGCTTTAATATATCGGTTATTTTCATCTTACGCCTTTCTGTTATCTGTCATATTCTCTTACCGTGTCAGAGAGGTTTATTCCGCTCAGCGTGCGGAATTTGCAATAAAGCATAACCGCAAGTACGGCTATAAACAAGAGAGCGAATGCCGATATGCCCACAATGCCGCTTGCTGTTTCCAAAGCCACCTCAAAACAAAGCAGGCTTTTTGTCAGGGATGAAACATAGGAAAACAGCAGGTGCATCAGCAAAAATCCGATTGCAGCGCCGAGCAGCAGTGATGAAAAATAAGGGATAAAATATATTGCGTATACGTTGTTTTTTTTCGCCCCCAACAGTATGAAATTTGTCATTATATGCGAGCGTTTCGCTATTGTTACCGAAAATGTATTTAAAACAGAAAAGAAAGCTATCCCTGCAAACAAAACAGCCAGCCCGATAAAAAGTATGTACGCATAGTTAATAGCGGTTATACCCATTTCAAACGCACTTGCATCTATATCAAACCCGTTTTGCCTTGCCGCAGTGACCGTTTTGTCATATTGGTGCATGCTGTTTATCGTGCATGAAAAAACGCTGTCAATCTGTCGGTTATTTGCAACCGCACTGTCGTAATATGAATTAAACGGAACGATAACGGGATACGCAAAAAATGTGTTCTCTCCGCTGTATATTCCTGCTATCGTGTATTCCTTTATCGTTTTTTCTTTACTTTTAACACTCAGCTTATCACCGACGGCAAGCGATTCCGAAAGGGCTATATATTCATCTATCCACATACTGTCAGATCCCGGAGTATCGAAACACGGTTTTATATCCTCACCGCCGATCATTTCACAGTCGAAGCCGGAGGACTCGCTAAGCAGCTCATCAATGAAGCACAGCGGAAGATTTTGCAGAAGCCCGATTTTCTTTCCGCTGTCAGACACATATATACCGGCATCGTAATCCGCCGATGACAGATGTACAACTTTATCAAAGCCGCACTCCGACAGCTTGTCCTTAACACCGGCAGTATAACCGCAGGTTACAATGAATTCGTGTCCTCCCTGCGTCTGTTTATCAAGATAATCGTAATAATCCCGCCGTAAATTCACTGCTGTCAGAAACAGACAGGACGCAACCGCAGAAACTATCGCAAACATAAGTGCGGTAATAATAAGATAAGGCAGACACTTTTTTCCTTCTCTTACAGCTAGCCTTATTTCATCGTATAATTTCATCGCTTACCACCATACCGTCACTGAGCGTAATTATTCTGTCGCACAACCGTGCGTCTGTCTTGCTGTGAGTGACCATCACCACAAGAGTATCTTCATCAACAAGCCCACGCAACAGTTTCATTATGCTTTCACTGTTACGGCTGTCCAGATTTCCGCAAGGCTCATCCGCAAGTATTACATCAGGCGAATGAACAAGCGCCCTTGCGATAGCCACCCTCTGCTTTTCTCCGCCCGACAGCTTGTTGCACTTGGTTCTCAGCTTATCGTCAAGCCCCACCCGTGCGACCGCTTTCCTTATCATATCGTCACGCTGTGATCCCGGCACTTTGTTTATTATAAGCGGAAGCTCGATATTGTCATATACCGTGTAGCAATCAATGATATGAAACGCCTGAAAAACAAATCCCACAGTTTTACTGCGGTAAGTGCTAAGCTGTTCTTCCGACAGACCTGCTATATTTTTTCCGTTCGCTATGACCTTTCCGCCGGTTGCGCTGTCTATCGCTCCGAGTATATTTAAAAGCGTTGATTTTCCGCTCCCCGACTCGCCGACAATCGCCACCATCTGACCCTTGCTTATATCAAGATTTACATCCTTCAGAGCATAGCACACTCCGTCACCGTCAGCATAGCTTTTATTAAGATTTTCCGTCCGGTACATTATACCGCCCATAAGTTATCCCTCCGATACCAAAAACGGCACACCGTGTATATTAAGTGTGCCGTAATTGTTACTGTGCAATTTTATGGCAATACTGCATAATTATTGTCGTGCGATTGCGCAGTCAGATTTTTCGTCAGATTGTATAAATTGAGTGCAGGCAGGCCGGCGCCTGTCAAGCGAAATTTGTGCAAGATGGCGGAAAATATGCAAGCAAGCGTGTGGCAAAGGTGATAGCCGTTAATTATGCGGTATTGCCTTTAAGTTATCAAGGCGGTTTAGTCTATTATGCAACGCTGTATTGCTTTATTTCATATCGGGCTATTCAACATAGTAATATCGGAGGATTTGAAAAAATTTATGGAAATTTCAAAAAAACACTTGACAAACGGTTTTACAGCGGATATAATGAACACAGAATATGTTAAACCTATGAGTGAGAGTAGTAGCACCCGTCACTGTATGACAGAGAGTTGCCGGTCGGTGTAAAGGCAATGATACATACGCTTGTGAATGGACTCACGAGGGCAAACCGAGAGTATCAGTTTATGATATTTTAGGGGAGACGGATACCTCCGTTACAGGTCGCACATATGATAGTATGTGTAGCGAGTGACCGTGTTTTATTATACGGTAATTTGGGTGGTACCGCAGGTAAACTATACTCCTGTCCCAATTGGGACGGGAGTTTTTTGTTTTCCCGGACATTCAATCTCTACGTTGAAGCTATCATCATGGCATATGGCATGACAGCAAGGCATAGCCGACATAATGCGTTGCTGAATAAGATACAGGCTGTCGGACAGTGGAATGTTCCACGAAGAACTTAAGCACTCCGCCAAAACAGCTTTCGGGAAGGCTAAACGGCATGGTAAAGCACACAATGTTTTGTTATCCTCGTTATGCGGATTATTTCATAACAACAAAACAAAACGTTCAAAACACACCATGTTTTATCCCCGCCGTTACACAAGCAATTTCCATAGCAGAAAGTGAATCAAAGGCGGAATATGAAGCGGCACATTGCCGCCGGAATATGGAGCGGCTCACAGCCGCCTCGTAGAAAGGAAAATTATTATGGCAAACAGAGAGATCCCGTACAAAATTTATCTTGAAGAAAACGAGCTTCCCCGTCAGTGGTACAACGTAAGAGCGGATATGAAGAACAAGCCTGCTCCGCTGTTAAACCCTGCAACACATCAGCCCTGTACGCTCGAAGAACTGAGCCACGTATTCTGTACAGAGCTTGCAAAGCAGGAGCTTGACGATACAACTCCCTACATCGGCATTCCCCAGGAGATAATCGACTTCTACAAGATGTACAGACCTGCTCCCTTAGTAAGAGCATATTGTCTGGAAAAGGCACTCGGTACACCTGCCAAGATATACTACAAATTCGAGGGCAACAACACAAGCGGTTCGCACAAGCTGAACAGTGCGATAGCTCAGGCTTATTACGCCAAGAACCAGGGCTTGAAGGGTGTTACAACAGAAACAGGTGCAGGTCAGTGGGGCACAGCGCTTTCAATGGCTTGTGCATATCTCGGACTTGACTGCAAGGTATTTATGGTTAAATGCTCATACGAGCAGAAGCCCTTCAGACGTGAGGTTATGAGAACCTACGGCGCAAACGTTACTCCCTCTCCCTCAATGGAAACAGAGGTAGGAAAGAAGATAAACGCTGAATTCCCCGGCACGACAGGCTCGCTCGGCTGTGCGATTTCCGAAGCAGTTGAATGTGCAACAACGCACGAGGGCTACAGATATGTTCTCGGCTCGGTACTGTCGCAGGTACTTCTGCACCAGTCGATCATCGGTCTTGAAACAAAGACTGCCTGCGAAAAGTACGACATAAAGCCCGATATGATCATCGGCTGTGCAGGCGGCGGATCTAACCTCGGCGGTCTTATCTCTCCCTTTATGGGCGAAAAGCTCCGTGGCGAAGCCGACTATGAATTCATCGCCGTTGAGCCTGCGTCCTGCCCCTCGCTCACAAGAGGCGTTTATGCTTACGACTTCTGCGACACAGGCGCTGTTTGCCCGCTCGCTAAGATGTACACGCTCGGCAGTACGTTCATTCCCTCCGCAAACCACGCAGGCGGTCTGCGCTACCACGGCATGAGCAGTGTTCTTTCACAGCTCTACCACGACGGATATATCACAGCACGCTCAGTTGAGCAGACAAGCGTATTCGCCGCCGCAGAACAGTTCGCAAGAACAGAGGGTATCCTCCCCGCTCCCGAGAGCAGCCACGCAATCAGAGTTGCGATAGACGAGGCTATGAAGTGTAAGGAAACAGGCGAAGAAAAGACTATCCTCTTCGGTCTTACAGGCACAGGCTACTTTGATATGGTCGCATACCAGAAGTTCAACGATCACGAAATGAGCGACTACATTCCCACAGACGAGGAGCTTAAGGTCAGCATGGAGCGTATGCCTAAGATTGACTGAGCATATAATACTATTGTCATTCATAATATTTGATATATGAAAACAAATTGGCAATTTACTTATTAAAATGTAAAGTATGCCCCATTCTTTCTTTCTTTGTTCTCAAGTATCGTTCATTATACGGATTAGGAACTGTTTCAACAGGTACATTTTCTACTATCTCCAATCCGTATGCTTCCAAACCAACACGTTTCACCGGATTATTTGTCAAAAGTCTCATTTTGTGTACTCCCAGTTCACGAAGGATTTGTGCGCCTACTCCGTAATCACGCTCATCGGCAAGGTGTCCCAAACAAATATTCGCGTCAACGGTATCCATACCGTCTTCCTGCAACTTATATGCTTTCATCTTTTCCATCAGACCGATGCCACGTCCTTCCTGATTGAGGTAAACCACCACGCCTTTTCCTTCTTTTTCGATCATTTCCATCGCTTTATGCAGCTGCTCTCCACAGTCACAACGTTGTGAGCCAAGGATATCCCCAGTAGCGCAAGAGGAATGGACACGTACCAAGATCGGTTCGTCTTCACTCCATGTTCCTTTAAATATAGCCATGTGCTCCAATCCGTTTGATTTCTGGCGGAAAGGAATCAGACGGAACTTTCCGTGTTCGGTAGGCATATTTACTTCTACTCCTTTTTCTACAATGGATTCCTGTTTCAGGCGATAAACGATCAGGTCATGGATAGAAATCAGTTTCAGTCCGTGTTCGTCTGCCATCTGACGGAGTTCGGGCAAACGTGCCATTGTTCCGTCTTCACTCATGATTTCCATCAAGGCACCTGCGGGGTAAAGTCCTGCCAGACGAGCCATATCAATCGTAGCTTCTGTATGTCCGGCACGGCGAAGTACTCCTTTTTCTTGCGCATACAACGGATTGATGTGTCCGGGACGCCCGAAAGTAGCCGGTGTAGAAGTCGGATCGGCCAACGCCTGAATAGTAGCGGCACGGTCGGAAGCGGAAACACCTGTTGTACAGCCCTCCAATTTGTCAATAGTAACCGTAAAAGGAGTTCCCAACACGGAAGTATTATCACTTACCTGATGCGGTAAATCCAACTCCTTGCAACGAGACACTGTGACAGGTGCACAAAGTACGCCACGTGCATGTTTCAACATGAAATTTACTTTTTCGGGAGTTATCTTTTCAGCTGCAATAATCAAGTCGCCTTCGTTTTCGCGGTCTTCATCATCCACTACTATGACAAACTTGCCTTCTTTGAAGTCGGCAATCGCATCTTCTATTCTATCCATTTTAATAGTCTCTTTCATAACACTTATTTATTGATTTTCTGTATGAT
>OIXV01004235.1_pt1 | contig 10007 bp, 19 predicted proteins | sample 1587771 | NCBI WGS metagenome assembly OIXV01 (sample SAMEA3888893, study PRJEB22519) | human gut metagenome | biome: human gut; feature: human-associated habitat; material: faeces | place: Denmark | collected 2010
TTAGATATAGATTTAGATTAAGATTTAGAATTAAAAAGAGACATAATATTCAACCATCTTCGATGGTCTCATATTATGCCCAGAAAAAGTCGCAAAATCAAATCATGAATTTCGATGGATTGCCACGCATTGCGATATCTCAAAAACTTCAAGAATTGCACTTGTATTTTTCTCTTTTGTTGTGTATGATATATATAAACAACAGAACCGAATCCCGCCGATATGATTATCGGCAAGTTGTCCCAGATGCCGTGCGAGGGAATAAACAGCTGCAAAGGATAGGAGAAGAGAGCAAGGACGGCAAGAAAGAAGTGTAACACGCTCACAGATGGATCAGAACCAAGATCTATTTGTGGGCGTTATTTTTTTAGGTGTGGAGGTGTAGAACATGGCAAGGAGAAAGAAAGAACAAGAATTACAATCTGACGATGACTTATGCATGGCTATAACTCCGGATAATCTCAAGACAGTAGTTAAAGACCTAATCACAAATTATTGTATCGACGCAGGTATAGACGAGAGTAACATACCACCGGTGATATGGCTGGATATTATTAACACGATACATGATACGATCATAAAGCCAAATGTTAGGAATTTATTGTATGACGATAACTACAGAGATTATTGTGACACCAAGGTTGTAAACGCATATAGTATATATAAACATATATGCCTGAGCCATAACCAGATATTAAATATTAAAGGGTTCTTAGATTTTACAGGAATAAACAAACAGACATTGTATAACTGGAATAATGGGAGTAAGTATTTTGATGGTAAAGAATATAGCAATATACTAAATAGTCAGAAAATAGACTTCGCTAAACAAATTATGTCTGACAATGAACAGAGTTTAGAAGCTATGTTACAAGATCACAAGACTAACCCGATGAAAGTTCTACCGTCACTTAATCACTGGCACAGTTGGAATCTACCAGGAGTCAGCAGAGAAAAAGAACGTGAGCCAATGCTTACGGCTCAGCAGTTGCCAAGGCTCGGACCGGTAGAACCGGAAGAAATCACGGAAAAAGATTGATATATTTTAATATTTCAATGCACGGAAAACAAAATGATAAAATAAATCATTGAACACATTACGAAATTAAACGAACCCTTAGGAAAATGATGCTAATGTATGTGACAAATAAGTGTTTGTCGTATAGATTGAAAAATACAGATCAAACGGGGGAGGGGGTTAAATGAGACCTTGAAAAAGCCACTACTAAGTCCTCCGAATTCCCAAAAAAACAAAAAACCCCCCACTAAAGGAGAGTCAATATGCTAATCAAAATCACTTTAATACTATTAGTTATCGACATAGCTCTTTATATCATTGCGAGAGTATATTTCAATACTTTAAGTGCCGGTAATAAATTCAGGATTGCTTGTACAACCAATTACAAAACAGGTGAGAAGATATTATTTATGATTTCTGGATTCACTTACATGATAACATTTGTGATTGCGGTTATAGCAGCTATCAGTTTGATTATTAGATATTTGTAGGAGATTGATGCATGATTTACGGAGATATAAAACCAATTGAACCGACTTACGTAGTTGAAACAGATAATATTATTTGCCACGTTCCAGCTACCAGATGTTCGATAGATACGGAATTGAAAATCATTTGTTTTTACAATAAAGACTCTGTGAATGCTATGTTCAGGGTAGAAGATGTGAAAAACTTTTGGAGGGTTATCTGATGATTGATAAAGAAATGCTAAAAGCTGTTGATATGTTTTACGGAATTTATTGTGAGTTTTACAAAAATGCGGAGATAGGAACACTGCGATTTAGCTAACATGTGCAGTGTGTGGTGTGAAAGTGCCTGAATCACAAACGTTTTCGTTTTTGTTTAATGATAATCGGGTGCAAGAGGAGAACAACATGAATGAAGATAAAATCATAAAAGAAAAAGCGCACGGAGTCGTACTTGAAACATCTTGCCAGATTGTGACGGATGAGATACAGAAACATGATGTATTTTACAATGCGCTGCTTGATGGAATCAGGTCGACAATTTGCGAATACGGACGCGGATGCGAAAAGGAAGCGTATGCATTGGCTGAAAAAATCACATTATTTCTTGCAGGAGAATAGAGATGCGGATATTTGGTAAAGAAATTACGGATGAATGCTCCAAATGTGGAAACGTACTTGAATGTGAGCTATTTCGTCAGGGGCACGGAATAAAGCAAGAGAGAACAAATATCCGGGAAATGGTTGAATGCCAGATGGAGCATAAAGATAAATGGCAGAAAACAAATCAATGAGATTCCATCCCGTAAATGCTCAACGGGTGTGAATAATAATATATCACGGAGACTAAAATGAGAAGAGGACGACCACCGCCTAATAAGTGCAGAATCTATATCTTGATCGCTTTTAAAACTAAAACCTATAGTAATTAAACAAAAAACATGCCGGAAACCATCAAACCGGCATGGATCATGAGAGAAAATGAGAATAATAAACCAAGACAAAACAAAATAAATTGAATTTGAAAATTACGACATATCTGTCGATGGAAAATATATAATTTCTGTTGGTGTGTCAAAGATGATACTCGGACAATACAACACAGAAAATAGAGCACGTGGAGTATTTGATGAAATCCAAGAAGCGTATACGGCGAAGACGCAAATTTACATTATGCCGATTAGTTAAAATTTCGATAGATTTTTTTCATGCGTGCGCTGGCATGAGCGCACTATCCTTTCATTACCCACTAGCGGAAAGCTGAATAAAAGACCGTCACAAGGTCTGGTGGGTTTCGTGGAAATCAACCCAATATCTTTGCGAAGATACTGACAGTCACAGGCTGCAAAAAGAGTTTACCTTGCTTTAGTAGGTTCCAAATACATGAACGATGGTAATTTTGGTAAAACGCCATCGCAAGCCGTATTCCAATAATGGTATTGGAGATGTTTTCTAGACATTCGGTAGGAAACGACTTGGAGGTTCGAATCCTTCATATGGCGTTTTTCAAGTTTTTGCGGTTCTTGGAAACGAGGAACTATTAACAGCCATCGCATTCTCTGGTAGTAAATCACATAAAAACCGCATTTACTATCTGCTATCATAGCTCAATTGGATAGAGCAGTTGATTACGAATCAACAGGTTTTCGGTTCGAGTCCGAACGGTAGCTTTCCGTGGTTGGTAACACGGAGTTGCACATTTTTAGTCCCTCGACTGGTTTTATTGCGGAGCGATATGTAATAGACGGCGGTCTTCCAGTCAAACAATTAAAGCAGGCGAGTGAAACGGATAATCACACAAGGTTCATACCCTTGGAATAATGGGTTCGACTCCCGTGTCTGCTATTTCAAGTTAAGCGGTTCTTGAAAAAACACTTATTAACATTATCCAATCCACTATAGTAAATCAAATAAGCGTTATCATACACTAAAAACCGTATTGCAAATTCAAAATATGATTACCTCGGTGCAGATGGATTTTTCAGTCCTGCCGAGATGCAAAGGTAACGAGATAGGCTTGTTCGAGATATTGGATAAGCTGATTCTTTCCACTGGGAGTGATTCCATTGGTGAAGACGGAAACCATCAACAATGCCTTGCAGTGTATCATCATAGAGAAGTCAATAGCAGAATCCTTGTGGTCAGCGTAGAATAGACGCTTGCTGTGCAAGAATAATCCAGTGATGTGAGTAGTGTGAGAGACTACGTACTAACTGGAAATTCTCAATAAGCTGATTTGCCTTGAATCTGAGAAATCAGAGTATAACACAAGAAATTCGTTAAAGTAGCGGTATGGCAGTTTTGAAAAGCAATCTTTCGATATGAGCATAAGAGAATAAGGAAATGCAAATAGGCGAAAACATAATCTGAAAGAACCGTGAAATTTACGGGTATCAATCCCGTGTGCGCTTTGACAGCGGTAAGAAGCCAAGGGTCGCTCCTGGACGCTCAGACTTATCGTCACACTGGCTGAATATGATTTCTACCATGATGAATAAGGGGAAGCCCTAATCATGTTCTGAAAATGCAATTTTTACTTTTGGCCAATAGCTTAAAGGTAGAGCAATGGACTTTGACTCCATTTGTGGCGGTTCAATTCCGCCTTGGCTAGTTGTAAACGTGAATGTGAGGAGTTTGATATGAGTAAGCAAAAACAGTTTGATTCTCAAAAATTTTGTGATGCATACAACGCTTTTGCTAGTAGAAAAGTTACAATGGCGGAAGCAGCTAAAATGGCGGAAATGTGTGAGCCTACATTTAGAAAATATCTCAGAAAACTTTTGATGGGAGAACCGTTTCCTAAAGGATTGTTTGAAGCAGAATACATATGGACGTTAAATGGAGATGCATACAAAGATGAGCAATAAGAAAAATGCAAATGAAATAATACTAGTATGTAACGGAGGACTTCGGAAACTATGATCCAGAATGAATGCGATAAAAAAGAAAAAATTGTCAAACAATTGTATATGTCACAAGGAAAAGTAACAGAATTGGTAGAGGCTGGATACACTGTTACAATCAGACCTGTTAAAGAGGGATTGAAAGTTACTTACCACAAGGAAAAAGTTGTGAAATAGGATGAACTATATTCTCACAGAAAATTAATAAAGATCGCCATTGTCCGGATGCGGATGTGGAACAGAGAAGTGTCTCTTGACTTTTTTAGTTAGGAGGCACTTTTTTTGTTATGGCAAGTGAATACTTGATAAAAACTGTAAATGGGTATGAAGATTATATAAAAAATCATGAAATTGACGGACAGGTGCTAAATGCTTATGTAATGGCTACTCAAACGGCTATTTGCACGGAACATGACATTAAATACGGCGTAAAAGTCTCAAATCGAGCAAAAGAAATTATCAATTATTTGATAAAAAAGCAATCAGGTGGCACATTTGCACAGCTTGAGGACTTTGCGCAAGAAAATAAGACAGAATTTGAATTGATAAATATTTACTACAAGCTGTTAAAGATGGAAGCACCGGATGTTTTGGACAGCTACATGCTGTATGTTGAAAAAAACAGAAAAAGAAGAGATAGATTCTATGAACCGAGAAGAAAAACACTAAAGCTTGTAACAGACAAACTCCAACTGCTTGAAGATGATGAATTAGACGAATTGTTTGTTCACATGCCTGCCCGCGTGGGCAAACTGTTATCTGACGATACGGACGTTTTGACTAGTAAGGGATGGAAAAAACATGGAAAACTCAAAGTAGGTGACAAGGTTGTCGGGAGTGACGGAAAATTTACAAAAGTAGTAAAGGTTTTCCCAAAAAACCAAACAACACACACTGTAACTATGTCTGATGGTACGAAAATAGATTGTCACTTCCGACATGAATGGACTGTTTTCGACAGACGTTCGAGTAGATGGGATATGGCAAAAACAAGAGGAAAGCTGAAAGACCCATTCGTTCAAGAGTCGGAGCAAAGACTGAATGACGTGATTCTTAACATTATAAGAATTAAAAAGAATGATTGTCCGATTGATACAAGCCAGTTTGAAGTGGTAATAAATCACAGTCCTATGGATAATATGCTTGTAAAAGCACAGTTTCTTGATTATTTGCTGAAAGATGGAACACACCCTAAACTTGCATTTGAATTAAGCACTCTATTCCCTGATAGCGAGAAAGCATACACGTTATCAAAGCCATACCTTGATGTTTTGTACCGAACTGCGGAAGAAGTCGAAAGAGAACAGGTTCAAGATAGCAAAACTGGTAGTGCGGAAGAAGAGTAGTGAAACATTGGAGGAATTGCATTAAATATTGACTCTGATAGAAACCTTAAAGCAATGTATGACGATGGAAAGTAAGAGGTTATCAACGAAACAATATGAAATATGATTATACAGTTATACAAGACGGACAAACATATCTTGCAGGCGAAGATGTACCTGAAATGGGAAGTCTTATTTGCGTAAAAAAATATGGAAATATAAGAGATTACGAAGGCCTTTCAAAAGATCTTGATAAGCTACCTTTATATGTAGGAACCGGAAGTTCTTGCCTCATGACCGATACAGGAGATTACTACAAATTTAATGCTGAATTAAACGAGTGGAAGAAAACAACTTCTACAACTGCTGATATAAAACAAGCTGTAGAAAATTACATGAAAGAAAATCCGGTAGAAGTAAATACGGATAAAACCTTGAGCGAACCCGGGAAAGCTGCCGATGCAAAAGAAACAGGAGATGCGATTTCTGGGAAAGCATCTGGTAAAGGATTTTCTTTTTTATCAAATGGAAAAGACGGCATTATCGTAAAATATGATGATGGAATATAAATGGGTGATTAAAAATGGCGGAACAATCATTTGAAATATACAAAGATACTGCTGAAAGGTTAGATAAAAATGCATTGGGCATTGGTTTACTAAAAGAAGATTTAGTTTACCTATCTTCAAAAACAGCATCTAATGAGACAAAAGCATACGATGTGACGGATTTATTTACATTAAAAGGATTTTTGAATAAAAAAGGCGAATTTGTAAGTAACGCAGGTTCATTATGCACAGATTATATTGATGCAAAAAAAGGAGAAGTTTATTATTTCTATATTTCACAAGATGATAAAAATTCTCTTCCTATTGCAATTTATAATACTGATAAAAGTTTTGTAAAAGGTGTTGAAAATAAAGGAAATTCCTATCAGCTACGATATTTCGAATACGCAGTTGAAGAAGATTGCTTAATCAGGATATCTTCAATGAATGTTGATTCGTCATTGATTTATAGAAAAGAATTTAAAAACAATTCGGAAGTATTTGGTGAAATCAATACAAAAATTGGTCAGCTTGAAACATATTACGAGGATAAAACCCAATATGTTTTAGAACATAAAACTGATGATAAATGGAATCTTTCAAGGAATCTATGAACACACGGCAAAAACAATTGTTGCATGGATGCCGTTACCTGAACCCTATAAAGGAGAATGATATGAGTGAATTAAAACCATGTCCTAGATGTGGAACGAAAGCATATCTTTCAAGAGATGTAGTAGATGGATTTTATTTCGGATGGTCGGCTGGCTGTCCGAGATACTGCCACTACGATGGAATACACGGAACAACAATAGATACAGCCGAGGAAGATTGCTATGCGGTACATGGAGCGAATTCCAAAGAGGAAGCTATTGAGATATGGAATAACCGTGTTGAGCATCTGAAAGAACTCGATCAACAGAAAGGTTGCAAGAAAATCTTCGAAGAAATACAAAAGAATCAGTTGATATAAAGGAGAAAAAGATGGAAATTAAAGAAGCTGTGGAGATATTGGAGAAAGACATACATACAGAAGTTCCGAAAGCAGCTATCAGTGCAAGAAAGCATGATGCAGCTGTGCGAATGGCTCTCGTTGCGTTGAAAAAGCAGATTCTAGTAAAGCCGATTATATTAGACGAACTGAACGGAGATATCGACTACGAATGTCCATTGTGTGGCAAACAGGTAATGTCAGATGCAGAGAGCAGAAACAACTATTGTGGCGAATGTGGTTGTAAATTTGATTGGAGTGAGATTGATGAGACTGATTGATGTGGATGCAGAAATCGCAAGAATTGAAGAAGAGATAATGAAATTGACAAAAGCAATAGTGAGATGGCAAGCGAGAAAATTTGAAGAAAGCACACTATATGATATAGATGCAAAAATTCAAGAATTACAAAATAACAGAACTAACTGTAGAGTTGAAATCCGAATATTAAGGAATTACAAAACAGCGTTTGATGTGGAGAAAGTCATTGAACAGTTGAATAAAGAGTTAGAACTTGCTGATGAAGAAAAGCGCAGGTGTACAATAGAAAATATGCTGCAATTTGATGAAGTAAAAGGCTATGCGAGAGGAATGGCGTGTGCTATCGAAATTGTTAAGCGAGGTGGAAGAGATGAAGAATAAAGAGAAATATGCAAAAGAGATTATGGAGATTGCTTGTAGTGGAAGTCGTATTGCAATAAATAAGGGAAGCGGGTGTATCGTTCCGTGTGGTGGTCTTTTATGCAGTAAATGTTTGTTTCGTGCTAATGATTGCAGAAAGAACATAAAAGAATGGGCTGAATCAGAGTACATTGAAAAGCCAGTTATAAGTAAGCTGGATAGAGTGTTTTTTGAGTATCTTAACGGTAAATTTAAGTATATCGCAAGAGATGGCGTCGGGGCGTTGTACGCATACAGCGCAAAGCCGTGCAAAGAACGCGGAGTTTGGATGCCACAAACGGGCGGATTTTTCCATCTAGATTTTTATTTTAGTGTAGACTTCCCAATGGTCAAATGGTCAGACTCCGAACCGTGGCTTATTGAGGACTTGAAGAAGCTGGAGGTAGTAGAAAATTATGAATAGAGAAATACTTTTTAGAGGGAAACATATCCATGCAATGGATAGTAACGAGCGTCTTAATGGAACATGGGTACATGGCTATCTTAGTGACAAGAATTATATCAATGATAAAAGCCTTGATGGTGAATTTTTGATTGATGAAGATACTATTTGTCAGTATACAGGACTAACCGACAAGAGTGGAAAGAAAATATGGGAAGGAGATATAATTAAATACCATTTTGGAGAAGTTTATGCGCCGGTAAAATTCGGAGAATATCAGAGTTGTTTTGATAGTACATCAACGTGCCATGTCGGATTTTATGTGGACTGGGATAAAAACCATAATTTTAGAAAAGACTTGGGATATTGGATCAAGTTGGTTGATGCAGAAGTTGTAGGCAATATATTTGATAATCCGGAATTATTGGAGGAATGCAATGAATAAACGCACCAGAAAAGAAATGAAGCATGACCAGGACCAGCACTACGGTGGACTGATCGCACATTGCGACAGCGACACGGCAAAAGAAAGCTTTTCCAGACCGGTATACGGATCCAGACAGGAATTGGAAGATGCAGAACAGGAGAAAGAAAATTTTGTCGTGACGATTCCCGCACAGAACGATACTGGCAGAATTAGAGTGTACGATCATGGAGAATTGGTATTTGATTATTCTGGAAAAATCAATATAATAAATGACGGGAGAAACGGAAATGCGATTGAAATTGAAGCGAGAACAAAGGAGAAAGGTTATGAATGAAGCAGAAAGACAATATAAACAATATGTCAAAATTTTCGCAAGAACATACGGTACAACAATCGAAGAGGCAGCGGAAACAAGAATGTGTAAAGAGTACAAAAAGTATTGTGAAGAGGTATTCAGTGTTGGAATACCTGATGAAATTTCAAATGAATAATAGTAGATAATAACCGTTATGGAAAGAGGGGATGGTGTATGAAGCTATGTAACTGCGTATCAAGCGAAATTGAGTATTATATGCTTAAATGCAACTTTACAGAGGAAGAAGAAAAAATATTCTTGATGTTATCAAAAGGGAAAACTGCAACGGAAATTTCCGAAAAATTATCCCTATCTGAATCAACTGTAAACAGAAGGATAAAAAACATAATGTCCAAAGTAAATGAGGTGATAACGATGAAAGAGAACGGGGTTCCTATTTGGGAAAAGGTAATGCTTACTGTGGAAGAAGCATCGCAATACAGCAATATCGGTGTAAATAAGATAAGCTCATTGCTTAATGAACCGGGATGCCCATTCCTGTTCTGCGTAGGTAAGGGGAAGAGGTTGGTTAAAAGAAAGGAATTTGAAAAGTTTATAGAAAAAACACTTGAGGTGTAAGTATTGAAATACGAGCCATTATATAGTAGTATGTAGCTGTATAGTGGCTCTTTTTCAAAATGAAAGGGGCAAAAATAATGGGAAAGGATTTAAAAGGAAAAGAACTAGGAATTGGAATAACTCAAAGAAAAAACGGGACTTATCAAGGGAGATATAAAGATAGGTTTGGCAATTCAAAGACAATATATTCAAAAAAGTTATCTGAATTGAGAAAAGATCTTGCTGTTAAAATCGCAGAAAATGAAACATTTGTAAGCGTAAGAGAAAACATAAAATTGGATAATTGGTTTAATCAGTGGATAAAGATATATAAAGAAAAGAGCGTACGCCC
>OIXV01004241.1_pt1 | contig 9999 bp, 6 predicted proteins | sample 1587771 | NCBI WGS metagenome assembly OIXV01 (sample SAMEA3888893, study PRJEB22519) | human gut metagenome | biome: human gut; feature: human-associated habitat; material: faeces | place: Denmark | collected 2010
GAAGATTACAAATGTACATTTGGAAAGGCTGCATTTTTGAAATGGCCGATCATCCGCGGTGTGGTAAGTTTTGTGGATGGTCTGGTTGTTGGCACGAAATGTCTGATGTATTCTGCAGAGATTGCAGGAGATGAAGAAGACGAAAAAGAAGCAGCAAAAAACGCTGCACTTTCTGAAGAAGAGCTTTCTGCAAAGAAAGCCAAAGAAGCGAAGCAGTTCCAGTGGCTTCTTTACATAACTGTGGCAATTTCAATCATATTTTCCGTAGCTGCATTTATGTTGTTACCGTATGCACTGGCCAGTCTGCTTCGTAAGGTTGGAGTCTCCGAGTTTGGCGTAACAGTAGCCGAAGCATTCGTGAAGCTTGCGCTTTTCCTGGGATATATGTTTCTGATTTCCAGAATGAAAGATATTCAGAGAGTATTTATGTATCACGGAGCGGAACATAAGTGTATTAACTGTGTGGAACACGGACTGGAACTGAATGTGGAAAATGTAATGAAAAGTTCCAGAGAACATAAACGCTGCGGAACCAGCTTTTTGCTGTTTGTCATGATCGTCAGCATTATTTTCTTTTTGTTTATCCGGGTGTCTTCACCGGTACTGCGGGTAGTGATCCGTCTGCTTCTGATGCCGGTTATCGCCGGAGTATCTTATGAGATCATCCGGCTGGCAGGAAAAAGTGATAACAAAATTGTAGCATTGTTGAGTAAACCGGGGCTGATGTTACAGCATCTGACAACGAGAGAGCCGGAACCGGAGATGGCAGAGGTTGCTATCGCAGCGGTAGAAGCGGTATTTGACTGGAGAAGTTATCTGAAAGAGAACTTTCCGGAACAATACGGAGAAAAGTCATGAGTACGTTGAGACAATTGCTTTCATGGGGAAGCGAAACATTGGAGAAAGCCGAAGTACCGGACAGCGGACAGGATGCATGGATGTTGATGGAAGAAGTCTTCGGAATAGAAAAAAGCTATTATTTTCTTCATGGAACTGATAAAATAGATCCGGATGTACAAAAAAGATATGAAGAGATGATCCGGGACCGGGCAAAACGGATTCCGGTACAATATCTGACCGGAAAAGCCTGGTTTATGGGGTATGAATTTCTGGTTAATTCCAGTGTGCTGATTCCACGATTTGATACGGAAGTTCTGGTGGAGGAGACAATAAAACATATTATGCCGGGATGTCGGTTATTAGATGTATGTACCGGAAGCGGCTGTATTTTGCTGAGCTTGCTGGAAGAATGTAAGGGCAGGATCAGCGCGGCAACAGGTGTAGATATTTCCAAAGATGCACTGCAGGTTGCAATTGCAAACAGAAACAGGATGGGACTCACAGCGGATTTCAGAGAGAGTGATCTGTTTTCGGATGTTGAGGGAGTTTATGATGTGATCGTGTCGAATCCACCGTATATTGCCACGAAAGAACTGGAGGGACTGATGCCGGAAGTACGGGAGCATGAGCCGATATTGGCACTTGACGGAATGGAAGACGGGTTATATTTTTACCGGGAGATTGTGGCGCAGGCAGGTGAATATCTGGAACAGGGAGGATGGCTCTGCTTTGAGATCGGATATGATCAGGGAGAAGCACTGAAAGAGATGATGACAGAAGCCGGCTATGGACAGGTAAAGATCATCAAAGATCTGGCAGGACTTGACCGGGTAGCCATTGGACAGAAAAACAATAATTGGAATGCATTTTGAATCGTAACTGTGAAGGTACTGAACAGTTACGAAATATACCAGGAGGAAGAGAAATGTTTGATAAATTAGAAGATCTGCTGGTTCGTCTGGAAGAAATTTTAAGTGAATTAAACGAGCCGGGAGTTGCAAATGATCCTGCACGTTTTCAGAAGCTGATGAAGGAACAGAGCGAACTGCAGCCAATTGTGGATGCATACAAAGAATATAAAGCGTGTCAGCAGACGGTGGAAGAGAGTCTGATGATGCTGGATGAAGAATCTGACGAAGAGATGCGTGAGATGCTGAAAGAAGAGCTGGCAGATGCAAAAAGCAGAATTGAAGAACTGGAGACAGAACTGAAGATCTTGTTGCTGCCTAAAGATCCGAATGACAGTAAAAATGTTATCGTTGAGATACGCGCCGGCGCCGGTGGTGACGAGGCTGCTTTATTTGCCGCTGAAATCTATCGTATGTATGTAAAATATGCAGAGTCCCGCAGATGGAAAACCGAGCTGATGTCTCTGAATGAAAACGGGATCGGCGGTTTCAAGGAAGTTACTTTTATGATCAATGGTGCAGGAGCATATTCCCGTCTGAAGTACGAAAGTGGTGTGCACCGTGTACAGCGTGTACCGGAGACAGAGTCCGGTGGACGTATCCATACTTCTACGATTACTGTAGCAATCATGCCGGAAGCAGAAGAAATTGATTTCCAGCTGGATCTGAATGACTGTAAGTTTGATGTATTCCGTGCATCCGGTAACGGTGGACAGTGTGTCAACACCACAGACTCCGCGGTACGTCTGACTCATATCCCGACCGGTATTGTAATTTCCTGCCAGGATGAAAAATCACAGCTCAAAAACAGAGATAAGGCACTGCGTGTTCTGCGCTCCCGTCTGTATGATATGGAGTTGCAGAAACGTCATGACGAAGAAGCGGAAGCAAGAAGAAGCCAGGTAGGTACGGGAGACCGTTCCGAGAAGATCCGTACCTATAACTTTCCGCAGGGCCGTGTGACAGATCACAGAATCAAACTGACCCTGCATCGTCTGGATACAATCTTAAATGGTGATCTTGATGAGATCATTGACAGCCTGATCGCAGCAGACCAGACAGCCAAGCTGGCAAAAATGAACCAATAAACAAAATATGTAAATAAAAGGATCGGAGGAAACATCATGGGAAAATATTTTGGTACCGATGGTTTTCGTGGAGAAGCGAATGTGGATCTGACTGTGGAACATGCTTATAAAGTAGGAAGATTCCTTGGATGGTATTATGGAAGAGAACACAAAGCACAGATTGTGATCGGAAAAGATACAAGAAGAAGCAGCTACATGTTTGAGTATTCTCTGGTTGCAGGACTGACTGCTTCCGGTGCGGATGCGTATCTGCTTCATGTAACCACCACACCAAGCGTTTCCTATGTAGTGCGGACGGAAAATTTTGACTGTGGAATTATGATTTCTGCCAGTCACAATCCATTTTATGATAACGGCATCAAGATCATTGGCGGAAACGGGCAAAAGATGGATGCGGAAGTGGAAGCCATGATTGAAGGATATATTGATGATGATGTTCCGAAGATTCCGTTTGCAACAAAAGAAAAGATTGGTCGGACGGTGGATTTTGCGGCCGGACGAAACCGGTACATCGGTTATCTGATTTCCATTCCTACCCGTTCGTTCAAAAACTACAGAGTAGGACTGGACTGTTCTAATGGAAGTGCTTCCTCGGTAGCCAAGAGTGTGTTTGATGCACTGGGAGCAAAAACCTATGTCATCAATAATGAGCCGGATGGAACGAACATCAATACGAACTGCGGATCAACACATATCGAAGTGCTACAGCAATTTGTCAAGGAAAAACATCTGGATGTGGGATTTGCATATGACGGAGATGCGGATCGGTGTATCGCTGTGGATCATCTGGGAAATGTAGTCGACGGAGATCTGATCCTGTATATCTGTGGAAAATATATGAAAGAGACCGGAAAACTGGAAAATAATACGATCGTCACTACGATTATGTCCAACCTTGGTCTTTATAAAGCCTGTGACAGGGAAGGTATCCGGTACGAAAAAACAGCAGTAGGAGATAAATATGTCTGTGAAAACATGATGGCAAACGGACACAGTCTCGGCGGTGAACAGTCCGGACATATTATTTTCAGCAAACATGCTACTACCGGAGATGGTATCCTGACATCTTTGATGCTGATGGAAGTTATTATTGAAAAAAAACAGTTATTAAATACTCTTGCATCAGAAGTTTCCATTTATCCTCAGCTTCTGGAAAATGTTCGTGTTGCCAATAAAACAGCTGCAAGAAACAACGAAGAAGTAAAGAAGGCAGTTGCCTCGGTGGAGAAAGAATTAGGAGAAGACGGAAGAATTCTTGTGCGGGAGAGTGGCACTGAACCGGTCATTCGTGTTATGGTAGAAGCGAAAAAAGATGCGATCTGTCGTGAAATGGTACAGCGCGTGATTGAAGTGATGGACAAAGAGGGACTGATTTTGTCATGAGAAAAGAGGTACTGGCGGTTGGATGTGCGCTGATGGTGTTCTGCGGCTGTGGAAAAAATAATGCGGCACAACATTATGAAAGCGGCTGGGCGGCTATGGGAAAAAAAGATTACACTACTGCAGTAAACGAATTTCAGCAGGTAATCGATCAAAACAGCAGACTGGCAGAAAGTTACCGGGCAGAAGGAATTGCCTATTATTCAGAAAAGGCCTATCCGGAGGCGATTGCTGCTTTTTCGCGAAGTCTGAACAATATGGATGATCCGGATAAGGAATTTAAAAAAGATGTACAGTTTTATCTTGCCCAGGCACGCATGGATTATGGCGAGGTAGATAAAGCGATTGAAGTGTACAGCGAGATACTGAAGGCCGGGGAAGACGAACAGGCATTCTTTCTGAGAGGAAAGGCATATATTTCCATGGAAGATTATAAAAATGCCGAAAAAGACTTTCAGAGAGCACTGGAAGGCTGTGAAGATTATAATCTGTATATCAATATTTATCAGATTTATGTGGATCACAACAAGGCAGTAGATGGTGATGACTATCTGAAGATGGCTCTGGAGTTAGAACCTCAGGACGGAGAAGATTGCTATCACAGAGGAAGAATCTACGAATATGAAAAAAATTATGAGGCAGCCAGAGATGAACTGAAAACAGCGATGGAACAGGGATATGAGGATGCCATGCTGCTTTTGGGCCGGGTATATCTGGAGATGGAAGATCCGGCAAGTGCCAGATCGATGTATCAGGAATATCTGCAAAAGAGTGAGCAGGGAGCCAAGGCCTACAACGGACTGGCAATGTGTGATATTTATGATGGTGCATATGATAGCGCACTGGAGAATATCGCACAGGGTCTGAAGGAAAATTCCAAAGAGGACGAACAGGGTCTGCTTTATAATGAAATTGTGGCCTATGAATATAAACGGGATTTTGCTACAGCAAAAGAAAAGATGAAAATATATCTGGAACAGTATCCGGAAGATGAGGCGGCTCTTCGGGAGAACGAGTTTCTTTCTACAAGATAGGAGGAAAAAGCATGTATGAGATGGGGGAACAGCTGGAACGGGTGATTCTGGCAGGCGTACAGACATATGAGTCTGATGATACCGTACAATCTTTATATGAACTGAGAGAACTGGCTGAGACAGCCGGGGCCGTAACTGTTGGGACGATCATGCAAAGCAGAGAGACCATTCATCCGGCAACCTATCTGGGAAAAGGAAAGCTGGAAGAACTGAAAGAGTTGTTGTATGATTTGGATGCCACTGGTGTGATCTGTGATGATGAACTCTCACCGGCACAGCTAAATAATCTGGAACAGGAACTGGAATGTAAGGTGATGGACAGAACCATGGTGATTCTGGACATCTTTGCGCAGCGTGCAAAGACCAGCGAAGGAAAGATCCAGGTAGAACTTGCACAATTAAAGTACCGGGCGGCAAGACTGGTCGGTATGCGTGCCTCGCTGTCCCGTCTCGGAGGTGGCATTGGTACCCGTGGCCCGGGTGAGAAAAAGCTGGAGATGGACCGTCGACTGATCCACAGCCGGATCGGTCAGCTGAAAGAACAGCTGGAGCAGGTGCAGAAGCACAGGGAACTGATCCGCAGCCAGCGGGATAAGAGTCAGGTGAAGGTGGCGGCAATCGTGGGATATACTAACGCAGGAAAATCCACACTGCTCAATACAATGACGCAGGCAGGGGTTCTTGAGGAAAACCAGTTATTTGCCACGCTGGATCCAACGACAAGGGCGCTGGATCTTCCGGGCAAACAGCAGATTCTTCTGACAGATACGGTAGGATTTATTCGAAAACTGCCGCATCATCTGATCGAGGCCTTTAAAAGTACATTGGAGGAAGCCAAATATGCAGATATGATCCTCCATGTGGTAGACGCTTCCAATCCCCAGATGGATGAACATATGCAGGTAGTTTATGATACATTGCGCCAGCTGGGGGTGTCGGATAAGAAAATGATCACTCTGTTTAACAAACAGGACCTGTGTACGGATAAAGAACAGCTGAGAGATTTTCAGGCCGATCATGTACTTCAGATTTCGGCAAAGAATGGACAGGGACTTGAGGAACTGAAAGAACTTCTTGCGGATGTTTTGCGGGAAGGACAGATTTATATTGAACGTCTGGTTCCGTATGATCAGGCAGGAAGTATTGCCAGGATCCGAAAATATGGACAGGTGGTGCAGGAAAAATTTCTGGCAGAAGGAATTTCTGTGAAGGCTTATGTGCCGATGGAGGTTTACAGTCAGATCTGAGAAAAGAAGAAAAAAGAGGGCAAACCCTTATGGTAAGGTGCTTTTCCCTCTTTATAAGGTTACATAACGTTCATACCATATATTGTGCAAGTAGAAATTGAGACACAATATATGGTAGTTTTTTGTATTGACAGAGGATAATTGGTTTGCTACTATAGTAATCGACACATCCGTAAAGGAATAATTGCGAGAGGGTCAAAAAGCAGGTGAACGTATAAAATACAACCTGTAAAAGCAACAGGAAAAGAGGATGGAATAATGTTTAATGTGATAAAACGTGATGGAGAAGTTGCAGCATTTCAGCTGAGTAAGATTACCCAGGCGATCGAGAAAGCTTTCCAGGCACAGGAAAAACAGTATACACCGGATATGATGGAGATGCTGGGACTACGGGTAACCGCAGATTTCCAGAAAAAGATAAAAAAAGATCAGGTATCTGTGGAGGATATTCAGGACAGCGTGGAAAATGTGCTGATCCAGTGCGGATATTCTGAGGTGGCGAAAGCCTATATCCTGTATCGCAAGCAGAGAGAAAAAGTAAGAAATATGAAGTCCACGATCCTGGATTATAAAGAAATCGTAAACAGTTATGTGAAAGTAGAAGACTGGCGTGTAAAAGAAAATTCTACGGTTACCTATTCCGTAGGCGGACTGATCTTAAGCAATTCCGGAGCAGTAACGGCAAATTACTGGTTGTCTGAAATCTATGACAAAGAGATTGCAGATGCGCACCGAAACGCAGATATCCATATTCACGATCTTTCCATGCTGACCGGATATTGTGCCGGCTGGTCATTAAAACAGCTGATTAAAGAAGGATTAGGAGGAATAGAAGGCAAGATTACTTCTGCTCCGGCGAAACACCTGAGTGTTCTGTGTAACCAGATGGTCAATTTCCTTGGCATCATGCAGAATGAATGGGCAGGTGCACAGGCATTTTCTTCTTTTGATACTTATCTGGCACCTTTTGTAAAGACAGACCATCTGACTTATCCGGAAGTGAAAAAATGTATCGAAGCCTTTATCTATGGTGTAAACACACCAAGTCGCTGGGGAACACAGGCTCCATTTTCCAATATCACACTGGACTGGACTGTACCGGATGATCTGGCAGAACTTCCGGCAATCGTTGGCGGAAAAGAGATGGACTTTAAGTATAAAGATTGTAAACAGGAGATGGATATGGTCAACAAGGCGTTTATCGAGACCATGATCGAAGGAGATGCCAATGGCAGAGGCTTCCAGTATCCGATTCCGACTTACTCCATCACAAAAGAATTTGACTGGTCCGATACAGAAAACAACCGTCTGCTCTTTGAGATGACATCCAAATACGGAACTCCGTATTTTTCCAACTATATTAACAGCGATATGCAGCCAAGCGATGTAAGAAGTATGTGCTGTCGTCTGCGTCTGGATCTGCGAGAACTGCGTAAAAAGACCGGAGGATACTTCGGTTCCGGCGAAAGCACCGGTTCTGTGGGCGTGGTAACCATCAATATGCCACGGATCGCTTATCTGTCTCAGGATGAGGATGAATTTTATCAGCGTCTGGACCGCCTGATGGATATTTCCGCACGTTCCCTGCATATCAAGAGAGAAGTGATCGGAAAACTGCTGGATGAGGGGCTGTATCCGTATACCAAGCGCTATCTGGGAAGCTTTGACAATCATTTTTCCACCATCGGTCTGGTTGGCATGAATGAAGCAGGACTGAATGCAAGATGGCTTCGTGCAGACATGGCTGATGAGAAGACACAGAAGTTTACAAAAGATGTTCTGAATCATATGAGAGAACGGTTGTCCGATTATCAGGAAGAATACGGAGAACTGTATAACCTGGAAGCAACACCGGCAGAATCCACCGCATATCGTCTGGCAAAACATGATAAGAAACATTATCCGGATATTATTACTGCAGGTCATGAAGGAGATACCCCGTACTATACCAACAGCTCTCACCTGCCGGTAGACTATACTTCTGATATCTTTGATGCATTGGATGTGCAGGATGAACTGCAGACCCTGTATACGTCCGGTACGGTCTTTCATGCGTTTCTGGGAGAAAAACTTCCGGACTGGAAGGCGGCAGCCACACTGGTAAGAAAGATTGCAGAAAATTATCGTCTGCCTTATTATACCCTGTCACCGACTTATTCGGTATGTAAAGAACATGGTTATATTGCGGGAGAACATTTCACTTGTCCGACCTGTGGCAAGAAGGCAGAGGTCTACAGTCGAATTACAGGATATTACCGTCCGGTACAGAACTGGAATGACGGAAAAGCGCAGGAATACAAGAACAGAACCGTGTATGATATCCTTCACTCCGGTGCACCGGCAGAAAAACCGGTGGAAGCAGTGAAAGAGGAGCGGCCGGTGATGGGCGGAAAACATCCTACCAGAACGATGGTAACTATGACAAAAGACGATGTGAAGATCCAGCATCCGGACAGTGTGAAATATCTGTTCACCACAAGTACCTGTCCGAACTGTAAGATTGCGAAACAGATGCTTGCAGAAGCGGAAGAAGAGTATCAGCTGATCGATGCCGAGAAAAACCCGGAACTGGTATCAAGATACGGCATCATGCAGGCACCGACACTGGTAGTCATCGAAGGAGACGAGACAAAGAAATATGTAAATGCTTCGAATATTCAGAAGTATGTGGAAGAGAACGAGTAAAAATAGAAATAAGCGTGGTAACGAGAAAATCCTGAAAACCACAGACAAAGATATAAAAAATCCCCGGCAGAAATCATTCTGCCGGGGATAACTGTTTTGCATTATTTATTATTGTTTTTTACTTCCTGCATCATCAGTGCACGAACCTTCAGTGGAAGTCCGAACAGAGTGATGAATCCGTCAGCATCGTGGTGATCATACATATCACCGGTTGTGAAGGATGCCAGAGACTCGTTGTACAGGCTATATGGAGAAGTTGTACCGGCTTTGATGATGTTGCCTTTGTACAGTTTGAATTTTACTTCACCGGTTACATATTTCTGTGTGGATTCTACGAAAGCCTGGATCGCTTCACGCAGTGGTGTGAACCATTTTCCTTCATATACAACCTGTGCGAACTGGCTGCCCAGTTTTTTCTTAGTTTCCATGGTTTCACGATCCAGAATCAGTTCTTCCAGCTGATCGTGAGCTTCCATCAGGATAGTTCCGCCAGGAGTTTCGTATACACCACGAGATTTCATACCAACGACACGGTTTTCTACGATATCGATGATACCGATACCATGTTTTCCACCCAGTGCATTCAGCTCGGTGATGATCTCAGAAACTTTCATTGCTTTTCCGTTCAGTGTTTTCGGAACACCGGCTTCAAACGTCATGGTTACATATTCCGGCTGATCCGGAGCATCTTCCGGGGAAACACCGAGAACCAGCAGATCTTTGTAGTTTGGCTCATTTGCAGGATCTTCCAGTTCCAGACCTTCATGGCTGATGTGCCACAGGTTACGGTCACGGCTGTAGCTGTGTTTTGCATCGA
>OIXV01004251.1_pt1 | contig 9982 bp, 6 predicted proteins | sample 1587771 | NCBI WGS metagenome assembly OIXV01 (sample SAMEA3888893, study PRJEB22519) | human gut metagenome | biome: human gut; feature: human-associated habitat; material: faeces | place: Denmark | collected 2010
ACGGGACTGATGAACCGGCCAAAACGGCTTCACAGCGTCACAACCTGCACGCGCGGCTGAAAGCTGCAAAGCCGCTTTTCAAACCGGTTTTTCTACTTTTTAAGCAGGATAAAATGTTCTGATTTTATGATGTGAAGTGGTTATTCGTCCGTTTCACAGCCGCTTGAGAGACAAATCAGAGCATGGGAGATGGAATCCCGCGAACGACCGCGGACGTTCTTCGAGACGGTTTTCATGATGCCGTTCTGGACCAGGTAGCGGCGGAACGCGACAGAGTCACCTGCCCGCAGACCAAGCCGCCGCGTCATAAATTTTGGAAAATCCTCCTTCAGCTCAAACGCAATGAAGGTATCTCCCTGGCTGTCGGCGTATCGGAAACCCAGCTGCTCCGGGGTCATCTCCGAGGCGTCCGGCGCGATGAGGGAGTCGTACTGAGCTGGGTCGCGGAGCAGGTCGAGCGCCATGGCGAATCGGCGCTGACGCTCGGCCTGCTGATCCTCGCGAGTTGCGATCAGTCGTTGTGCCCAGTCGGTCAGGGGACCGGTATGTTCGGTAATGCCGAACAGCTCGTCATCCAGTTCTCGAGCAACGACCCACAGATACGCCTGCTCATAGCGAACACCATCGAGGGAAAGCCGCTCGATGTGTCCGCTGATGAATGCGGCCAGCCGCTCGGCGTTCTTCATCAGCGCCCCAAATGCATTGCGCAGGACAGCGACGTGCGCGGGATTGGCGTTCTCGAAAGCCGGCCAGTCCAGTGCAAAAATCGTATTCTCGGTAGGCAGGGCATCGCCGACTATAACTGGCAGAGTGTTCAGCGGGTGCTTAGCGATACCGAGGGAGAGAAGTTCGCAGTGGGTGTTCTGAATGGCGCGCGTCAGCTCGCGCTGAACCGGCTCACTGTCCAAATTGACAAAGACCGGCAGACCATTCACCTTCTCCAAGGTCTGGATGTCCTTTTTCTCCTGGAGCGAAATCTCAAGGAGGCGGACGGCGCTCTGCCCATCACTGCGGCCAAAGGTGAAACCACCGAGGACATTACGGAGCAGATCACGCTGCATTTGAGCCGCTGTCTCGTTCTCGCTGAGCCGCAGTGCTGGGTAAAAAAACGGCTTTGCGTCCTCCTCCAGCAGCGGCATCAGGGATGCCAGAACCGCGGCGTGCATCGCCCACACGACTGCAATAGGCGTTTCGCGGAGGGCGGTTGTGACTGGCTCCACAGAGGGCGGAACGAGAAAACGGGTGTTGGTTCTGAGCTGATCTCGCCACTCCGACATTCGGTTGACATAGATTGGATTTTTCAGGAAATCAAGCGCCGTCAGCTGACGCGCAGTCTGAACAAGGGCGCGCTCCTTGCCGGAGAGGTTGATTCCGGCGATACCCACGCCATTCTCGCTGACCGCAGCCTGAACGGCTGACAGCAAAATGCCTTTTTTGTACGCGAAAACCTCGATTTCGTAACGAATTAGGCACTCATCACGCATGACGATGATGTTGGGCGCCGGAAGCGGCAGCATCTCGAAATAAGTATCGCCGTGGTCAGCGAGTCCGCGCTTGTCGGCGTGAAGCTTTTCAGCGGTGTTGAGCTGACCGCGCACAGCGGCCTTCCACTCGTCGATGACCTCCAGCTGGTCGTCGGTCAGCATGTCGCGCGAAAAGTTGCGCGTGAAGGCCTTGGGTGCCTCGAAGACAAACGATTCGCGGTCGAAGATTTTTTCGCACAGCCCCTTTATGAGTTTGCGTGCGCCGTTTATAACTTTTTTATTCATTTTGATCTTCCTTTCTGAGAAAAAAGAGGGAAAACTCCCCCTTTTTAGTTGTTCTGATCCACATTCAGAACCGCGCTCATGATCTCGAGCGCGTGCTCCTTGCTGCGGGCGTCGATGTGCGCATAGCGTGTCGTCGTCAAATACGAGGCGTGCCCGAGGTAGCTCTGAATCTCGCGCAGACTGCATCCCTCGTGGAGAAGCAAGGTCGCGCAGGTGTGCCGCAGGTCGTGAAAACGAATTTTCGGCAGGTCACTGTGCGCAATCCGCCAGCGAAAGTGGTCGCTAACGTACTCGGGCGAGAACAGCTTGCCATTCGCATCGACGAACACATAGTCTGCGTCTGCGGTCCGGTATCGGCGCTTTTTCGCTCGGTTTTCCTCGATTTGAGCCTTGCGGCGTTTCAGCCGCTGGTGGATATCGTCCGACAGCGGGAATGCGCGGCGGCTCGCCTCGGTCTTGAGGTCGTTGCTGCGGACAAGCTGGCGTTTGCCGTTAATCCGGACTTCAGCGACCTTGTGCCGGATTTGGAGGGTGCCGGTCTCGAAGTCGATGTCCAGCCAGCGAAGGCCAAGGATCTCGCTGCGGCGCAGGCCGTAGATGACTCCAATGCGGACGATATCCTCAATCGGGTCGCCCTCGAACAGCCGGAACAGCTGCTCGATCTGCTCCACGGAGAGCGTTTCGCCTTGGAACGTTTCGACACGAGGCGCTTTGACGCATTTTACGGGGTTTAAAATGGGTGCGCCGTTACGGATCTCATCGTTGAACACCGATCTGATCAGCGTCAGATGGTGCTGAACAGTGTTCGCGGACAGGCCTGCATCGCTCAAAAATTCGCAGTAGCTTTCCAGGACGGTGGGAGAGATCTCGTCCATCGTCAGGTCGAGCTTGCGGAAGTAGGGCAGTAAGCGGGCGGTAATGTGCTCGTAGCCCTCGAAAGTGGAGGGTGCCACCTCGGAGCGCTTGCGCGTCATCCAGCGGCGGACGACCTCGTCGAACGGTACCTCACCGACTTCGGCCACAGCCCAGCCGGCTTGGCGGGAGCGGCGGTCGTAGTCCGCCTGCAACTCAACCAGCTTCGCGTCGAGCAGCTGCTTGGCGCGGCGCTGGTTGCCTTGTACCGGCAGTCCGGTGCTGACCCATTTCTGGTGCAGCTTGCCAGTGCTGTCTGGGATGCGGAGGACTAGGTAGAACTTACCGTTCTTCTCTTGGAGCGTGCCGGTGACGGCTGATTTCATGTGTCTCATTTGTTTTTTCATTTCCTTTACAAGTGACAAAAGTTATGATAAACTGATATATATGAAAAATCCGGCCGGATTTGCTTACTTATTGTGCAAATATCATATCACGCAGCGAACGTTCTGACGATGCAGTTTTAGGGCGTTCTGGTTACACACTCACGGGGGATTTATTTTGAGACTAGTATTAGACAAAGAGAAACGGCCGCAGCTCGAAGGGACTGCGACCGTAAATGACGATATTTTCCAGAGCGAACAGCACCGAGGGGTGCGCTTGGTACTGGATCAGCTACATACTTTTTTCACGGCATGCGAGCTGATGGACCTGCCGTTCGATAATCCGTTTGTGTTCTTTGTAAAACTCGATGACGTACTCCACCATCCGGACAAATTCCGCTTGGACGGCAAACCGGCAGACCTGAATGAACACCGATTTCTTCCCATGGGAGTGCTGTTGCTGTATGCGTGCTACGGCAACGACCTGTTCGCGTTATCCGATGCGGCGCGTGATGCTCATTTCAGCACATTGTGGCAGCAGCCTTGTCTGCGGTATATCGAAGAAGAACTGAATCGGCTGGGCATCAAGCAGACGATCTGCCGACTTGTTGCGCGCACAGAGCGGCGAGAGATTTACCGGCTTTACCCGGAGCTGATTCAGTTTAACGAAAATAACGCCTATTTCAGCCTGAGCAATGGTACACTCCCGCTGCAGGATGTTGCGTGCAGTGTGGAAATGCCTGATGTTTTTGTTCGGGATTTGTATCATTTGTTTCTCTCCTATTACGCAGTAGATCATAGCGGAACATGCTCTATTTCTGCGAATGCGAAACTTCCGGCGGCAGCGCAGAAAGTAGCGGTGTATATGGAAGGCCTGTTAAAACTGCGTGATTTGGAGCGAAATGCTGTGGAGAATGCTGAGCAGCTGTCTAAGAAAGTGATAGAATTGCTTGCTTTAGCAGAAGCTTATCCTTGTCTGTTTCATTCAATACCGAGTTGTCCGGTACCTCCTTGCGCTGAACTCAAGAAGTTTTATACGCAGGTTCATAGTGATAAACCCGTTGAATCTAGTCGACTGGGCAGTAAGAAAGCACGAGATACAGCATTAGCTAACCTAACAAACGCAATCAGTCCGCTTTCGAAAACGCAATTCGATGGATTGGTTGAACGACTGTATCAATTGCTGCACAGTTACGCCGATAACCCGGCATTTCAGTTTTTCGATACCGCATACAAACAGATGGCAGTATTTCCGGCGTCTCGGAGAATAGCCCCGGCTTATTTCTGGAGACTGTTCGTTCAACACGCCGATCCTCTCTATAAGCAGAAAACATATCTGGTATCGAATTCTACCAAAGCCGCCGATTTCTCGCTCAAGCCATTTGTTCAGGAGGGCTTCCCTGATCTGCAGAGCGCAGAGCGTAAATCCAATAGCCGCGTAGAGCGTCAATGCAGGCTGTATGAGGAACTGGTGAAGTACTTCGAGGAGAACGGCAAAACGGTCATACCCGGTGCGGATATGGCTGAAGAGATTGAGCCGTCAATCAGTCTGCATTACCTGCAAAAGCACTTGCTCGCGAACTTCGATATTTACACAGACACGGGTATTACCGGTACAACGCTGTCGAATGAGGTTCCACTTTACCGTTTGTTCAGGCCGCTATACGATGCGCTGACTTCGATGGACGGCGAGCTATGGAAACAGATGCCGGACAGCGCATCATCTTCGGCCACGATTGAACAGGCGGATAAGTTTTATTGTAAGGAGCGCAGCGATACCGATGCATTGAAATTTCTGCGTGAGTCAAAGGGGCAGCCACCTATCGAGCGAAAGAAGAACTTGACGCTCAAGCAATGCTGGAGCTTTGTGGACGCAGCCTTGATTGCAAAAGACGGTTCGCTGACCGAGCGCATCAATACCTATATCGCAGAGCATAAGGAACTGTCCGAGTACGCGGAGCAATCCGAAGAAAATCGCAAGATTCTGCATTGGACGATTTACCGTATGGCGCTGGAACGCTGTGCGTACTCGCTTTCCCGCTCGCTGATGAAACAGTTCATGCAGATGTTCGACAAGTGGCTCGGTAAGCAGGATCTCGAGAAGCTGTGGACTGTGTTTTTTGAAGAACACAAGGAAGCATTCTTATGGAATACGATAGCAGACAAGATTCGATTTGGCCCGGTGCAGATGTATGGGCGTATTCTGGGTCAAATTGATTTGCCTGCGGCTCAGCTGCCTGCACCGCAGGAGGTTGCAAGGGACTGCGGCATGGTGCTCCTCGGCGGAGAGAATGCTGACAGTCATGCGGCGTACATCGCTGAACTGGAGCAAAACCATGTTCTGGCAATGTACAGACTGCAAACGCCCGATGGTAACTGGTCGGAGAAATGTATAAAAGCCGCCCTGCTGGCTCAGCAAAGCGGCTTTTCGGGTGTCGTTCTTCCGGTGTATACCTTATATAAAGAACTGGTGCAGGATACGGATGACGCAGAATCTATCCATCTGAAACTCTGGGCGCAATATCATATGCAGTATACGGCAGCGATTCGAGGTATCGGAGAGGAATGCGGTAACGATTTCGCCATGATCGGCGAGGTGGAGTGTCGGGACAGTGAACCGGCGACACTGAACGCGCTCAATGTCATCAGCTTCTGGCTGGCGCAGGACGGTGCGGATGCAGTCATTGTCCGATATGACGGTGCGCTGACTGGGCAAGTTGTCAACCATATAGCTGCGCTGGCTGGGCGGCTGGCCGTGCCGCTGTTCCTGCAATCGGAGACCATGGCCTTGGAGCAGAGATGCAATCTGCTTGCCGAGACCGCCATCTTTGGCTATGCGCAGCCGCTGCCGATCAGCTGACACACGCAAGTGCCTGCTCGAGCCGCTGCAGACTGCGGGCGTTCTCGCTGATCTCCGGATGTATGTAGCGAGATGTGGTGATCGGATTGGAATGCCCCATATAAGCCTGAATATCCGTCGTTTCGCAGCCTCGCTGTGCCAGACTGGTTGCGCAGGTGTGACGCAAATCGTGAAAACGGATATACCGCATGTCATGTTCCTTCAAGAACTGCCGAAACTGTCTCCTCAAACATTCCGGGTGGAGCGGCAAACCGTAGCGTGCTGTCAGTATCGGACCGGACAGACGGCGTGGCTGACGCTTGCGCAAAAGCTGTTCTACCTCCGGATGGAGAGGAAAGGAACGGAAGCTGGACTGGGTTTTCAGCTTGTCGCTGCATATCGTACGGCAGCGCCCGGATTCATCATGGACGCGCTTAGCACTATGCCGTACATGCAGTAGCTTTTTCTCCCAGTCGACGTCCTCCCAGCAAAGGCCGCAGATTTCGCCGATGCGCATGCCGTACAGGAGCGCGAGCAGTACGGGAAGATGCAGGTCGGTTCCTTTCAGCTCCTCCAGCAGCTTTTGCTGTTCTGAGGCAGAGTACGGACGCGGAATATTGCGTTCCACGCGCGGCAGCTGTACACCGCAGATTGGATTGCTGCGATTGAGTCCGCAGCTGCAGGCGGAGGTAAACGCGGTCTGCAATAATTTAAAGTGCATCTGTATCGTGCGCGCTGAATAGCCATACGCGAGCATTGCATCGCGGTATTCCTCCATTGCCATAGGAGAAACACGGCATAATGCTAAACCCTTCTCGTCAAAGAACTGGCAGGCGTGACGCACAACAGCGGTATAGCGTACAAGGGTGCTTTCTGCAATCGACTCGCGGCAATCGTCAAGCCAGCGCTTCAGCCATTCGGATACCGGCTGATAGCGCAGCTCCGGCGAGATGTCCCACTTTTCGCACTGCTCATCCATGCGGTTGATTTCGTAAAGCTCGGCCAGAACACGGCGGCGAGCCTGCTCGACCTGTCTGGAGGACTGATCGATTTTCAGACCGGTGCTTTGCTGATAACGGACACGGCAGTCATTCTCGTCATACTTGACGCGAAGATACCAGTATCCGTTTACGCGCACTGCGCTGACGACGATATTTGTTTTCATAACAGGAACCTCCTCTGATAATGTCTTTACAGGATACTGGAATCCTCGATTTTTCGCGATGCAGTTACAGCGCGGAATGGCTACACACTTTATTTATGGGCAAGCTGATAAAACATCGTTCGTTTCATGCCGGTTCGCCGCATGGCCTCCCGTGCGGTGATTTTGCCGGCTTGCCAGAGTGCAAGGACTTCCTCCCAGTTATCCGGCAGGGAAGTGGAAGGCCGCCCGAGGTGTTTGCCTTTGGCTTTCGCGACGTCGATGCCTTCGCGCTGCCGCTGATGAATAGTCAGGCGCTCCTGCTCGGCGATCGTGCCGAGGACTTCAATCAGAATGTTGTTGACCATCTCGAATACCCATTCCTGTCCCGGCGGCAGGTCCATCATGGTGGTCGGCAGGTCGATCACCTTGAGATGGATGTTGTTCTCCTTGAACCATTGCAGTTCGCTGTGTATGTCGGCTTTGCTGCGGCTGAGCCGGTCGAGCGACTTTACGACAAGCGTATCGCCGGAGCGCAGCATAGCAGACTTGAGCGCCTGATAGCCGGGACGGTCAAGATTTTTGCCGGATTCCTTATCCGTGATGATTTCTCGATCATCTGCGCCGAGCGCGCGAAAGGCCTCGAGCTGACGATCGAGATTTTGCTCGCGCGTGGAAACGCGGGCGTAGTAGAATGTTTTATGCACCATATCACCTCAAAAAAGTGTCCGGAAAGGTCTTACGCTTTCCGGACATTTCCGTTTATTACAGACGGACCTTTTCGGACAGATTTTTGCTGCGGATTTACACTGTCCGAAAAGGTAGACCTTGTTGGATGCTTAGTCATCGTCAATGATGTCGGCGAGCAGACCGATAATAGTCAGCGCACCGAGAATGACTTTTCCTGCGTTCATCTTTTCACCCCATTTCAGCTGTCAGAGAAATTTTCGACGGCCTCGATAATCAAATCGACCACCGCGCCTACAGCCTGGAAAATTGGGCCTAAGGGAATCATACACAACGCCTCCTTTCAATCAGTATGCGTAAAGTAGCTCTCCGGTCATCTCATGGAGCAGAGTTGGGTCATACAGCATTTCCTCGATTTCTTCCTCGGAGCAGCCATAATCAAGCAGTGCTTGCACCTCATCAGAGGTAACGCCGAATGCCTTTGCCACGTTAAACAAGTCGTCATAGTTCGGAGGCGTATCTACGCAGTAGTCGCGGTAATATGGAGAATAACGCCGCCACCAATGTTCATAGCTGGTTCTCGGCGCGAATGCCCCGGTAGTGATACGGCCGTTATGATTGATTTTCATGATTTCGCCCTCCTGCGGTTCGAGAATATCGGTGGGCGCTTTCAGCCGCAGCTTTTTGATTGCTTTGCAAAGAATTTCCTGTGTCGAGGCGTAAATCAGAAATCCATCATAGAACATGATGCACAACGGGTTGTCTCCGACAACAAACCAGATGGAGTTGTCCTTATCCAATACGGTAAAGACGAAAGAACCCTCGACCGCTTCAGCCATAGATTTCAGGCTGTCGAAGTCGAGGGTCTTGTTTTTCTCTAAAAGCTGAACGGCGACGTAGCTGTCCGTTTCCACGCTTGTCATCGGAAGGTTTTCTTCCATGCGAAGCTCCTTGTCATTCCAGAGAACGCCATTATGCGCAAGCGCAAAGCTGTTTCCATCAACGTGACCAAGGAACGGGTGATTGTTCTGGTTAAACTGTGCATTACCCTGAGTCGTCATACGGGTATGACCCATGATGACGTTCACTCCGTGGGGAATATGAATCTTCATCTTTCGAGCGGGAAGGGGACGCTTATAGATGCGCAGACGGTCATTGAAATTGTAGGCGATGCCCGTTGCGTCCGTGCCGCGCACTTGACACTCTCTTGCGAGGGTATTCAGAATTTTGTTCTTTGTGTGAGTGCTCAGGCACTCCTTAAAGTCGATTAAGCCGAATAAACTGCACAAATTTCATTCCTCCTCATTGGTGGTATTGACGGGTTCATTGACATACAGCCGGCGCTCTTTGAGATACTGGATAAGCTCCGGCTCGTTGATATCGTCCAGAAAATCAAACCAGCTAAGCTCCTGTACAGCGGTGTCGGACATAGAAATGGCCACCTCGACGAGATGGTTGACCATCTGCAAGGTGGCTTTGAGGGTATTCAGCTTCAAAGTTCCGCGGAACATCCGGATTTCAACCGTATCTGCGTTCGTGAGATTGACCGCCGTATAACGTCCGGCACAGGAATTCTTGGCGTGGCTCATCTGTTCGGAGGGCGTGAGTCGGATACCGTACCGTGCCGCCCAGCGGTTCATCTGGGACTGTGTGCGACGGCTGAAACGTAGCAGCTCCGCCCAGAATTTCTCAACGAAGTACAGCAGGCGGGCAATCGCAGCTTCCTGCTGTTCGTAAGTACAGCCAAAGGCCAAGCGAGAGATGTGAACATGAAGCCCGCAGGTTCCGGCGGCATGGCTGAGATACCCCATGCTCTGCGCCTTGCGCAACACCTCCGCCCACGGCATTTCATTCAAATGATACTCGAGCGTCATCGGATGGGTGACAAGCTCAAGGCCCTCATCCAGACTGCCGTCTGTCTTGATGTAAAGATTTTCTGCATCCTTATTCGCAATATCAAGCAGCTTCTGCGCATTGCTGTTCACCGTGCCGCCGTCGTCGATTTCTAACTCTACGCCGAAATGACGCAGACCCTTGCCGTGGAAAACGAGGTCGGGCGTGTAGCTGTATCCATGGATAATGTCACAGTGCTCATCCCAGCAGGACGCGCAGTAAGCGTTGTCGTCGCCGTCCCAGTACGCGCGGTCGCGGTGGATAATGCGGCCGCAATCATCGCAGCGGACGTAGTACTCGTCGAAGCAGTGATCGCAAAGCGTGTGCGTATCGTCCTCGACGGCATTTTCCTCGTAGACCCGATCAGCGCAGTGGTCGCAGATTACGGTCAGGCGATTTGCGCAGTCCTCGCAGAGCC
>OIXV01004255.1_pt1 | contig 9977 bp, 8 predicted proteins | sample 1587771 | NCBI WGS metagenome assembly OIXV01 (sample SAMEA3888893, study PRJEB22519) | human gut metagenome | biome: human gut; feature: human-associated habitat; material: faeces | place: Denmark | collected 2010
GGCATGCGCATCCTCCTTGAGCGAAGAAATCAAACGGCAACAGTGTATCGCTTCGGTGCAAAAAGGGCGAAACCACAGCCTCGGCAGCCCCGTGGTCAAAAGCCTATTTCGATGTGTGCTCGGCCGCTTCGATCACGTGTTTGGCAAGAATCGCGGTGGTCACAGCCCCCACGCCGCCCGGCACGGGTGTGATGGCGTTAACGATTGGCTCCGCAGCATCAAAATCGACGTCGCCGACCAGCTTGCCGGCGGCCTCGTCCCAGTTAATGCCCACATCGATGATCGTCTGACCCTCGCGAACCGCATCCGCGCCAATCGTGCGCGCGCGCCCAACGGCCGCAACCACAACATCAGCCGCACGACACTCGGCAGCAAGGTCGCGCGTGTGCGTATGGCACGTCGTCACCGTGGCATTGCGAGCCGTAAGCATGGCGGCAACGGGACGGCCAATCACCAGAGACCGACCGACGACCGCGACCTTGGCCCCATCCAGCTCAACACCGTAATGATCCAGCAACGCCAACACGGCCTCAGCCGTGCAAGGAGCAAAGCCCTCACCACGACCCGAAAGCGTGGTAAGCAGCGAGGCCGGCGTCATGGAGTCGATATCCTTGGCGGGATCGAGTGCCGCGGCAACCGCATCCTCGTCAAGCCCAGCGGGCAGCGGGCGAAACACTAGGCAGCCATGAACGGCGGGGTCGACATTGATGTCCTTAATAGCCGCCAGCAGCTCATCCTGCGAAGCATCGGCAGGAAGCAAAACGCGGCGAGCATCGATGCCAACCTTCTCGCAGCGCTTGAGGGCGCCGCGCTCGTACGACAGATCGTCCTCGCGCTCGCCCACACGAACGATGGCCAGCGTCGGCACAACGCCGCGTTCGCGCAAAGCAACGCAGCGAGCGGCAAGTTCCTCGGCCAAAGTACGGGCAACGGGAGCCCCTTTGAGCAGCTCGGCCATGGCTATCCCCTCTTCCTGGCTGCGTCGGCGGCACGGCGCGCCAGCGCATCGGCACGCGGCAGCCACGTATCCAGCAGCTCATCGCACGCCGCCTCGAGCTCCTCGGCGCGCGCCCGGTCTTTCATAGACGTGGTATTGGCAAAGAGCGTCAGACTCGCACCCTGCATGGCGGCGCGGCAGAACACGGCACCGCAGGCAACGTCGGACAGCAGCTGGCGCGACCCCTTGTCCGCCATGTCCTCGAGCAGCGCCAGCGCGCGCCCGCAGGCATCCATAATGCGATACGGTGGCATAGCCGCCACGTGCAGCGCATCCTGAATCGCAGCCGGTCGAGCCGGATCCGCGCGCGAAATACCGTACGCCGCGGACACCTGCCCGTAGGCACGAACATCCTCGGCGACCAGACCCACAAGTTCCTGCGCCAACTCATCCGCCTGGGCAAACGCGTGCGCCAAATCGTCCGCTCGATCGGCAAGCGCGGGATTGGTCGCCCCGTAGCGCGCGACCATCCCGCACAGCGAGGCTCCCAGCGCGCCCACAAAGGCGCTCGCGCTGCCACCGCCGGGAACCGGCTCGCGCGCGGCAAGTGCCTCGGCAAATCCGCGACAGGTTTTATCCATCATCTCTTGGCTCATACGCACGCACCTTCAAGTCATATAGATCGGTCGGGCGGCAACCGCCGGCCAACTGTATCGATCAAGTAATGGTGCTAAGTCTAGCCCATAAGCACATGAGCGTCAGCGCATCTGGCCATCGCGGATTTCTATGACACACGATAGGCGTCGGCGCCGCAAGCATGGGACATATGACCCGCCTTTCGAGACTTCCGGACGTCAAAAACTGAGGCATATCTATAAACAAGGGATCTGTTGGGGCAACGACCGCGTACACGCGCCCCATTAAAACAACGGGCACCTCACCCTGGGGAGAGCCGGCAGCACCGGACCTCCCCTCTTTTGCGCCCGGACATATTGCCACTTAACGGCGCAAATCCGGCCATCAGAATGGGACACATGGCCCACCCTAGCGAGCCGTCCACGCGTACAGTAAAGGCAGGTAATCCATGGGCGGTTACAGATGAGGAGACACGACCATGAAAAAGAAGGCCTTTGCGATTCTCACCCTCTGCATCAGTCTCTTTGCTGCGGTTGCCCTGGTGGGTTGCGGCGGAAGCGGTGGCGCTACCGGCAGTGGCGGTGGCGGCGGAGCAGAAAAACCAGCCGTGGATATGAGGACCGACTTCATCTGGTTTAAGGTCGAGGTCCCCGAGGGCGTCGAGATCACCGACGTCGCTGGCGACACCGCCGATAGGGCCCAGTTTAAGTTCACCGAGAGCGAGCACGCCAGCGATCGCTTCATCCCTGTCTTCGACTCTGACAAGAACGCCGACGAGCTGTTCGACTACGAGGCAAAGTGGAAGGCCAACTCCGGATGGACCGAGAGCGACCCCGTTAAGTACAACGGCAAGACCTGGCGCAGCGCCTACTTTACGCACTCGGGCGGTGTGACGACCGAGTACTTCACCGACGTTGACGGTGGCAGCGTGTATGTGCGCATCGACAACGTCGAAGAGCACCAGGACGCCGTCGAGACCATGATGAAGTCCCTGGAGTTTGCCGATGACATCGCCAAGGCCAAGACCGAGGCCATGGACGTCAAGCTCGACGATATCGAGATCAAGCGCTAAAGCTCCAACGGCATGCAGCAGCGCCGTTTTAGCTCAGCCGGGATGCAAGGTGTGACTCCTTGCATCCCGGTTTTTTGTGTTCGAAAGCGCCCGGTCACATCACCATATTGAGCACGTTGACGAATTCCTGCGCCTGGGAGCGGCTGCTCAGGCTAAAGACACAGGCAGTCAACAGCCGGTTACGTAGAAAAACGTCGCGGTCCTTGATCCTGTTGACCCTTTTCGCGGTCGCGCGCAGAACACCAAATCGTGTCCGCACGAGCAAATAAACTAATACTACAAGGAATATAAGCCGCCATCCAAGGATGGCGAAGTGAGACAAAGGGTTAGCAATAGCGAAGATTTAAGTCTAAAATCCTTAGGAAGTGCTAATATATAGTTATTGAAAGAGGCTAAGCTGCAGAGACGCGAATTGATCCGCATCCTCGAAGAAGCCGGCTTCATCTCGAAAGGAGGCACTAATCACGAGAAGTTCGTCAAAGGAGATAAACTCGTGCTCGTGAAACGCCATCGAGAGATTGAGGATCAAATTACCAAAAGAATCTTAAGGCAGGCAGGACTTCGATAGCTCATCCTCATCACATTTCGCATCGAGTTTTAGAGGAGTTCTTACATGGTTTACATATGGGAATTCGAGTTCTTTGATTCGGACGGCGTTGTCGACGCTGTGCCATGTGGCTCGCTGGGCGGAGGTGGAACGTTCGGATCCGACCTAAACGACGCTGTCGAAAGCGCCGCTGATTTTCTCGCATGCATGGTCGATGACCACCTAATGGGCGGCGTCGACCTGCCTGCGCCGGACTTTGGCCAGGAGCCGCAGCACGGTGGCAAGATTATCGCCGTGGCCGTCAGTCGCGAACTCGGCGACATCCCCGCCGTCACCGCAGCGGATGCCGCGCGTATGCTCGGTGTTAGCTCAGCACGGGTATCGCAACTGATAAATGCAGGACTGTTGGATTCATGGAAGGATGGCACCAAGCGCATGGTGTCCAAAGCTTCCATCGAGGCACGACTCGCCGACGCACCAAAGGCAGGGCGCCCAAAAGAGGTCCCTATTGCTGTATAAAGCAATAGCGTTGCGGGTTTTTTCATTTGTCAGATTAGCTGACAAGCTCTCTCAATTCGGGACTCGCTGCGTCCCGAATTGTGCTGGACACACTGCCGCAGGTAGCCGCGCATCCTCAATCCAAAGTACGAGAGGTGTTCCCATGACAGACAGACCGAAAACAACACTGCGCGACTGCATCTACGGACTTGCCGTCGGCGACGCGCTGGGCGTTCCCTACGAGTTTATGCCTCGCGGCACGTTCGAATGCACGGACATGATTGGCTACGGCACACATGGGCAACCCGCCGGCACCTGGAGCGACGACACATCTATGACGCTTGCTACCTGTGACTCGATTAGGGAGCTCGGGTATATCGACACCGCAGACATGCGCGACAAGTTCGTAAGCTGGATTGCCCGTGGCGAGTATACGATCGACGGCGTTTTCGATTACGGCGGCACGACCGCTCGAGCCCTGCGCACCGGCAAAGGAGGCTCCGGCGAGCGCGACAACGGCAACGGATCGCTCATGCGCATCGCGCCCCTGGCGTTCACCGACGCGACGGACGAAGAGATCTGCGAGGTCTCCGCGATAACGCACGCTCACAGAACGTCAACTGAGTCATGCGTCATATTTGTCGAGCTGATGAGGTCCGCGATGGACGGCGTGCTTCCCTCATGGGTGCTCCAGCTGAAAGACGTGCCCGAGCGTGAAATCAGGTCTGGCGGCTTCGTGCGCGACACCCTTAAGGCCGCCAGCTGGTGCTTTGTCAACACTAACAGTTACGAAGATTGCGTCCTTGCCGCCGTCAACCTGGGCGACGACACCGACACCACCGCAGCCGTCGCAGGCGCCCTCGCCGGCACAGCCTACGGCATGGACGCAATTCCGCAGGAGTGGATCGACACCCTGCGCGGCAAAGAGCTGATTGAGAGCTGCTTGTTTTAGATCGCGGCGGCAACAGAAACAAGCCAGGAGGCATCATGGAGAGGAAGACTGCACACATAGATGAGTTCCAAGTGGACGAGCACGAGATTCCGCTACTCCCAGCAGGGCTGAAGGAGGAAGGAGACCTCTATGTCCTCCCCGACGGGCGTTATCTTCCCTGCGGAGTCTACAAGACCGCGGACGGCGACTTGCTCCTCTATGAGCCATCCGAACTTAGTTTCTTCGGGCAGATGACTACCCAATTCAAAGAGAGCTAAAGGCTTGATTGCCCGTTAGATCGACACTGTTCCAAACCAGGGGATGGGTGGAGAAGGGGGTCATAGAAAAGGGCCGGTTGCAGCCGGCCCTTTAGACATTAGCTCCTGCGTTGCCCGCGTCTCCGAAGTTTAAGCGCTGAGGAGCGGGTTCCGCGGCACACCTTGATTTTACACGGTGGGGCAGCTCTTTTGCAGCCGTCCCACCGTTTATTTAGATCTACTACGACGGGACAGCTCGCACTACTGCGCACTGTCCCGTACCGCCCCCCTACTTACCAAATATCGCGCCAAACAAACCCTTGCGTTTGGGCTTTTCCTCTCGGTAGGAGCCCTCGGCCACCGCTGCCACCTGACGCGGTTGCTCGCCGCCTCCACGGCGTACGATCTGGTATAGGAACGGCGATTTAACGTATTTGACCTCGATGGGCGTGGCATGCACGGTGCTTTCGCTCGACAGCATCACGTTGGGATTGAGCGGTGCCACCACATGTGTCTCGCGCTTGTCGCTAAACACCACCGCGGCCGCACGACCCGTCTGGCCGTTTACGGCAATGCGCACCTGCTCGCCTTCGCGGCTGTCCGACGCCGGACGATCGACAAAGTAGACCGGCACCATCACCAGACCATCCTTGTGCTTGCGGGCCTTGCGCGCCCACGTGCGGATACTCTTTTTATTGAGCCCTAGCACCGCCTCGGCATCGTTGCCGGCAATGTCGAGCGCCAGCTTATCAATGACCACCTGGTCCTTGGTAGACGCATCGACGGAGACAACGCGGAAGTCGCCTTCCTGCATGGCAGGATCGAACGGCCCCACCTTGGCAAAGTCCCACGGCTCCAAAATGCCCATAAGACGAACGTCCAGGTAGTTTGCCCTGGGATAGGCCCAGTCGAGCACCTCGTAGTACACCAAGGTCTCCTTGCTCAGCCCCTTGCCCGGGAAGGACGCCATCATGCGCAAATCCGCGAGCGCCATGGGAAAGTAGAAGAGCATCATGTCGTTTTGGATTGCATCTTCCACGTCGTGACCGGCAAAGGCTTCCGCATACTGGTGCACCAGCTGCAGCGCGTTGGCACGTGCCTGCTGCGGCGAGATTTCGCAGGGAATACCCTGCTCGGGTACATACTCCGCACCAACGCCCATGGTCAGGCGCTTGCTAAAGGTACCGGGCTTGAGTAGGTCTGCAACGCCGATCTTATTGCCGCAGGACGGGCACTCAAACACGCGCTGGGTCGACTCGCCTTCGAAGGATGCGCCGCAGAAGAGGCACGGGATGCTCACATGCGTGGCCTCCTGGAACTCCTGCGCCGTGCCGCGGTCCTCCCACAGCAGATGCTCTAGAACCGACTGGTTGCGCCAGTGCGCATGAAAGAAATACCAGTCCGGGTCCTCCGGGCGCTCGAGCTGCGACACATGGGTGAGCTTAAGCAGCCCATCGACAACCGTCAGCGGCGCATGGCGAATGCCCAGGGCGCTCCTGGGCTCCCCCGCATCGGCCTGCCACGGAACGACCGTGCCGCAATAGGCGCACTCAAAGCTGCGTTGAGCCTGGTGTGAGTACATGGGGCCGCCGCAGTTTTGGCATTTGATGGCAAACATCTCGTCCATGGAAACGTCCTCCTTTACGCAGGGGCTGTCGACATTAAGTATGTCGAGCAGGCAGGCACAAGCCCATACCCATGTGGCCCAAAATGGAGCACCCGGTCGGACAAAAAGCCCCGCTCGTTAGCTCCAGCAGACCATTACTGCATTTTCTGAGCATCGGCGCACGGCGCGCCCATGCGAGCTACACTATCCCCTTAAACGAGGATGCGAGGAGGTACGCCATGCTATTTGTAAATCGGCTGGTACATACACTTGTTCCTGGCTGCGAGGGCGAGCCGGTCGATGCATCTTGTCGCACCAACGCGGGCTTTGCCGCAAGCCTCATCTGCATTGGCCTCAACATTACCCTGTGCCTGGCCAAGGGCATCGCGGGTCTGCTCGCCGGCTCTGTCTCGCTTGTCGCCGATGCCTTTAACAACCTCTCCGACGCCTCAAGCAACATTGTGAGCTTGCTCGGGTTCCGCCTTGCCAGCCGCCCGGCCGACGAAGGTCACCCCTATGGCCACGGCCGTTACGAATACCTCGCCGGCCTGTTTGTCGCCGTCCTCGTTTGTGCCGTCGGCATCAACCTGGTGCTCGAGTCCATTACCAAGATCATCAAGCCCTCCCCCACCGCCTACACGCTAATCTCCCTAGCCGCCCTCGTCTTATCCATGCTCGTCAAATTATGGATGGCCGCATTCAACCGCGCGCTGGGCGACCGCATCGACTCGGAGACGCTCATCGCCACAGCGCAGGACTCCAAAAACGACGTCATCACCTCGGGCTCGGTCTTGGCGGCGGCGCTTATTTCGCAGACGACCGGCTTTGACCTCGATGGCTGGGCAGGCCTGGGTGTGGGTATCTTCATCTGCATCAGCGGCATGGGCCTGGTGCGCGACGCCATCAGCCCGCTGTTGGGACAAGCGCCCGACCCCAAGCTCGTCCAGAAAATCCGCGACAGGATCATGTCGTACCCCCAGGTCTTGGGCACACACGACCTCATGGTGCACGACTACGGCCCCGGCCGTCAGTTTGCCAGCGCACACGTGGAAATGCCCGGCGAGGGCGATGCCTTTGAGCACCACGAGATCCTGGACACCATCGAACACGACATCAAACGCCAGATGGGCATCGACATCACGCTGCACTGCGACCCCATCGCCACCAACGGCGACGACCTGCGCGGCTGGGTCAAGCGTGGCGTCATGCAGATCGATCCCGCGCTCTCCATCCATGACCTGCACGAGCACGATGGCTTTGTGTCATTTGACCTGGTGCGTCCCGACGGCTTTCGCATCTCCGACGACGAGCTGTTGGAGCGCGTAACGCATATCGTGCACGAGCGCAGGCCCGATGCATCATGCGTTGTCACGTTTGACTCGGGCTTTAGCTCGCCCGACCGTCCGGCCGAGCAGTTGTAGCCCCGCTCCGCTCGGCCGCTAGTTTCCCTGCGCGCCCGAAATGCCATTTTGCAGGGCATCCCAGGCGTTCGTTGCCATATCACCCAGATTCTGAGCAGTATCACCGAGGTTCTGGGCTGTGTCGCCCAGCTCTTGCGCCTTATCCCCAAGCTCCTGTGCCTTGTTGCTCAGGTCCTCCAGCGTGTTGGAGCTCGAGCTGTCCGTGGTGCCCTGGTCGCCGGACGCATTGCCCGACGAGTCGTCCTTGCGCGTAAGCTGGACCTCAAGGTTGCCGTCAGCGTTGTAGTAGGCAGATGTGACGACCCAGTTGGCATCGACGACGGGCGTCGAGCCATCATCGGTCAGGATCACGGCGTTCGAAAGATTGGCCCCGCGCGACTTGAGAATCTTTTTGGCGTTAGACCAATATTGCCCCGGGATATCGCTCAGGTCGACGGTGCCGGACTGGGCAGTCTCGGTCTGCTCGGCCGTGGTATCAGTCGTGGCGCCCCGCTTGTTGAGCATGCCCGACACGATGGCAAACACAACCGACAAGGCAAAGAAGATCGCCAGCACGATGAGGATCTTCTTAATCACGCTCGACGAACGCGAAGGCTTCTTCTCCTCGTCCTCGCCATACTGGGGGATGGACTTGGGATACTCACGATACGGCTCGCGCGCGTATCGGTCGTGCGACTCATAGCGCGGCTGTGCCGTGCGCGGCATATATGTCGTCTGCTGAGGTTGTGGAATGGGATTTTGTAGCAGGTCATCATAAGGGTCTACCGCCGCGTTGCCGTAGGGGTTCTGCGATGAGACACCATGCGGGTCCTGCGCCGCGTTTCCGTAATTCACAACGCGCGTGGGATCGGCCGACACCTGCGCCGTATCGGGGGCAGCGTAGCCGGGATTCGGCACGACGCGGGTCTCATCGGCGCCATTGCCCGTCCGCGGGGAGCCGTAGCCACCCATTACGGTCGTCTTGTCCTGGTCCATGCAACGATTCCTTTCCGTCGCCCGTAAGCATCAAGTTATCCATGCATTCTACCCGCGCAAAAGCCTATGACAGGCTAAGCCCGTCGGTATCTACAAGACGTGCGCGGGCCTAAGGATCAAAAAGCCCCGCCGGGCCTTGGTAGGCGCGGCGGGGCGAGCAAGCGGCTATGAGCAGCAGGCTTAGAACAGGCCGGTGATGTTGCCGTCGTTGTCGACGTCGATGTTCTCGGCCGCGGGAACCTTGGGTAGGCCCGGCATGGTCAGAACGCTGCCGGTCAGCGCGACCACAAAGTGGGCACCGGCGGAAACCTTGAGCTCACGCACGGTAATGCGGAAGTTCTCGGGCGCGCCCAGAGCCTTGGCGTTATCGCTAAAGCTGTACTGGGTCTTGGCGACGCACACCGGCAGGTTACCAAAGCCGTTCTCGCGCAGCTCGGCGAGCTGGCGCTTGGCAGCCGGCGTAAAGTCGACGCCATCGGCGCGGTAGACCTTGGTGGCAACGGCCTCCAGGGCGTCGGCCACATCGGCACCGTCCTCGTAGGCAAACTTGAGCTCGCTCGGCTGCTCAATCAGGCGCATGACCTCATCAGCCAGGTCGAGTGCGCCCTCGCCGCCCTTGGCCCAAACCTCGGACAGCTTAACGTTGACGCCGAGCTTCTGGCACTCGGACTCGATGAGCGCAAGTTCGGCCTCGGTGTCCGTCGGGAAGCGGTTGATGGCGACCACGCAGGGAAGACCATAGACGTTCTGGATGTTGTCGACGTGACGCAGCAGGTTGGGCATGCCGGCCTTAAGGGCCTCGAGGTTCTCGTCGTTGAGGTCGGCCTTGGCAACGCCGCCGTTGTACTTAAGCGCGCGGGCAGTGGCGACGACCACGACGGCGCTGGGGCGAACGCCCGTCATGCGGCACTTGATGTCCAGGAACTTCTCGGCACCAAGGTCGGCGCCAAAGCCGGCCTCGGTAATCGCAACGTCGCCAAAACGCATGGCCATACGCGTTGCCATGATAGAGTTGCAGCCGTGAGCGATATTGGCGAAGGGACCGCCGTGGACAAACGCGGGCGTGCCCTCGAGCGTCTGCACCAGGTTGGGCTTGA
>OIXV01004257.1_pt1 | contig 9970 bp, 7 predicted proteins | sample 1587771 | NCBI WGS metagenome assembly OIXV01 (sample SAMEA3888893, study PRJEB22519) | human gut metagenome | biome: human gut; feature: human-associated habitat; material: faeces | place: Denmark | collected 2010
GCTTGACGGGTTCTCTTTTTTCGTGCTATCATCCAGACACATACAGAGCAGGAGCTCGGAAAGTTCGCCCCATGCAGAAATAGCAGGAGGCAATATCCTTTCGGAACGAAAACGTTCCATTTCTTTTGCAGATAGCCGATTGGGTCTGCAGTCTTTTTCAAACAATAGAAGATCCCCGGACGGGATGCTATTGTTTTCAGAAATTGATTTTCGTTTTTCAACGACAGTTTCCAGAGTTAAAAAATCAAACAGACAGTCAGATTTTGCTGTCAGACAGGAGGTTTATGCAAAAGCAGACACTCCTTGGACGCGCAAACCGGGTGAGGGACAAGCCTGAGTTCTACCCTGTTGGTTCACGTCATTTCGTCCGGCTGTTTTCGACGTATCCTTCCGATACATCCGTCGGACGTCGTCTTGTGGGAGGAGAAAAATCCCATGCAATCAAACAATTCTAAAAAGACCTTTCGCCCTGAAACAGAGGAAAAAGGCAGAAAAAGAAATTCCCAGAAAAAACAGGCAGCTGCAGCGGGCGTTGCGATGACGGCGATTGCCGTGATTTTACTCGGTGCAGGAATCGGCTATTCCGTGCAGAGGGCGGGAAAGACCGAGAGCATTTCCCTGGAGGAAATGCAGAACAGTGTGAGCAGCGCACTGAAAGGAGAGATGGAATCGGCGGCAACGAGTCTGGAACAGTTAAACCAGAATATTGCCGACAATCAGAAAAAGCTTGACGAGGTCAATGCACAGCTTGCGCAGCGCGAGGAAAGTCTGCTGCAGGTAGAAACGATTCAGCACAGGCTGGAAGAAAATGCGTCCGGGATGACCGGAAAAGTGACCGATCTGGAAAAAACGACCCATACGAAGGTAAATGAAATCCGGACGGATATGGAGAGTATCCATACAGATGTCACAAAGACGTTGGAAGAAATTTCCAGAATCATGCAGGAAATGGATGCCCAGAAAAAACAGGACAATACCGATCACAAAGAATCCATAACGGAGATCAACAGAATCAACGAGTCGGTGCAGTCTGTCAATCAGACCGTGTCCAGGCTGGAGGACCGCCTGAACACCTCTTATGAGAACCTGAAAAATCTGGTGCAGGAAGTCCGCACAACAGAGGAGAAGAACCGGGAACTCTGGACACAGGAACAGACCCAGCTGACCGAGCAACAAAAGCAGCTGTTAAAAGAGGTTGAGGAAAGCAGACAGGAAACAATCAGAAGTCTGGCTTTAGTTGAGAGCAATTTAAAAAATATGCTGGAATCCGATATGGTGCAGATTACAGCTGCCTTTGGTTCGCTGACAGCAGAGCTGCAGACGAGAGTGCAGGAGCTTTCTGCCCTTCTGGAAAACAGAATGAACCGGGTTGACCAGAATTTAAGCGGACTGGACAAAAACGTGACCGGGCTCGGCAACAATATTTCCGGTTTAAGCGAGAATGTGAACGGCCTGAATGAGAACGTTGACGGCGTTGGCAAAAATGTGGAAAGCTTGTTTACGAGAATCGGTGAGATGGACAACGGGATGCAGACGAACCTGACGACGCTGCAGCAGACATTTGCCAAGCAGTTCGGAGATCTGAATGTATCTGCCGGACAGAATACGGAAGAGTTGAAATCCTATCTGGAGGAGTTAAACAACGGCCTGAAACAGGATATGAATCAGGTTTTTACATCTGTGAGTAATGGTAAGAAAAAGCTGGCGTCCGCATTGCTCACAAAAGGAGTTTCCACAAACGAGGACGCAACATTTGCCCAGCTGGCGGAAGCCATTTTAAACATTGATCAGAAGCTCGTCATTGGCGTGGAAGAGATTCCGGGTACGATCCGTTATCAGTATCATTATCATGTGGATGTTTCCGGCAACCAGCCGCACACGGAAAAGAGCGATACGGCAGGGGGTTGCTATACCGGGACACATGGCCATGTGCATAGCGTGGAGGATGGCTGTTACAAAGAAGAATCCTACCATGTTCACCGGGATGACTGCTCTGGCTATCCGGTCTGGGTGGACTGGGCTCCTGGCGTGGAACCTTACTGGGGGTTTATTTATACCTGCGGGGAGCCTGCAAATGCGACCAGAAGGGTGCTGATCTGCAGCAAGCAGGCGGGTTCAACCGATTACTATGTACCGTCCTGTGGTTTGGCAGATGGTCAGATCATCGGAGCGGAAATTGTGTACGATCAGGCGCATGCGCAGGTAAAAGCACAGGAGGAACAGCAGTGCAGAGATGAGCTTGTGAGACTTGCCCTTTCGATGCAGCCTGCCCTTGGAAGCAATACATCTGAAACAGAACAGATCGGAACGGACGCAGACAACATTCCGCCAGCACCGGAGCAGATCGCAGCCGAGGCGGAGCGGAAACGTCAGGAGGAAGCTGCGGCAGAAGCAGAGCGGCGGCAGGAAAGCGAGGGCGAAGTAAAGACAGAAGCAGAGCGGCGGCAGGAAAGCGAAGGCGAAGTAAAGACAGAAGCAGAGCGGCGGCAGGAAAGCGAGGGCGAAGCTGCAGCAGATGCAGACCGGCGCCAGGAAGCTGGAGGTGCATCGAAGTCAGACAGCAGCACAGACAATGTGGGCACATCCAAAGGGGCAGACGTAGACCGGCGGGAGGAGAGTGCAGACACACTGAAGTCAGACGGCAGCACAGAAAATGTGAATACAACCGCCACGTCCGCTACAGACAGCCAGAAAATATCTGAGGCATCCGAAAATTGATAAAAGAATTGCATAATGACTCTCTTTCTGCTAAAGTAAAATTCAAACAAAAGTAAAGGGAGATCATAATATCATGGGAAGTAATGGAGTCATGCTGCTGATTATTATTATCTGTGTCATCCTGTCCGGATATTTTTCAGCAACAGAGACGGCTTTTTCAGCAATCAACAGAGTCAGAATCCGTAATCAGGCAGAAAAGGGAAACAAGAGGGCAGCACTGGTGCTGCAGCTCTCTGACAACTACGACAGCCTGTTGTCGACGATTCTGATCGGTAACAATATTGTCAATATCGGATGTTCTTCTCTGGCGACAATTTTATTTGTAAAGCTTCTTGGAGAAGAGATGGGCGCGGGAATTTCCACGCTGGTGATCACCGTTGTGGTATTGATTTTCGGTGAAATTTCGCCAAAGAGCATCGCAAAAGAATCCCCGGAAAAATTCGCTATGTTTTCCGCACCGATGATCAATGGGCTTCGGATTGTCCTGACGCCGATTAACTGGATGTTCGGGCAGTGGAAGAAGCTGTTGTCCTGTCTGTTTAAAACGTCCGGCAGTCAGGGTATTACATCGGAAGAACTGTTTACGATCGTAGAGGAAGCGCAGGAAGAGGGAAGCATTGATAAAGAAGAAGGAAGTCTTCTGCGCAGCGCATTGAGCTTTGACGATCTGGAGGCGGGAGATATTCTGACCCCACGGATCGATATGGAAGGAATCCCTGTGGAAAGTACCCAGGAGGAAGCTGCAGAAGTATTTGCAAATACCGGCTATTCCAGACTTCCGGTTTATGAAGAAACATTGGATCATATCGTCGGCATTTTGTACCATAAGGATTTTTATAATCGGGTTTACGGGACGGATACGAGCATCCGGGAAGTGATGCGTCCGGCACTGTTTACGACAGCAAATCAGAAGATCGATGAGCTGATGCAGGAGCTTCAGAAAAAGAAACTGCATATCGCGATCGTATTGGATGAATTCGGCGGGACGGTTGGCCTGATCACGCTGGAGGATATCCTCGAAGAGCTGGTGGGCGAAATCTGGGACGAACACGACGAGGTCGTTCAGGAGATCGTGCAGATTTCTGAGCGCGAATATAAGTTCAGCGGACGGGCGAGCGTGAAGAAGCTTTTCGACCTGATGGATGAGGAGGATGAATCCGAGGCGGCGACCGTAGGCGGCTGGGTTATGGAACAGTTAAAGAAAATCCCTGCGGTTGGGGATAACTTTGACTATAAAGGTACCCATGTGGAAGTAACTGAGATGGAAGAAAAGCGAGTATTATCCGTGCACGTCATCCTGCCGGAAGAGGAGAAAACGGAGTAAACACGCGCTTCCTACAAAAAGAGACTTCCTGAAGGAGATTTTCTGACAGGGAGCGCTGTGCGCGGCAAAAAGAAGACAACAGGCATCCGGAGCGCTGTTTGAAGCAGCGAACTTCCGGATGCCTGTTTTAACTTATAGAAAAACACTTTGCACAGTCCTACACTTTTTTCTTATAACAGTGCTCTGCAAACTGCAGCAGCTGATAAAGCCCCATCGCAATGATACACAAAAGCAGGATGGATGTAATGAGCATATCCAGCTGCAGTACCTGGCTTCCGTAGATGATCAGATAGCCGAGCCCGCGTCTGGCAGCGAGAAATTCGCCGATCACGACGCCGACTAACGAAAGCCCGATATTGACTTTCATATTGCTTAAAATGACCGGAATGGAAGCGGGCAGGACAACTTTGAAAAAGCAGTCCCGTCTGGTGCCGCCGAGCGTTCGGATCAGGAGAAGCTTTTCAGGATCTGCCTGCAAAAATCCGGTATAAAGGTTGATGATTGCACCGAAGATGGCGACGGAAATGCCGGCGGCGATGATCGTATCCATGCCGGTGCCGAGCCAGACGATCAAAAGAGGGGCGAGCGCGGATTTCGGGAGACTGTTTAAAACGACGAGAAACGGCTCCAAAATTTCAGACAACCGGCGGCTGTACCATAAAAGCGTGGCGGCGGAAAGGCTAACGAGGGCGACGAGAAAAAAACTGATGACCGTTTCAGTCAACGTGATACCGATATGGGTAAACAGGGAACGCTCTAAGACCATGCGGACAAAGCAGGCGACGACACGGGAAGGACTGGAGAAAAAGAAGCTGTCGATGATATGGAAGTCTGCGAACAACTCCCAGACTGTCAGGAAAAGAAGCAGCATAAAAATCCGGGCAAAGTGGACGAAATGATGATGGCGTCTGTGAGCAAGCAGGAAAAGCTGCTGGTCGGACAGTGTTTGGTCAGTTGTTTTCATTGGACAGTTCCTCCCAGATCTGATTAAAAAGCTGTCCGTATTCCGGCGCGCGCCGTGCGGCAAGCGGCGAATGGTCTGCGGCAGTCAGGTGAATGGGAAATTCTGCTTTGACACGGGCGGGGCGGGCAGACAGGATGAGAACGCGATCGGCGAGGCTGATAGCTTCTGCAAGATCGTGGGTGATGAGGATGACGGATTTTTCTGCCTTACGGATCATGGCAGCAATATCGGCGGAAACGGTCAGCCGGGTCTGGTAATCCAGCGCGGAAAACGGCTCATCGAGCAAAAGGATATCGGGCTCGAGCGCCATCGTGCGGATGAGGGCAGCCCGTTGGCGCATGCCGCCGGAAAGCTGAGACGGCTTTTTATGCTGAAATTCCAGAAGCCCGTAGTCGGAGAGCATCCTGCGAACGCGTTCCAGGTTCCTGGCTGTATCCTTGTGGGCGATTTCCAGTCCGAGTGTAACATTTTGCCAGACGTTTCGCCATTCAAATAAAAGATCGTGCTGCAGCATGTAGCCGATGCCGGGCTGATGACCATTTTCCCCATAAAACGTGATGCCGCCGCTGCCCGGGGTGAGCAAGCCGGCGATCAGGGACAAAATCGTGGATTTGCCGCAGCCGCTGGGACCGACAATCGCCAGAAATTCTTTGCGGTAAAGGCAGAAGGAAACCCGATCCAGGGCGGGCGTTTCGCCGTTTAGGGTGTGGTAGGAATAGGACAGTTCCTGTGCTTTTAAAAGGACAGAGTCCATAAGCTTTTCCCTTCTTTCTGGCAGGATTGCCCTGAAACTGGGTTCTTTTGCAGGCTAATCCTGACATGATCTGCTTTATCATATGCGGAAGCTGATGCAATTGCGCATCGATGTTACATAGCAATGACGTAGCTGCCCTGTGGATTCGACAAAATATTTTTTACTTTATTGCAATAAAGTAGAAAATATGATACTATCTGATATAAATCTGAAATGGAAACACAATTTCCAATCGGATGAATGGCAACAGCCATCAACCGGAGCAATCTGGATGAAAACAGGAGAGGAGAATTGAAAAAATGAGTGAGAAGCTGAAAGTTGGCATTCTGGGTGGAACCGGCATGGTAGGTCAGCGGTTTATTTCACTGCTGGAAAACCATCCCTGGTTCGAAGTGGCTGCCATTGCAGCAAGCCCCCGTTCCGCAGGCAAGACCTACGAAGAGGCAGTCGGCGGCAGATGGAAAATGGACACACCCATGCCGGAAGCGGTAAAGAACCTGATCGTATTAAACGTTAACGATGTGGAGCATGTAGCATCCCAGGTTGATTTTGTATTCAGCGCTGTCGATATGACAAAGGACGAGATCAAAAAGATCGAGGAAGCCTATGCAAAGACAGAAACACCTGTTGTTTCCAATAACTCCGCACACCGCTGGACACCGGATGTCCCGATGATGGTTCCGGAGATCAATCCGGAGCATATGGCAGTTATCGAAGCTCAGAAAAAACGACTCGGTACGAAGAGAGGCTTCGTTGCAGTAAAACCGAACTGCTCGATTCAGAGCTATGCGCCTGTCCTGACTGCATGGAAAGAGTTTGAGCCCTATGAAGTGGTTGCTACGACCTATCAGGCGATTTCCGGCGCGGGTAAGACCTTTGCAGATTGGCCGGAGATGGTGGGAAATATCATCCCTTATATCGGCGGTGAGGAAGAGAAGAGCGAAAAGGAGCCGCTGCGTCTTTGGGGTAAAGTGGAGGACGGCGTGATCGTTCCGGCACAGAGCCCGGTTATCACATGCCAGTGTATCCGTGTGCCTGTTTTAAACGGACATACCGCAGCTGTGTTTGTGAAGTTTAAGAAAAAGCCTACCAAGGAAGAGTTAATCGACCGTCTGGTTCATTTTTCCGGCGAGCCGCAGAGACTGGAGCTTCCCAGCGCGCCCAAACAGTTTATTCAGTATCTGGAGGAGGATAACCGCCCTCAGATTGCGCTGGATGTCAACTATGAAAACGGCATGGGAATTTCGGTCGGCCGTCTGAGAGAGGATACGGTTTACGACTGGAAGTTCGTTGGCTTATCCCACAATACGGTCCGCGGAGCAGCGGGCGGCGCAGTGCTTTGCGCAGAGCTGCTCAAAGCACAGGGATATATCACAAAGAAATAAAAGAGAGACATACAGCAGAAAACGACGGGAGGTAGAAGCTACCTCCCTTTCGCTGCTTTACAGGACAGAGGTGTATGGCAAAAAAGTTATTTATCGCAGAGAAACCGAGTGTGGCCCAGGAGTTTGCAAAAGCGCTGAAATATCAGATGGGCCGCAGGGATGGTTATCTGGAATCGGAAGAGGCGATTGTGACCTGGTGCGTTGGTCATCTGGTTACGATGAGCTATCCGGAAGTGTACGATATCAAATATAAAAAGTGGTCGGTCGATACGTTGCCGTTTATCCCGGAAACTTTTAAATATGAAGTGATTTCGGGCGTCAAAAAACAGTTCGATATCGTCAGCTCGCTGTTGAACCGTCCGGACGTCGATACAATTTACGTCTGTACAGACTCCGGGAGAGAGGGAGAGTATATTTACCGACTTGTGGAGCAGGAAGCGAACATTCACGGAAAAAAGCGCCGCAGGGTCTGGATTGATTCTCAGACGGAGGAAGAGATTCTGCGCGGGGTGCGGGAGGCAAAGGATTTGTCGGAATATGATAATCTGGCGAACGCAGCTTACTTGCGCGCCAAGGAAGATTATCTGATGGGCATCAATTTTTCCCGTGCGTTGACTTTAAAATACGGCAACCATGTCAAAAACTACTTGCGCCGCGACCGTGCGGTGATTTCCGTTGGCCGTGTAATGACCTGTGTATTGGGCATGGTCGTCAACCGGGAACGCGAAATCCGTTCGTTTGTAAAAACGCCTTTTTACCGTGTGACGGGAGCCTTTGGGATTCCGATGGGCGACGGGAAGGAAAAGCCGTTCGAGGGAGAATGGCGCGCAGTAGAGGGAAGTGCCTGGAACCTTTCGCCGCTTTTATATAAAGAAAACGGATTTTCGGAAAAAAAAGATGCCGAGGCATTGATGGAAAAGTTGGGCGCAATTTTGCCGGAAGGTGTGATGTCCCCCGGATTTTCAGGCGCTTTTCTGGAAAAATGTGAAAAAAAGAAAGAACAGAAAAATCCGCCGCTGTTATATAATCTGGCGGAGCTGCAAAATGATTGCTCCCGGATGTTTAAGATCAGTCCGGATGAAACGCTCAAAATCGCGCAGGAGCTTTATGAAAAAAAACTGACGACCTATCCGAGAACGGACGCCCGTGTTTTATCCAGCGCAGTTGCAAAGGAAATCCATAAAAATATCGGCGGACTTCGCAATTTCGCTCCGGTCAGCGCATACGCAGTGCAGATTCTGGAAGAAAATAGTTATCAGAAAATTGCAAAAACCCGTTATGTCAACGACAAACAGATCACGGATCATTATGCGATTATCCCGACCGGACAGGGCTTTTCGGCGCTGCGGAGTCTTTCTCCCGCGTCGGCAAAGGTCTATGAAGTGATTGCAAGACGTTTTCTGAGCATCTTTTATCCGCCGGCGATTTCCCAGAAGGTATCGCTGACGGTGCTTGTAAAATCCCAGCAGCTACCGCAGGGTGAACGCTTTTTTGCTTCGTTTAAGGTGCTGACGCAGGAAGGGTATCTGGGCGTCAGCCGCCCATCCTTTTTCAGCTCCAAAAAAGAAGAAAAAGAGGAGAAAAACGGAGAGGAAGAGGAATTTTCCTGCGACGAGGCATTTTTAAAGGTGTTACAGACTATGAAAAAAGGAGAACAGCTTCCGCTGCATTCTCTTTCTATCAAAGAAGGCGAAACCTCGCCGCCGAAGCGCTATAATTCCGGCTCGCTGATCCTGACAATGGAAAATGCGGGACAGTTTATTGAGGACGAAGAGCTGCGGGCACAGATCAAGGGCAGCGGCATCGGAACCTCTGCGACGCGTGCGGAAATCTTAAAAAAGCTTGTCACGATCGAGTATCTGGCGTTGAATAAAAAGACGCAGACGATCACGCCGACGCTGATGGGCGAAATGATTTACGATGTGGTTTCAGATTCGATCCGACCACTGTTAAACCCCGCGCTGACTGCCAGCTGGGAAAAAGGGCTGACCGGTGTTGCGGAGGGGACGATTACATCCGGAGAATATATGGATAAACTGGATGATTTTGTACGCAGGAGGACGAATATCGTTAAACAGCTGCACAATCAGTCCATCTTATATCAGCAGTTCGATGCGATAGCCGGTTTTTACCAGAAAAAAGAAACCGCACCGGCTGTCAAAAAAGCAGGAACAGCAAAAAAAAGGACAGAAAAGAAAGAAAATGCGGAAGGCTAGGGCTTTTCTGCAAAACGTTCGCCGCATTCAGGCGGCAGAAACAGGAGGAAAAAGAAGATGGAAGCAATGAAGATCAGAAACCTGTACAATCTGGAAGAAACAATCGCTGCACCGCTTTTGGAGCAGTATGAGTATCCGTGGGAGGTTCTGCCCTATATCAAGGAATTCATCAAAGCACTCGGGAACGCTCTGCCGGAGGATCGCTTCGAAAAAAGAGGAGAGGATATCTGGGTGGCAAAAAGCGCGACTGTTGCGCCGACTGCCTGCTTAAACGGTCCCTGTATCGTGGATGAGGAAGCGGAAATCCGACATTGCGCGTTTGTCAGAGGCAGCGCAATCATCGGAAAAGGCGCAGTTGTCGGTAATTCTACCGAGTTAAAGAACGTCATTCTGTCCAATAAAGTGCAGGTTCCGCATTATAATTACGTCGGGGACAGCATTTTAGGTTATAAGGCACATATGGGTGCAGGTTCCATCACTTCGAATGTAAAAAGCGACAAGACTCTGGTTGTTGTCAAATCTGCAGAAGAAAACATCGAAACCGGTCTGAAAAAATTCGGCGCGATGCTGGGCGACTGCGTGGAGGTTGGCTGCAACAGCGTGTTAAAT
>OIXV01004262.1_pt1 | contig 9967 bp, 7 predicted proteins | sample 1587771 | NCBI WGS metagenome assembly OIXV01 (sample SAMEA3888893, study PRJEB22519) | human gut metagenome | biome: human gut; feature: human-associated habitat; material: faeces | place: Denmark | collected 2010
TCAGGTCCTCTCTAGATGTTAGCTTTTCGTCACCCACTACAGTTGACAAAGAGCCTTTTTTATAAATCACTCAAGCAACGATGTTTAATACTGAAGTCAAAATAAGCATTTTCCTGAAGCTTATAAAATATCTCTCTGTAGGCTTCTTCGTCAAAGTGATCTCCACGATAGAGAATCTCAAAACTCAAACCCTCATACTCCAAGAAAGCATTGGACGTCTTGAAACCATTACGCTTATAGAAATCCCAACGCGCCGCTCGTTGCTCTGGATTGTCATTGGGTTCATCCAAACGCTCAACTTCTAAAACCATAGAACGTGATGGTCCATAAAAGTCCACCAGTTTATCAATAATCTCACTTCCGTAGCCATGACTCCGCATTTGAGGGACAATGGCGAAGAAGCTCACATAAAAAACTTTGGCATTGTAAAGAACTGAGGCAAAGCCAACAAAATCATCTTCATCGTAAAAGGCAAAGAAATGATAATCATCACGGCCATCTAGTTGTAAGAACTCACTCAAAGGAATACGTTCTTCTTCTGGAAAAGCCTCGTTGTTTAATCGCTCTACCCTATCTAAGTCTGGAAACTCCTTGGTAATTAATTGGCTACGTAAAGCCATAAATTCCCCCCCTTTTTAATGCTCATACCTATAGGTCATTATAACATTCTAGAAGACGGTTGCAAGTTTCGAGAACTAAGGTTGGGATAAAGAATTGCTGTAATATCTTTCACACGACGGCGAGCTTCCAATGTTGGGTAATCCAACTCATATTCTTCAGGAATTTCAACATCCCAAAGACGAAGGTTGTTAATCACACCATTTTGGTAACCAATTTGTGGCACATCGTAAGGCACAGCGCGAAGAACTTGAGCGTTCTTATAAGTTGGAACGAAGCGACCTTCTTCATTGCTTTCAAGGACAACATCACCGAAGAGTTTCACATCAACGATATCATGGTCTTTACGTATTTCCCAAACATTCCCTGTTGAGCCAAACCAACTATCTGGCAATTCAACTTGATAACCATCAACAATACGTTGTTTGAAAAGTCCATAACGGTAACGAAGACCATTACCAAAACCTGGGTAACCAGTATTCGCAAGTGAGTCCATGAAGGCAGCAGCCAAACGACCAAGACCACCATTACCAAGTGCCATGTCATGCTCAGCTTCTACTACTTCACGGAAGTCGATATCAAGTTCTGCGAAACATTCTTTAACAAGGTCAAGAATACCTAGGTTGAGGAGGTTAGTTTCCAACATACGACCTGGAAGGAATTCGATTGAGAAGTAGAAAGCAATCTTTTCTTGATTGTCTGAAAGTGCATGCTTACGTTCAATCCATGTGTCAGTGTAATACTTACGAATCAAACCAGCCAAGGCTGTGAAGATTTCGGTTGGTGTAGCCTTAGCTACTCTAATCAACTGTTCTTGGTGGAGCGTATCTTTAAAATCACGGATAAATTGTCCTTTTGTTAAATTTTCGAATTGCATAGAAATCCTTTCTTATACTTCTATACCTTTGATAGACATCTTATAGGGTAAATAATAGGATAAGGGGGAATTATACTTCTAGAGCGCCTCTCTCATTTGCTTTAGCAACAAGATTTGGGCGACTATCTTGTTTTTTCTAACTGCAGTTACAGCGCTTTTAAACTTTTTTACATGAAAATAACTTTTCCCTTTCGAGAAAAGTTACCTTTGTATTACACTAATTGTTTATACAAATCAACATATGCCAAACTTGCTGTATCCCATGAGAAATCACGAGTCATAGCATTGTGCTGGAGTTGTTTCCAAGAATCAGTATTATTTTTGTACACATCGAGAGCTTTTTCAAGGATTTGAACCATCCAGTAACCTGAAAAGTTACCAAATGAGAAGCCTGTACCTGATCCCGTTACAGGGTTGAAAGGTTCAACAGTATCACGAAGACCACCAACCTCACTAACCACTGGCAAGGTACCATAGCGCATAGACATCATTTGTGAGAGCCCACATGGTTCAAAAGCTGAAGGCATAAGGAAAATGTCACAACCAGCATAAATTTGTTGAGCCAACTCTAGGTTGAAGGTAATGTTGGCAGACATTTTCTCTGGATAAGCATGACCAAACCAAGAGAAAGAATTCTCATAGTCGCTGTAACCAGTACCCAAAAGAACAATCTGGACGTCATGTTGCAAAATATTGTGAAGTTCGTTAACCACCAAATCGAAACCTTTTTGGTCTGTCAAACGTGATACAATACCAATCAATGGAACATCTTCACGAACTGGGAGGCCAACACGCTCTTGAAGAGCTACCTTGTCTTTGGCTTTACCTGACAAATCATCCACCGAGAAATGATAAGGAATGTGAGTATCTGTTTCTGGATCAAGGAGGTCTGTATCGATACCATTAACAATACCAGACAACTTACCAGATTCCATGCGCATGATTTGATCAAGACCTTTACCAAATTCAGGTGTTTGAATTTCACCAGCATAAGATGGAGAAACTGTTGTTACACGATCTGCGTAAAGAACGGCAGCTTTCATCCAGTTAAGGCAGTCATTCCAACGGAGCGTACCGTCTGCATAACGCTCGTAACCAACACCGAAGATTTCCCAAAGCATACCACTGTCAAATTGACCTTGGAACTCAATATTATGGATAGTGAAGACCGTCTTAATACCTTGGTAAGCTTGAATCCAATGGTATTTTTCCTTAAGAAGGAATGGTATCATGGCTGTGTGGTAGTCATGAACATGAAGAATGTCTGGAATAAAGTCCACTTTTTCCATCAACTCAAGGGCAGCCATTTGGAAGAAACCAAAACGCTCACCATCATCCCACTCACCGTATACCGTACCTCGGTTGAAATACTGCTCATTATCAATGAAGAAGAAGGTCACACCATCACGAACAATTTTCTTGATACCGACATATTGACGTCGCCAACCAACATTTGTATAGAAGAAGCCAAGGTCTTCAACTTGATTGCCAAATTTAGCCGAAACCACATCATAATATGGGAGAATTACGGCTACTTCGTGACCATTTTTGACTAGAGATTTAGGAAGAGCACCGATAACGTCACCCAAACCGCCAGTTTTAGCAAAAGGTGCCCCCTCTGCTGCTACAAATAAAATTTTCATCGTACAATATCCTCTGTTACAACGCTACCTTTTTTGATGACAACTGGATTGTTTTCTGTACCTCGAATCGTAACACCTTCGGCGATTTCAACATCTTTATCCACAATAGCATATTTAACTGTTGCACCTTTAGCAACTTTAACACGTGGGAAGATAATTGAATGGTTAACACTAGATCCTTCAGATAAGTAAACATTACGTGAAATCACTGAGTTCTCAACTTTACCTCGTACGATCGAACCAGATGCAAATTGTGAAACCTTAACTTCAGAAGAGTCTGCATAATATGTTGGCTCTTCATTTTTAACTTTTGTATAAACTTTTTGGTTTGGTGCAAAAAGTGAATAGAATTTTTGTGATTCCAACATATCCAAATTGGCATCAAAGTACGATTTCACTGAGTGGATATTTGAAAGGTAACCAGTGTGCTCGTAAGCAAAAGCATTCTCAGCAACTGCCAAATCACGAAGCACATAACGAAGCTTACGTGGCTCTTCTTTAGCAGCTTCTTCTTCCAATTTTTCAATCAAGAATGGTGTATCCACGACAAATATGTCTATAGACATATTGTAAACTTCTTTATCCCCACCCTGGAAGAGCTCATGCTTAAGCACTTTATCAGATTCATCAATATCCAAAATGCTGTTTACATCTGAAATGAGTTCTTTAGGAAGTTTTTTGTAGACTACAGTAACTTTTTGTTTTGTTACATTGTGAAGGTGGAAAACTTGGTTAAGATCAATGTTGACCAAAACATCACTATTAAGAGCTACAGTCTGGTCTGAGCCTGAACGTTTAAGGTAGGTCAAAATTTGATGATAGTATTCTTTATCAACAGTTGAACTATCAACTGGAGTATTGTAGATACCAAGATAGTAGTGGCTGAGGAGAGTAGACAAGCCCCACTCACGACCTGAACGAATATGGTCGAAGACAGAACTAATGTTTTCGTTTTGGAAGATTCCGAAGACGCTACGGATACCGGCATTAGCCAAGTTAGACAACGGGAAGTCGATGAGGCGATATTTTCCACCAAATGGTAGGCTGGCAATAGGACGTTGATCAGTCAAGCCATCCATGTCATGGAATCCTACGGTATTTCCTAGAATTGCAGAATATTTATCAATCTTCATCTTTTGGTACCCCCACTACTTCATTGTATCCTACGACTTGCACTTCCTCTGTACCGTCAATTTCCACACCATCAGAAACGTGTGCACCTTCACCGATAATAGCACGTTTAATTTTTGCACCTTTACCAATAACTGCACCACTCATAATCACTGAATCTTCAACGACTGCCCCTTCACGAATTTGTGCATTTGTTGAAAGCACAGAATGCTTAACAGTTCCATCAACCAAACAGCCATCAACAACGAGTGAATCTTCAACCTGAGCATGTTCACCAAAGAAGTTTGGTGTAGCAATCACGTTACGTGAGTAAATTTTCCATTGACGGTTACGACTATCCAAGGCATTTTCAGGAGAAATGTACTCCATGTTTGCTTCCCAAAGGGATTCGATAGTACCTACGTCTTTCCAATAGCCTTCAAATTCATAAGCATAGACGCTTTCACCTGTTTTAAGATAAGCTGGGATAACGTTCTTACCAAAGTCTGACATACCAACTGCATTCTTTTCAGCTGAAACTAACATATTACGAAGACGTTTCCAGTCAAAGATGTAAATACCCATTGATGCTTTCGTAGATTTAGGATTTTCAGGTTTTTCTTCGAACTCAACAATACGGTTATTAGCATCAGTGTTCATGATACCGAAACGGCTAGCTTCTTTAAGTGGCACATCTAGAACGGCGACTGTAAGACTTGCATTGTTGTCTTTGTGAGATTGGAGCATATCATCATAGTCCATCTTGTAAATATGGTCACCAGACAAAATCAAAACATATTCAGGATTGATGCTATCGATATAATCAATGTTTTGGTAAATAGCGTGGCTGGTACCTTCAAACCAACGATTACCTTCGCTAGCTGAGTAAGGTTGAAGAATTGATACACCAGAGTTAACACCATCCAAGCCCCAACTTGAACCATTACCAATATGATTATTCAAAGCAAGTGGTTGATACTGTGTAATGACACCTACATTGTTAATCCCTGAATTGGCACAGTTAGACAAACCAAAGTCAATGATACGGTAGCGTCCACCAAACTGAACAGCTGGTTTGGCAATACTTTGGGTCAATTTTCCAAGACGAGTTCCTTGCCCACCAGCAAGGATCAAAGCCAACATTTCATTTTTCATGAATAGTCCCCCTCATGATTTTTAGTTCCATCCTCAAAAGAATGTGAGACAATCAGTCAAAACTGATTATGACAATTAAAGTAGGTTTCTCAGTGTAGCAATAGTTTGGGTGTCAAAAAGCTTCTTTCAACCGCGACTTTCTTTCTATCATCCCTGAAAAACAAATCGTGTACACATTTAAATCTAACCTTTATTTCAAGCGACGTTTAACACGCCAAATACTTGCTCCAAGAGCTGGCAATGTGAAGCTAAGAGTATTTTCATAATCCTTCCACTTCGCTTTTTGGGTACGGGTATCGGGATTTCCTTCCTTCCAGACACCACCGAACTCTTCCATCTCAGTGTTAAGGACTTCTTCGTAAATACCGGCAATTGGCAAGCCAATAGTGAAGTCTTTACGTTCCACTGGAGTAAGATTGAAGACACAGACTAGGATATCCCCCTTATCACCTTTATCACCCTTACGGATAAAAGAAAGAACACTTTCAGCACGGTTATCCGCATCAATAATCTCAATACCATCGTAAGAATCATCAATCTGCCAGAGAGACTTGTGGTCCTTATAGAAAGCATTCATATGACTAGTGAAGGCCTGCATCTTCTGGTTCATCTCATCTTCAAGATTTCCCCATTCAAGTTGGTAATCATGTTTCCACTCTAAGAATTGACCAAATTCAGATCCCATGAAGAGCAATTTCTTACCTGGATGACAGAGTTGATAAGCGTAGAGGTTACGAAGACCAGCAAACTGATTGTATCGGTCGCCCCACATCTTATGCATCATACTCTTCTTACCATGTACCACCTCATCATGTGAGAATGGTAGAACATAGTTTTCATTGAAGCAATACATGAAACTGAAAGTCATCAGATTGAAATCATACTGACGGTAAACAGGGTCCTCCTCATAGAATCTTAAGATATCATTCATCCAACCCATATTCCATTTGAAGTCAAAGCCTAGACCACCTTCTTCAATAGGTTGTGTGATTGGCGTTGCTGCAGTTGATTCTTCCGCAATCATCATGACATCTGGATAGCGTTTTTTAATTTCACGATTGAGTTTTTGAAGAAAGCCGTAACCTTCCAAGTTACGATTACCACCATCCTTGTTGGGCATCCATGGACCCTCATCATAGTCTAAATAGAGCATATTAGAAACTGCATCCACTCGGATACCATCGATATGATAATTCTCAATCCAATAAAGAGCACTTGAAATAAGGAATGACTGTACTTGATTTTTTCCTAAGTCAAAGTTCAAGGCACCCCAACGATAATTATGAGCTCGATCGTGATCTTGATATTCAAATGTTGGTGTGCCATCGAAATAGGCCAAAGCATCGTCATTTTGTGTATAGTGACCTGGGACCCAGTCCACTAAGACACCGATATTATTCTGGTGACATGCTTCAACAAAATCTTGAAACTCTTCTGGTGTACCATAAGTATGCTCAAAAGCAAAGTAACCCATGAGCTGGTAACCCCAACTCATCCCTAATGGGTGAGCCATGAGTGGTAGAAATTCCACATGAGTATAATTCATCTTAACTAAATATGGTATCAACTCCTCTTTCAATTCCTTGAAAGTATAAGGCTGACCATCCTCTTTTAGTTTCCAAGACGATGCATGAACTTCATAGATATTTACCGGACGTTTTTGGAACCCAAATCGTTTGCGACACCCCATCCAAAGGCCATCTTTCCACTTCTTAGCTTTCTGCTTACGAATGACAGCTCCTGTTCCTGGGCGTGGTTCCAAATAAGTAGCAAAAGGATCCATCTTTTCAACTACTTGACCACCCTTACGTTTTACCAAGAACTTATAAAGTTGTCCTTCTTCAGGGAGAGATGAAGTCGCCTCCCAAACGCCGATATGGTTTTGAGTCATATCCAGAGGTGTATCAAACCAACCTGTGAAATCTCCTATTACCTGAATCTGCTCAGCATGAGGGGCCCACACACGGAAGACAAATCCTTCTTCTCCCTCCAATCCATGCACACCCAAATAATTCTGAAGGTGGAAGTTCTCACCTGTTCCAAACGTGTACATGGCTTCATCAAGATTCATACCATCACTCCTTCCTTAAACTCGTCTTGATAAGAGATATCAAGGCAGTAAAACATTGAAATTAATATATGTAAATACACCAGAAAACCCTTTACGATGATAGAGCTTTCAAGCCCACAAAAATCAAATATGTAAGCGTTTTCTATATTATATCATTTTTTGACTACCTTGTCAGTAAATCTCCAAATCTTTTTTCATATTATCGAACACTAAGGTTTCATCCAGTTTTCCAGAAATATGTAGTTCCACGATACCTGAAGCAAAGTCTGCTTTAGTCACGTAGAGATTATCATATATATCCGCATATGAACGATATGAAAATTCTGCTACTGTTTTCTTGCGTTCAATTAATTTGGCAATTTTATCAACCAATTCTTTCTTAAGAGTCACCTGATTCCAATCCACCCGATTTACCTCATCAGGGGCATTGTAGCTATTCATAGCACGCTGAACATCTGCTTCTGTGTAATTTCCATCTTCACCTGTTGCAACCATCTTACTACGCTGGAATTCTTGCCCTAATTGCATGAAACACATCCCCTGCATAGTCAGATTAAGAGCGTTAGCCAAGTAAATTCGTTTTTCAATATCCTCTGGCGAATCATGTGGATGCAGATGATGCATAAGATCATTCAAATTGTAATTGTCATGAGCTTCAATATAGTTGAGAACCTGACCTGGCATGAGGTAGTTTACAAAGCCACGGCTACCAAGTAAACTCTTAGCAATTTTGTCTTCTAAAGGAGCTCCGGACACATAACCATTGCTGATGTGTCCATAGACTTCTGCCCCTTTAACGGCATCACGCGCATTGTCATTGAAAAATCCGATTCTAGGCATCAAAGCTGAGTTATCCTTCTTGGCCTTTTGGTCCACAGGAAGACCAATCCCCATGTCCCATCCTTCACCGTAAATAAGAATCCTAGGATCTATATCATCCATGGCTGAACGAATGGCATTCATAGTAGCAACGTCATGCAAGCCCATAAGGTCAAAACGGAAACCATCCACTCCAAATTCTTCTGCCCAATAGGTCAAAGAATCAATCATATACTTGCGGTACATTTCTTTCTCACTAGCTGTTTCGTTCCCACAACCTGATCCATCTTGGAATGAACCATTGTCGTGCATACGATAATAATAAGCCGGTACTGCCAGTTGGAAAGGCGAACTATATGACGAATAGGTGTGGTTATAAACAACATCCATGATGACCCCAATACCCGCTTCATGGTAGACCTGAATCATCTTCTTAAGCTCCAAAATTGGTGCTAAGGGATTTTTTTGATCAACCGCAAACTGACGATCTGGAACATTGTAATTTTCAGGATCATATCCCCAGTTATAGAGAAGATTACCATTCTTATCATAGGTCTTGTGATGATCAAAGACCGGCTGTAACTGGACATAGTTATAACCCATGCGTTTGATATAATCAAAACCAGTCACATCCCCTTGGTCATTTTTAGTTCCTTTCTGGCAGGCACCCAGATAAGTCCCTCTATATGCTTTCTTAACACCTGATGTTTCTGAGATTGAGAAGTCTCGCAGATGCATCTCACAGATAACAGATGAGCAGGCGTTGGCATTACGCCAGTTGGCCTCTTGTCTTGTAACCTTCTGATACCCCTTAGGAACCAAACGCTCAGGGTTTACCACCAAGCTCTTTTTATTATTTAAGCTAAGGGCAATGCTATACGGATCTCTAGTATCTTGATAGAAACTCTCCTCATGGTAGACTCGAAACTGATAGGCTAACCCATCCAAATCCCCAGGGACAGAGACGCTCCAAACACCGTGTGTATTCATCTCGTGGCGATCCTTATTCACACTGGTTCCTCGGCTCATCTTAATCACCTTAGATTTTTTACTATCTTTTTTAAAAAGTAGTAGCTGCACACGCCGAGCTAGTGGCGCCCAAAGGCGAAACTCTGTGGAACCTTTTTCATACTTATGTCCTAACCAACCTTGAAATCCCCACTTTTGATCAAATTCCTGTCTACGAAGAGCCATATCAAAGGCATGCTGATCACGCCCTTCAAAACTATGACTCGTCATAGCAGCCTGTTTAGAATAATAAACAGTCGGGTCTCCTTCAACCACCCAAATAGCATTCGGGGCATCCCCCAAGAAACGTCTGATACGATAATCATGTGTCTGCTTTGACCAATCTTCCGTCTTAACCAAGAGATTGACATAGTCAATAAAACGATTAGCCGGAAAGGTGAGCTGACCCACCAGTCCAAAATCATCCTCACGAGAAAAATGGGCTTCTTCGCCCCAATAACCATCTAGCCACTTCCACATACTATATCTCGAATAGTCGCCATGCATACTATGAAAATGAACGGTTAATAAATTGTCCATTTAAAACTCCTTAAATCTTTATTACTCATTTTCCTTTTATTATAGCAAAAAATTGAGAGTACAAAAAAACTGGCTTTCACCAGTTAAATAAATGAACGATTTTCATGTTCCAGCGAACTTCTTTCG
>OIXV01004263.1_pt1 | contig 9965 bp, 9 predicted proteins | sample 1587771 | NCBI WGS metagenome assembly OIXV01 (sample SAMEA3888893, study PRJEB22519) | human gut metagenome | biome: human gut; feature: human-associated habitat; material: faeces | place: Denmark | collected 2010
CAATCTGAAAATTGACACCGTCGGTTATTGGACTATTGAGATAATAATATTTTGGTTTATATCCGAATACATTATCGAGAGCCGCAGTTACCTTAACCGCATTACCCACACGCTGCACGACCGAGAGTTTCCAAATAGTGTAGGCAGGATATTCCACAGTGATAGTTCCCTTGCTCACGTCGTAGTGGTCCTTGTATTCCACATTTTCCACTCCAGAAAGTACACGACCTTGAAGCGCAATGTTCAACCCATATTTTTTACTGAACTGCTTGTCGAAATCTACGCGAGCGTTAAGTGCATGTTCACGTGCTGGTATATACTGGTTGTTGATGGTGTGCCCATCCTTATCCTTTGCAAGCTGTTCCTTAGTGTAGGCATAAGTCAGTCGCGCTCCTAAACCATTGTTCCACTTTGCCTGCGCTCCAATTTCACCACCACAAACGCTATAATCGTCAAGGTTAGCGTAGGGCAAATATGGCAGTTTGTCGTTGGGCGTCTTGAAGTATGGAGCCGAAGTTGCGAGTTTGTTCTTAACCTTATTATAATATACTGAACCTGTGAGGTTGTAGTGCCCTTTGGTGTATTCAGCAGAGAGATTAAAATTGTGACTCACTTCCGATTTTAGATTAGCATTGCCCTCAACAATCCAGATGCCCGCCATATCAAAGTTGTAGTACTTCTCCTTCAGAGTTGGTGCTCTGAATCCCATACCATATCCAGCACGAATTGAGAGATTGTAGATAGGTTTGTAGCAGACATTGAGTTTTGGCGTAACGTGCGACTCTTTACCATCTGAGAAATAGTCATAACGCACGGCACCCACAGCCTCCCATTGGTCGGAAATACGCCAGTCGTATTGTCCAAACAAGTCCCAAGAGTTTTGGTTACGCGTTTCGTTCTCCAAGTTAGTGTTGTAGAGATAGTCGTGCATAAAGTCGGAACCGATGGTGAGCACATCTCCCCTATCGAACCTGTGGTTGTAGAGCAGTCGTAGAGAGTTTTGCACATTGCTGTAGTCGCGAATGTCGAGCTTGGTGATGCGTTGATAGTCCGATTTATCGTATTGGTCAAACGCATAGCTCGCCTGAAAATCGTCGTGTTCGGAAATGTTCCATTGCATACCAAGACCGCCAGAGAAGTCACGGTATCGCTCAGGCTGGTCGGCTGACCTCACAGTTTCGCGAAAGAAATATCCTGCGCGTCCCGAAAGATGAAAGTTCTTGTTGGGGCTCCACACCAGTTGATCCTTGAAATTGATGGTCTTATCACCATACACAGTTGAGATAATGCGCGTAACCGGGTTGGACGCACTGTGCACGTCATAGTTGTCCATTCGGTTGAAATTCACTGTGAACATATTGTTCCAGTGCTTACCATTCAGCCCGAAGGTTCCACCGTAGCGCTGCTCATTGTGCTTGGCATATCGTGCGTTCACGTTGAGTGTTACAGGTTTTTGGCTTTTCTTCGTGATGATATTTATCACGCCACCTGTGGCATTGCTTCCATAGAGAGCCGATGCCGCGCCCTTCACTATTTCAATTCGTTCCACGTTGTCCATGCTCAATCGGGTGAAATCCACATCGTCCATAGTCTCACCAGCAAGACGTTCTCCATCGACGAGAAAGAGCACTCCTTGTCCTCCAAAACCAGAGAAATTAAGGTGAGTCTGTTGGTTCATAGCATAAGTGAATTCTACCCCAGGCAATTCTTGCTGCAGGAGATCCTGCACATTCGTTGCATCGAGTCGGGCTATTTCTTTTGCGTTGATTACACGAGTCTGTATGGGGGAGTCTTTTAAAAACTTAGGAGTGCGTGTGCCAGTCACCACCACCTCGTCGAGGTCGAACTTTCGGTAGATTGTGTCAGTGTATGCATCCTGTGCTGATGACGATAGGCATGCGACTACTGCCATCAGTGTTGAGAAAAATATTTGTTTCTGCATAATTCTTTTCTGAAGCGTCACCCAACTTAATAGGGGTACTTATAATTGATTGTAAGATAACATTTTGTACCGTTAGGTGCGAGATAATTTTCAAGTTGCAAAGCTGCATATGTGCCGTCCTTTAGTCGCAATATAAACACATGGTTGTTCAAGCTGAAGGCCGGAGGCATAGGCGGAATTTCCATGCTTAACCACGATGAAAGCACACGGTTTATGGCAATGCCTTGCGAGGGAACGTAACCAAGAAGCATCTGCTCTTGGCTGTCCCACACTTCGTTCTCAGTCCATTCGTCCTCGACGAACTTCATGTTTTTGAATGCTTCGCTACTCTCTGGCAATTGTGTCATTGAGGTGTATGTGGTTTCAAATACAGCACCACCGTTGGTCCTAACGTTGTTGCGATGTACAGCAAAGCTCCAATCATCAGGTGCTGCCTGTTCGGCTGTGGGTGTGAAGTGGGAAAATGTGTTATTCTTTATACCCGCGCCAAACACATCGAACCAATACATGTATTGCCCTGGTTTTTTGCCTTGTGTTATGGTGGAGTTTTCTTCTCCAGGAGTCGGTGTGTCAACCCTATCGCCTGTTGCCTCCATCGGAATAGAATAGGCTTCAAACTCTGTTTGTGCTTTAAATAGTTCTTCCTCGTTGCCTTCAAGGGTGAGCTGATGTAAGCGATTGAGGTCCACATAATACCAATCTGTCCAACTTGTTGCGTCGATTATGACCTGTCCTTTTGCTGGAACAATTTCTTGAGGCTTGTCGTAAATATCGTCAAAAAGATTGTTGCAAGCGGTGAGTGCCGAAACACTCACCGCAGCAACGAATAGTTTAAAAATATTTTTCATCAATAATACCTTATCTCTTAAGATACTTCTTTCCGTTAATAATTACAATTCCCTTATAGTCCTCACCTACTACCTGTCCATAGATGTTGTAGATTTTGCCGTCGTTTATCTTGTTGCTTTTCTCATCGTTTGTGACAGATGTGATACCAGTGGAATTTGTGTCGAATTTGGTAACAATAGCAAATGGCATGGCTCCCATTTGGAAAGTGTTGACGATGTCTTCCACCTTGTTGCCGTTGTATTTCACAAGAATATTATTGTTCTTCTCTGGGTTGAACGAATAGTCGCCGTCCATAGTCTTTTTTCCGCCTGTTTCGGCTGTGAAGTGGAATTTAAGTCCGTCATTCTTGTAGTCTCGGTAGAATCCACCCTTCTCCTCGTCGTAGGTCAAACCTTTCACTGTATAGGTTCCGAGTGTGAGGTTGCCCATCACGGTGTTGTCGAGTGTGTAGGTGGGAATTTCCACATCCACTTTTTGCACATTGTTGTCGATATACTTGCGCACGCTGTAGCTAACGTTTTCATTGGCATAATTGAATGCACCGCCAACGTTGACAGTGATCGCGCTTGCCACTGGCTTAATATTGTATGCCTTGATGCTGTAGGTCATGTCGAATGGCATTGCTCCATATTTGAATGTGAGATTCAGCGTCAAGGAGTTGTTTGCCATGTCGTAAGTACCTTTGAGCGAAGAACCTGTAATATTCTTTTCTTCGCCGCCAACAGTAACTTTGGTTGCGAATGTCTGGTCGGGCATAGTTACCACATGGTTGGCACCCATCGTGAATGCAACATTTGCGATAGTGAATGAGGAAATCACGAAATTGTCATTGGTGATATTTGGAAGAGTGATATTACCAGAAGCGGCGTTCACCATTTCAAACTTCACGGTGTCGCTTGGGTTTTCTACATTCTGGTTCAGAACTTTGGCGGTAGATGCGCCTGCGAAGTTTAACACGCCATGCATTTGTGCCATCATATTACCTGCCATCAGAGTGGCTAAAGCAAGAGTAAAAATTTTCTTCATGTTATTCTTTTTTTTTGTTATTATATTTCAATTGAAGTTTCAATCTTGTGATTATCATTGTTTTCGGTTGCAAAATTACGAGGGTTTATGTGTTTTGGCAATACCTAAAAATTGGTATTTGAAATTGCGCAAATACTTAACTCCTATTAATTGGAGAATTTGGTTTTTTAAACCCAAATCGCTCATTAAGCCGTGTAAGGATTTTTAGATTACTTCTTGCGGTCTTTCGGCTTTTATAAGATGCCTTTTGCTTGTTTTTAATTCGTAATAGCTCGCTATCACTCATTAAAAACAAGCAAAATTCATTCTTCTAAAACTCCGAAATACCACAAGCCTTAATGACCGATTTGGGTTAAAAATTCTGTGGTTTTTGTGGTTAAATTAGGTTTAGGTTTTGTGTTAAAAAGGAAGCGGACGCAATAATTTTGCGTCCGCTGTAAATGGTTATTAACCAAGATGGAGCATTTTGTGTCGGTGCTTTAATGGGAGAGGCGGGTGACTTCTTTTACGCCTCGGAGATTTTGGATTTTTTGGATTAAGGTGGAGAGGTGATCGAGGCTATTGATGCCGATCACGAGGTGCCCTTCAAAAAGCCCGTCGTTAGAGTTGATGGAAATGTTGCGCAGCACGGTGTCACCCTCCTTGTTGATGAGCGAAGTGATGTTAGTAACGATACCAATGTCGTCCTGCCCTACGACTTTCAGCGTGGCGGCGAATTGGTTGCCAAGTTTGCCCGACCATTGCGACTTGATGACGCGGTAAGGATATTTCTCCATCAAGTTCTTCACGTTGCCACAGTCCATGCGGTGGATTTTAATGGCTCCGGAACTGGATATGAAACCCATAATCTTGTCGCCATAGATTGGATTGCAGCACTTCGAGAACTTGTAGTTGATGCCTTTCACATCGTTGCCGATAATCAGGATCTCTGAGTCGGTGTCGTCGGTGTCTTGCACCTTGCTTTGGAGCACAAACTTATCAGCAGTCTCGTGGGTGAGCACTTGCTCAACAGGCTTGATGAACTCAGCGTAACCGTCTATCACCTCGTTGGCATCGATATTGCCCAACTCAATTTCTACATAAAAGTCGATAATCGACTTGTAGCCCCTCTTTTTCACATATTTAGAGAACGAGGCTTCGTCAACATCGATTTTACGGTTCTTGAAACGGCGTTCGAGCATTTCGCGCACCATATCCGCCTTCTTCATTCTTTCCTCGTTGACGGCTTGTTTGATTTTGTTGCGTGCCTTAGAGGTAACCACGAAGTTGAGCCAGTCTTGTCGTGGCGATTGGTTGGTGGAAGTGAGAATCTCGATGGTGTCGCCACTCTTCAGTTTGTAGTTGAACTTCTGATTTTTGCCATCGACCTTTGCGCCGATGCAAGTGCAACCCACTTTCGAGTGAATGTGGAAAGCGAAGTCGAGCACGGTAGAGCCCAGTGGCAACTTAAAGAGGTCGCCTTTCGGAGTGAACACAAACACCTCTTTATCATAGAGGTTCATGTTCATTTCGCGAATCAGCCCCATTTGACCATCGCTGCCAGCCTCAAGCACCTCGCGCACATTGTTCATCCACATGTCCACATCGCCCTCACTCTTGATGCCCTTGTACTTCCAGTGTGCGGCAAGTCCACGCTCAGCAATCTCGTCCATTCGCTTCGTGCGCACCTGCACCTCCACCCACTTATCTTCCTGTCCTCGCACGGTGATGTGGAGCGACTCGTAGCCGTTAGACTTAGGCATCGAAATCCAGTCCTTCAGGCGCGATACGTTGGCGGTGTAGATGTCGGTGACGATAGAATACGCCGTCCAGCAATCACGCTTCTCCTGCTCCTTTGGCGAGTCGAGAATGATGCGAATGGCAAACAGGTCGTACATGTCCTTTAGGTCCACGTCCTTCTTGCGCATCTTGTTCCAAATGCTGTTGATTGACTTGGTGCGGCCCTTGATTTCGTATTTCAACCCCGATTTTTCGAGACCTTGGCGGATAGGCTCGATAAAGTTGGTGACGTAGGCATCGCGCTGACGCTTCGTCTCGTTCAACTTTTGAGCGATTTGGGTGTATATCTTTCTGTTGAGATATTTCAATGAAAGGTCTTCCAGCTCCGACTTGATGGTGTAAAGACCCAAGCGGTGAGCCAGTGGTGCATACAAGTAACGTGCCTCGGAAGATATGTCGCGTACAAACTTCTCGTCGGGGTGGTGATTGATTCTGCGCATCAACCCCAAGCGATCGACAATCATGATGATAATCACACGAATATCTTCGGCAAAAGTCATGAGCAACTTGTGGAAATTGTCGTTCTCCACAGCAGCCTGTTTTTTATATAGTGATGACACATTAATCAATCCATGAACGAGCTTTGACACATCCGAGCCGAACATATCTTTGATCTGTTCTTCCGTCACGAAGCCCTCCCGAGAGAGATTGTAGAGCAACGTGGCGATGGTGATGTTGCGGTCGGGAGCGATGAGTTCGTTCACAAGGCAAGCCGTGCATAGGCTGCGCTCCACAGGATTAATGCCGTATTTATCGCGCTTGATGTGGCCAGCGTCAATGCCCTCGACAATCACCCGGTACACATTCTGAAAATCAGACTCAGCAAGCTCGCTACCAAGCATTGAGCGCAAAGCCTCCACATAGGCTGCGACGTTTTTCTTCTCTTCTTCGTTGAAATATTTGAGGTCTGTGTTCATTTTGCACGTATTATTGTCTAAATTTCGCCCCAAAATTAAAATAAAATGCTTAACTTTACAAATGACAAACTAATTAAGTTGCCATTACGGAATATTAAATTAAACGAAAAACTTTATAAATTTTTGAATTATTGCTATGTTATCTACCTCTGATTTGACATTCATTGAGAAGAAAGGTATCACAGCCGAAATGATTGACGCTCAACTGAAGCGCTTTGAAGTGGGTTTTCCATTTTTGAAAATCAACGCTGTTGCTACCATCGGCAATGGAATCAAGGCATTCTCGCCCGAAGAAACAGCCGCTTGTGTGAAAGCATGGTCGGATTTCCAACAGACAGGCAAGGCTATTGAGAAATTTGTGCCAGCCTCTGGTGCGGCAAGTCGCATGTTTAAGAATATGTTTGCTTTCGCTTCGTCGGGAAAAGATGCGCCTACCACTGATTTTGAAAAGGAGTATTTTGAAAACATCACAAAATTTGCATTCTATGCCGACTTGAACAACGCTTGCAGAAAACTCTATCGCTCAAATGTGCAAGAACTGATGTCGGCAGGAAGGTATGTGGACGTGGTGAAAGCGATGCTTGAACCTGAAGGTTTGAACTACGGCTTCTTGCCAAAGGCTTTGCTCAAATTCCACAAAACCACAGGTGGCAATGCCCACACCCCACTTGAAGAACATTTGGAGGAAGGCGCACAATATGCCGCTGACAAAAACCGCAAGGTGAATTTGCACTTCACTGTTTCGCCAGAGCATAAAGCGGAATTTGAAAAACTGTTGACGGCTAAATTGCCAATTTATGAGCAAGTGTGGGGCGTGAAATATAATGTGACCATGTCGGAGCAAAAATCATCGACCGACACTATAGCTGTGAATATGGATAACACGCCATATCGCGAGCCAAATGGCGAACTGCTGTTCCGCCCTGCTGGCCATGGTGCGCTTATTGAGAACTTGAATGAACGTGAAGCCGCTGTTGTGTTCATCAAGAATATCGACAATGTGGTGCCATCGAAGTTCCGTGCTACAACCACAAAATATAAACGTGTGATTGCCGGCTATCTGGTGGAAATTCAAGCCAAGGTTGCCGCTATGCTCCAAAAGATTGAGGCTGGCGAATGCACAGAGAAAGAACTAAAGCCGATGCTCGCATACTTGGAAAATGAACTCTCGATTCATTCCGACAAGACCGCAGAAATGGATAAAGAGCAACTATGCGCATACATCAAGGCGAAACTCAACCGCCCAATTCGTGTGTGCGGCGTGGTGAAAAATGAAGGCGAGCCAGGCGGTGGCCCATATTTGGCTTATAACCCTGACGGTACTTATTCGCCACAAATCCTCGAATCGGCACAAATCGACTCGTCAAATCCCGATGCAGTGGCATTAATGAACAGCGGCACACACTTCAATCCTGTGGATTTGGTGTGCTATTTGAAAGACTATAAGGGCGAGAAATTCAATTTGAAGGAATTTGTTGACCTTGACACTGGTTTGATTAGCATGAAGTCGAAAAATGGCGTTGACATCAAGGCACTTGAGTTGCCAGGATTGTGGAACGGCTCGATGAGCGACTGGATTACCGTGTTTGTGGAAGTGCCAATCGAAACCTTCAACCCAGTAAAGACGGTGAACGACCTCTTGCGTCCAGAGCATCAATAAACAATAACAATTATAGGTTATGAAAAGAATCGTTTTAACATTAATTGCAAGCGTTGCCGTGCTTTGCACCAGTGCCCAGATTAAGGGCAAGGTGCAAGAAATAGACATGGAGCAGTTTGCCGAGAAGATTGGTTTCATCTTGGAGCAGGACACATCATTTCATTTTAAAGGCAATCGACCTGCCGTGGTTGATTTCAACGCCACTTGGTGCGGCCCATGTCGGAAGCTCGCCCCTATTCTTGACGAATTGGCAAAGCAATTCAAGGGCAAGGTGGACTTTTACAGCGTGGATGTGGATAAAAACAAACCGCTTGCTCAAGCACTGCAAGTGCGCAGCGTGCCATTCTTGGTGTTTTTCCCTAAAAAAGGAACGCCCAAAACTTTAACCGGGCTCTACCCCAAGGAAGTGATTGCCAAGAAAATCAATGAAATTCTGCTTGGAAAATAAGCGAAATTCTGATATTGACCTGAAAAAACACCTGAAATTGAAGATAATCTCCAAATTTTCAGGTGTTTTTTGTTTGTGGTTTGGCAAAAAATCACTAACTTTGCACCGCTTTTTGGACAACAAGAGGCAAATTATTAATTTTTAATCATTTAAAGTAATATGAATCATTACGAAACCGTTTTCATTTTAACTCCCGTTTTGTCTGAGCCTCAGATGAAGGAAGCGGTAGAGAAATTCAAAGCAGTTCTCACCAAACATGGTGCAGAAATTGCTAACGAAGAAAATTGGGGTTTGCGCAAGCTCGCTTATCCAATCCAAAAGAAAACTACCGGATTTTACACTTTGTTGGAATTCGATGCAGAACCAACCGTAGTTGCAAAACTCGAAACTGCTTATCGTCGTGACGAACGCGTACTCCGCTTCCTCACTTTCCACCTCGACAAGTTTGCTCACGAATATGCTGTAAAGCGTCGTGGCTTGAAGAAGAGTGCTAAAGAAGTAAAGGCTGAAGAAACTCCAGCTGAAGAATCAAACAATGCTTAATTTTAGGAGGTTTTAAACTATGGCACAACAATCAGAAATCCGTTATCTCACTCCACTTTCAGTGGACACCAAGAAGAAAAAATATTGCCGTTTCAAACGTAGCGGTATCAAGTACATCGACTATAAGGATCCTGAATTCTTGAAGAAATTCTTGAACGAGCAGGGTAAGATTCTTCCTCGTCGCATCACCGGTACTTCTCTGAAGTTCCAAAGAAGAGTTGCTAAAGCCGTTAAGCGTGCTCGTCACTTGGCTTTGCTTCCTTACGTTACCGATTTGATGAAATAATTAAAAAAAGGAGGAAAGTTTTTATGAAGATTATTTTAAAAGAAGATATCAACAACCTTGGATACAAGGATGATGTAGTTGAAGTAAAGAGTGGTTACGGTCGTAACTACCTTATTCCACAAGGCAAGGCAGTTATCGCTTCTGAATCTGCACTTAAGGTGTTGGCTGAAAACCAACGTCAACGCGCTCACAAGCTCGCTAAGATCAAAGCTGATGCTGAAGCTGTGGCTGAGAGCCTGAAGGATGTAGCTCTTACTCTTACCGCTAAGGTGAGCAACAAGGGCACCATCTATGGTTCAATCACCAACATTCAAATTGCTGAAGCTCTTGAAAAGCTCGGTCACAACATCGATCGCAAGATTATCGTTGTGAAGAACCAAGTTAAGGAACTCGGCAAGTATGAAGCTATCGTTAAGCTTCACAAGGAAGTGTCTGCTGTAATTCCTTTCGAAGTTGTAGCAGAAGCTGAACCAGAAGCAGAAGTTGAAGCATCTCCAGCTGAATAATATTTACAA
>OIXV01004274.1_pt1 | contig 9948 bp, 10 predicted proteins | sample 1587771 | NCBI WGS metagenome assembly OIXV01 (sample SAMEA3888893, study PRJEB22519) | human gut metagenome | biome: human gut; feature: human-associated habitat; material: faeces | place: Denmark | collected 2010
GGTACTGGGATTAATGGCGAACAGCGCGTTGCCCGGACGGCAGGTCAGCATCACCTCTTCACGGTTAAACGCCCAGCTCTCCTTACCCACCTCAAAGCGGCTTACGGTAATCACCTGCGGTGCCGCCAGCGCAGCGCCAGAACTTGCCAGTAACAACATTGTCAGAACGATTTTTTTCATGATTTAACCAGTTTATTCAGAAAGGTTCCCAGGTGGCAAACAGGCTGACGGCAAACAGCGCCAGCGCCCCCAGCGCAATTTCTATCTGCGTAGTGCGCACGATGAGCTGCTCCGCTCGCGTTCCGCCTGCCGACATGCGTGGCACCAGAACATACCGGTTCACCAGCGCAATTGCCACCATTGCCGCCACCAGCGCACATTTGAACAACAGCATACGCCCCCAGGGCGAGGCGCTGATAAGTCCGCCCTGGATCAGCAGCGCATTTACCACGCCGCTGGCGATGGCGCCGGCAACCGCCAGATGCCCGTAGCGCGAAAAACGCATCATGGTGCAGATGGCCGCCTGCCGCCAGCGACCGTGCGCCAGGCGAAGACAGTAGATAAACGGCAGCAGACCGCCAAACCAGCTGGCCACGCAAAACAGATGAAGCGCATGGTTGGTTCGCTGCACTATCCCCAGCCAGCCATCGTTCATTGCGGCATGCCCGACGCCGGCCAGCAGCAACAGCTGAGCGCAAAACAGCACCAGCAGCAAACGTCCCGGTCGCCGGGGCTTCAGCCAGACCACCGCCAGCGCCACAAAGGCGAGTAAAATTTGCCATACCCACACGCCGCCAAACTGCGTCCCGGCCACCGCCTGCCAGATAGCCGGCTGCCAGACGTCCGGCCAGCCGTTGCCCATCAAGCCGCCCTGCGCCATCAGCATCAGCAGCGCCGACAGCGCGCTTGCTGATAATAAATAGCGCATCAGCGGATAGAAGCGCTGCATCATCAAACGACGTAGGGCCACCGGCGCCCACCATGCGCCGTAGAGGACGCAGCCGAAAGCGACAATCAGCGAAATGAAATGGATAAAGCGTAAGCTGACATAGACTCCACTCAGCATTGGCTTACTTCACGGTAAAGGTGTATTGCCCTTTCGTCTTGTGGCCATCTACGGAGACCACGTGCCAGTTAACGGTATATTCGCCCGGCGTCAACGCCTGCTCAACCGGTACCGTCAGCTGAGCCTTATTGCTGTCGCTGCGGACGGGTTTACCGAGGGTGATGGTCTTCTGCTGCGGCCCGGTGAGGGTTACGCCGCTAAACTGCGTTTCGATGCCTTCGGAGAAGTTCAGCGTCAGCGCCTGCGGTGAAGCGTTCACCACGGTATTGGCCGCCGGAAGCTGTTGTTGTAGATGGGCGTGGGCCGATGCGCCTGCTGCGGTCAGGCAACCGGCGAGAAACAGAGACAGACGCAGCGCGCGCCCGGCGATGATTGGCATAGTTGTCATTCCTTTTTGTTATGTATGTAGCACAGAGAATAACCCTGTATAATGGCGCAGTCGAGCTAAGCGTCTGAGACTTGCCTTTTTGCCGCGTGCTTAGTACTTTTTGCGGCGTTATCAGAGGAGAAACCGATGGAAAAGAACCTGGCTAAACTATCCCAGGAGGAGATGGACAAAGTGAATGTCGATCTCGCCGCGGCGGGCGTCGCGTTTAAAGAACGCTACAATATGCCGGTGGTGGCTGATTTAGTCGAAAGAGAACAGCCCGAGCATCTGCGCGGCTGGTTTCGCGAACGTCTGATCGCCCATCGACTGGCCTCCGTTTCGCTCTCTCGCCTGCCCTATGAACCGAAACAGAAATAATTCCCGTCCCCTGCGGACATCCACGTTGGCAAGACCCGCGCATTCTATTACGCTGGTTTCTTTGGCCTGGAGCGAGCCATGCTGCGCGTAATCGATACAGAAACCTGCGGATTGCAGGGAGGCATTGTTGAAATCGCCTCGGTAGATATTGTCGACGGACACATCACCAATCCCATGAGCCACCTGGTTCGCCCCGACCGGCCTATCAGCCCGCAGGCGATGGCGATTCACCATATCACCGAAGAGATGGTCGCCGATAAGCCGTGGATCGAGGAGATTGTGCCGCTGTATATGGGCAGTCCATGGTATGTCGCCCATAACGCCAGCTTTGACCGCCGGGTGTTGCCGGAAATGCAGGGCGAGTGGATCTGCACGATGAAGCTGGCGCGCCGCCTGTGGCCAGGCATCAAGTACAGCAATATGGGGCTGTATAAATCGCGCAAGCTCAGCGTCGCGACGCCACCGGGACTGCATCATCACCGGGCGCTGTACGATTGCTATATCACCGCGGCCCTGCTGCTCGATATCATCAACACCTCCGGCTGGACGCCTGAGGAGATGGCGACCATTACCGGCCGCCCGGCGCTGCTCTCCACCTTTACCTTCGGCAAATACCGCGGCAAGCCGGTCTCGGAAGTGGCGGAAAACGATCCTGGCTATTTACGCTGGCTGTTTAATAACCTGGATCGCATGAGCCCCGAGCTGCGCCTGACGCTGAAGCACTATCTCGGGGAGTAATCGGCGCTATACCTCCGCCTGGCCCGGCAGCGTCCCCTGCGCCAGGCCAATCAGAAACGCATACTCCAGCGCCACGCCTTCATAGCTTTTGAAGCGGCCGGATTTACCGCCGTGGCCGGAATCCATATCGGTACACAGCAGCAGCAGGTTATCGTCGGTTTTCAGCTCGCGCAGTTTTGCCACCCATTTTGCCGGCTCCCAGTATTGTACCTGCGAATCATGCAGGCCCGTGGTGACCAGCAAATGCGGATACGCCTGAGCCTGCACGCCGTCGTACGGGCTGTAGCTTTTCATATAGCGGTAATAGGCTTCATCCTGCGGATTCCCCCACTCTTCAAACTCGCCGGTGGTCAGCGGAATCGACTCATCGAGCATGGTGGTGAGGACATCGACAAAGGGAACCTGGGCCACCACGCCGTGGAAGAGCTCCGGCCGCTGGTTCACCGCGACGCCCATCAGCATACCGCCGGCGCTGCCGCCCATGCCGTAGCAAAAACGCGGATCGCCGTAGCCCTGCGCCAGCAGCGCATCGCAGACGTCGAGATAATCGTTGAAGGTATTTTTCTTGCACAAAAACTTACCGTCTTCGTACCACTGCTGTCCCAGCTCGCCGCCGCCGCGAATATGGGCGATAGCGAACACAAAGCCGCGGTCGAGCAGGCTCAGGCGGCTGGCGCTGAAATCCGCATCCATGCTTGCGCCATAGGAGCCGTAGCCGTACACCAGCAGAGGGCTGGCGCCCTTGCGGAAATGTTCGTGACGGTAGACCAGCGAGACCGGGACTTCGACGCCGTCGCGGGCGTTGATCCACAGATGCTCGCTGCGGTAGTGGCTGGCATCGAACCCTTTGACTTCCTGCTGTTTCAGCACCCGCCGCTCGCCGGTATTCATATCCAGCTCAAACAGCGTATCCGGCGTCGTCATAGAGGAGTAGCCGTAGCGCAGGCGGGCGGTTTCCGGCTCCGGATTATAGGCAAGCCAGGTCACATAGGCCGGATCGTCAAAGGCAATGCCCTGGGACTCTCTTGTCTTACGATTGATCTGACGCAGGCTGGTCAGCCCGCGCTGGCGCTCTTCCACAACCAGCCAGTCGGTAAACAGGGTAAATCCTTCCAGCATGACTTCGTGCCGCGGCGCGATCAGGGTCTCCCACTGCTGCTCATCGCGCAGGGTAGTGCGATAAAGGCCGAAGTTCTTACCCTCACGGTTAGAGCGCAGATAGAAAGCGTGCTGATAGTGATCGAGGCTATATTCATGATCTTTACGCCGCGGTAGAAAACAGACCGGCTCGGCGTCGGTCATTTCCGCATTGAGCAGCAGCACTTCGCTGGTGGTCGCGCTGGCCAGATAGATCACCACAAACTGCTGGGAAGTCGTTTTGTGCACGCTGACGTAAAAAGTATCGTCCTGCTCTTCATACACCAGAACATCCGCACTGGCCGGCGTCCCCAGACGGTGGCGCCAGACCTGATACGGCAGCAGCGTGGTGGGATGTTTGCGCACGTACCACAGGGTCTGCGAATCGTTACTCCAGGCAAAAGCAGGCGAGACGTTCTCCAGCACTTCCGCAAATTGCCGGTCGTCGTTTAAGGGAAAGAAGCGCAGGCTATACTGGCGTCGGGAGAGATAGTCTTCCGCCACCGCCATCAGGCTGTTGTCGGGCGAAACGCCTAATCCGCCGAGGGTATAAAATTCGCTGCCGGCCGCACGCTGGTTGCCGTCAAGCAGGACGTCCCATTCATCCCACTCCTCTTTGACTACCGGCTGGCGTTGATAAATCGCGTACTCGCAGCCCGGCTCGTAGACCTGACGGTAGCGATAGCCATTTTTGCTGTAGGGGGCTGACACTTCGCGCTGCGGAATACGGTCGATAATCTCCTTGAGTACCCTGTCCTGCAGGCTACTTTGCGAAGACATCACTTTTTTGCCGTACTCATTTTCCTGGCGCAGATAATCCAGCACTTCCGCCTGCGAGCGATCGTCATCGCGCAGCCAGTAGTAATTATCGATTCGCGTGTCGCCATGTAATGTCATGGCATGGGGGATCCGTTTCGCTTTTGGTGGCATCTGCTTATTCTTCTGCGGCTTGTATTGAGTACTAAAATTTTCAGGCTGCTTCAAAGCAGCCTGAAGGGTGACGTGACTACACAATATATAAGGGTGGCAAAAGTCGCCAGCGATGCAAGCGAAACGTGCGGATTTAGAGCGTTACGGCCTGTTTTTGCGCCTGAATATCCCGTTCGATATCCTCACGCACTTCCTGCGGGAGCTTCAGCGCTTCGCCGAGGGCGTTCAGATAGCTGCGTTCCATAAAGTGGTCAATATCAATGACCGCGCAGCTGATATAGTAAACTTCAAGCGCCTCTTGCTCGCTGCTGATGCCCTGCGCCAGGCTCTGCGGGTCGAGGGGCTGCGCCAACGCCCGGTCAATTAACACCCGCCCCTGGACGTCGACGTTTGCCGCACGCAGCTGCTCTTCGATATTTGCCCGCTCGCGTTCGTCAATATGTCCATCGCTTTTGGCGGCGAAGACCAGCGCCATAATCAGCCGTTCGCTGCGGGCGTCGAGTTCGGCCGGTGCGGGAGATGGCGCCTGTGCGGGCGCGACATCAGCCGATGCCTGCTGCGCGCTGTCGCGCATCTTCTGCTGATATTTATTCCATAAAACGCTGCCCGCAACCGCGCCGCCGCCGACCAGCAGCGCGCCGGTGCCGTATTTGGCCAACAGCTTGCGCGATGATTTGCTGGCGACCAGCAGCCCGGCCAGCCCGCCGAGCGCGCCCGGCAGGAGTAAATTTTTGCCGCTTGATTGATCGTCAGATGAAGAAGACCGCCCCTGCTGACCCAGCAGAGACTGCAGTTGATTAAGCCAGTTAGCCATACATTTCCTCGTTGCGCGATAAGCGATACCACCAGCCTAAACGACGCGACGTCAGGAAACGTTATCGGCAGCTAAAGATGAGCAAATGTCGTGCCGGGAAACGCGGGAGCCTGCCGCCAGAAGCGCTGGCGACAGCAGCGTAGCTCAGGCCGCTTTCGCTTTGCGCGGCTTCGCCGGCGCCGGGGCTTCAGATTCGACGACGTCGTCGGTCTTGTCGCCCTCTTCTGCTTCTGCGCGATCGGCTGGCGCCTCGGCTTCCGGCAGCTTACCGGAGCGCAAAATATGGTTGAGAGTGTCTTTACGTTCGGCCAGCCACATCGCCATGCTATCGCGCTGCTCTTCATCGAGCGTTAGCGGGCATTCAACCAGCCAGTCGTTCAGTACTTCCGCCAGATCGAGCATTTTGTCATAAGCATCGGCCTCTTTTTTGCTGGCAAAAGACATTTTTTCCTCACCTTCGCGAATCACTACATATTTAATTTCAACCGCCATGATGCAGCCTCTCAGTACTGTATTTTTATACAGTATATCAAATTTCTTCCCCGAACTCAAATGACGCGCATAAAGACATGCGCAAACGTTTTCGTTTATAATGCGGCGCATGTTTTTTTACTGCGGAAGAGAGTTATGACTGTATTAGGTACAGCGCTGCGCCCTGCGGCAACAAAGGTAATGCTGTTAGGTTCCGGCGAACTGGGTAAAGAAGTGGCCATTGAATGCCAGCGCCTGGGAATTGAGACCATCGCCGTCGATCGTTACCCTGACGCTCCGGCCATGCAGGTCGCACACCGTTCGCACGTCATCAATATGCTGCACGGCGAAAAGTTGCAGGCGCTGATTGAGCAGGAAAAGCCTGACTTTATCGTGCCGGAAATCGAGGCCATCGCCACCGATACACTGGTCGCGCTGGAGCAGGCCGGGCAGAAAGTCGTCCCCACCGCGCGTGCGGCAAAGCTCACCATGAATCGCGAAGGGATCCGCCGCCTGGCCGCTGAAGAGCTGAAGCTACCGACCTCCGCCTACCGTTTTGCCGACAGCGAACCCGCCTTCCGCGAAGCCGTCGCCGGGATAGGCCTGCCGTGCATCGTCAAGCCGGTAATGAGCTCATCGGGTAAAGGCCAGAGCTTTATTCGTTCCAGCGAACAGCTGGCTGACGCCTGGCAGTATGCGCAGCAGGGCGGCCGCGCCGGAGCCGGACGCGTTATCGTTGAAGGCGTGGTGAATTTTGATTTCGAGATTACCCTTCTCACCGTCAGCGCCGCGGATGGCGTACACTTCTGCGCGCCGGTCGGTCATCGCCAGGAAGATGGCGACTACCGTGAATCCTGGCAGCCGCAGCAGATGAGCGCGCTGGCGCTGGAACGCGCGCAGGAAATCGCCCGTCAAGTGGTGCTGGCGCTGGGCGGCTACGGCCTGTTCGGCGTCGAACTGTTCGTCTGCGGTGATGAGGTGATTTTTAGCGAAGTCTCGCCGCGCCCGCACGACACCGGTATGGTCACGCTGATTTCACAGGACTTATCCGAGTTCGCCCTGCACGTTCGCGCCTTCCTCGGCCTGCCGATTGGCGCGATTCGCCAGTACGGCCCGGCGGCCTCGGCGGTGATCCTGCCGCAGCTAACCAGCCAGAACGTCACTTTCAGCAATATTCAGGCCGCGGTCGGCGCGGGGCTGCAGCTGCGTCTGTTCGGCAAGCCTGAAATTGACGGTTCGCGTCGTCTGGGCGTGACGCTGGCGATAGCCGATAACGTTGAGGAAGCGGTTGCGCGCGCCAAAGCGGCGGCGTCAGCGGTCGTGGTCGCAGGATAAAAAAAGCCCGGTCGCAGACCGGGCCTCTGGTGAGTGCGCGAAGATTACTTCGCGCCTTCTACCGCCTCACGAGCCAGTTTGGTGATACGGTCGTAATCACCGGCTTCCAGCGCATCCGCCGGCACCAGCCAGGAGCCGCCGATGCACAGTACGCTGTTCAGCGCCAGATAGTCGCGATAGTTCGCCGGAGAGATGCCGCCAGTCGGGCAGAAGCGAATGTGCGCGAACGGGCCGCCAATCGCCTGCAGCGCTTTCACGCCGCCGTTTGCTTCCGCCGGGAAGAATTTGAACTCTTTCAGGCCATACTGCATACCCAGCATCAGCTCGGATACGGTGCTGATCCCCGGGAGCAGCGGAATGGTGCCTTCGCCGGTCGCCGCTTTCAGCAGGGATTCGGTCAGGCCAGGGCTGATAGCAAACTGCGCGCCCGCTTCGGTCACTTCTTTCAGCTGCTCAACGTTAGTGACGGTACCGGCACCGACAATCGCTTCCGGGACTTCTTTGGCGATCGCGCGGATAGCGTCCATCGCGCACTCGGTACGCAGGGTCACTTCCAGTACGCGTACGCCGCCTGCAACCAGCGCTTTCGCCATTGGCACAGCGTGTTCCAGCTTTTTCACCACGATTACCGGTACTACCGGACCGGAGGTGAGGATTGCTTCTGCAGTTGTTTTCCAGTTTTTCATCAGATTTTCTCTCGCCAGATCTATAAATCGAATCGTCTTAAAAATTGATGCAGGTTGCGCCCTGTTCTGCTCCGGAGAGTTTCTCACGCAGCGCACCGAACATTTCCCGGCCGGTTCCCACGCGCGAACCGCTCAGGTCAGGAATATGCGCCTGACGCGCGGCCAGCTCTGCGTCATCGACCAGCAGCGTTAGCTCGCCCGTCTGGCCGTTGACGCGGATGATATCGCCATCGCGTACCTTCGCCAGCAGGCCCCCATCGTACGCTTCGGGCGTCACGTGGATCGCCGATGGCACTTTGCCTGATGCGCCGGAGAGACGACCATCGGTTACCAGCGCAATTTTGAAACGGCGGTCCAATAATACACCAAGTGGCGGCATAAGTTTATGTAATTCTGGCATGCCGTTCGCTTTTGGCCCCTGATGACGGACGACAACCACGCAATCTTTGTCGAGCAGCCCCGCTTCAAAGGCGGGCAGTACGTCATGCTGGCTCTCGAAAACCACCGCAGGGGCTTCAATAATCTGGTTTTCAACCGGCACGGCGGAGGTTTTCATGACCGCGCGTCCGAGGTTACCGCTCAGCACTTTGGTGCCGCCGTGGCGAGAGAACGGTTTGTCAAACGTGGCGATAACCTGTTCGTCCAGCGGCGCGGTCGCCCCTTCGCGCCAGTCAAGTTCGCCGTTATTAAGCCAGGGCTCCATGGTGTAGCGAGAGAGGCCGAAGCCGGCCACGGTGTGAACATCTTCATGCAGCAGGCCGCCTTTCAGCAGTTCGCGCACCAGCACCGGCACGCCGCCAGCCGCCTGGAAGTGGTTAATATCCGCCGGGCCGTTCGGGTAGAGGCGCGCCAGCAGCGGCACCACGTCAGAGAGATCGGAGAAATCATCCCAGTTAATGATAATCCCTGCCGCCCGCGCCATAGCCACCAGGTGCATGGTGTGGTTGGTAGAGCCGCCGGTTGCCAGCAGCGCGACAATCCCGTTGACCACCACTTTCTCATCAAACATTTTGCCCAGCGGCATCCACTCGTTACCGTTGCCGGTCAGGCGGGTCACCTGGCGGGCGGCGGCGGCGGTCAGCGCTTCGCGCAGCGGCGCATCCGGATGCACGAATGACGATCCGGGCAGCTGCATCCCCATAAACTCAACCACCATCTGGTTGGTATTGGCGGTACCGTAGAAGGTACAGGTGCCAGGCGCATGGTAAGACGCGGCTTCGGACTCCAGCAGCGCCATACGATCCACTTTGCCTTCCGCATAGAGCTGACGAATGCGCACTTTTTCTTTATTCGCCAGGCCGCTGGCCATCGGCCCGGAAGGAATAAAGATGGACGGCAGGTGGCCGAACGACAGCGCAGCCATCGCCAGGCCGGGGACAATTTTATCGCAGACGCCGAGGTAGAGCGCGCCGTCAAACATGTTGTGCGACAGGCCAATCGCGGCGGACATGGCAATCACTTCGCGGCTGAGCAGCGACAGCTCCATCCCGTCCTGCCCCTGCGTCACGCCATCGCACATCGCCGGAACGCCGCCGGCGACCTGGCCTACCGCGTTCGCAGAGTGCAGCGCTTTGCGGATAATGTCCGGATAGCGCTCATAGGGCTGGTGGGCGGACAGCATATCGTTGTAGGAGGTAATGATGGCGATGTTATTGCGCAGCATGCTTTTCAGCGAGGCTTTGTCATCCGCCTGGCAGGCGGCAAAGCCGTGGGCCAGGTTACCGCATGCCAGCTGGGCGCGATGAACGGTGTCGGTTTTGGCCTGGTTAATCCGGGCGAGGTAGGCTTCGCGGGTATCGCGCGAGCGTTCGATGATGCGATTTGTTACCCGTAACATTTCAGAATTCATAAAGGCTCCTCAAATTTCATCTGTCCGGCCGCAGCGCTTTAGCGGTACTTTTAGGGGCTTAGGGCACCAGTACTGGGGCTCAGGGGCAAAATATCTGCAGGCAGTGTAATAAAAAAAGCCCCGGGGGTGAATCCTCCGGGGCTTAAAAGATTAAAAATTACGCGACTTGCTGCGTCA
>OIXV01004281.1_pt1 | contig 9934 bp, 8 predicted proteins | sample 1587771 | NCBI WGS metagenome assembly OIXV01 (sample SAMEA3888893, study PRJEB22519) | human gut metagenome | biome: human gut; feature: human-associated habitat; material: faeces | place: Denmark | collected 2010
TTGACATATATTTAACAACCTACAGGAGAAAAAAAGCCATGAGCCAAATACATAAACACTCTATTCCCGCTAATATTGCGGAACGTTGCCTGATTAACCCGGAACAGTACCAGGCGCAGTATCAGCAGTCCGTCACCGAACCTGACGCCTTCTGGGGCGAGCAGGGCAAAATCCTTGACTGGATAAAACCCTATACGCGCGTGAAAAACACCTCGTTCGCGCCGGGCAATATTTCCATTAAGTGGTATGAAGACGGTACGCTGAACCTCGCCGCTAACTGCCTCGATCGCCATCTGGCGGAGCGCGGCGACCAGACGGCCATCATCTGGGAAGGCGACGATGCCAGCCAGAGCAAAAACATCACTTATCGCGAGCTTCATCGCGATGTCTGCCGCTTTGCCAACGTCCTGCTCGATCTGGGCATTAAAAAGGGCGATGTCGTGGCTATCTATATGCCGATGGTGCCGGAAGCGGCGGTGGCCATGCTGGCCTGCGCGCGCATCGGCGCTATCCATTCGGTCATTTTCGGCGGCTTCTCGCCGGAGGCGGTCGCCGGCCGTATTATCGATTCCAACTCTCGCCTGGTGATCACCTCGGATGAAGGGCTGCGCGCCGGTCGCGCGATCCCGCTGAAGAAGAACGTCGACGACGCGCTAAAAAATCCGCACGTGAAGAGCATCGAAAACGTGGTGGTGTTCAAACGTACCGGCGGCAAAATCGACTGGCAGGAAGGCCGCGATCTGTGGTGGAGCGATCTGATCGAAAAAGCCAGCGCGGAACACCAGCCCGAAGAGATGAACGCCGAAGATCCGCTGTTTATCCTTTATACCTCCGGTTCGACCGGTAAGCCAAAAGGCGTGCTGCACACCACCGGCGGCTACCTGGTCTATGCGGCGTCAACCTTTAAATACGTGTTCGACTATCATCCTGGCGACATCTACTGGTGCACCGCCGACGTCGGTTGGGTCACCGGCCATAGCTACCTGCTCTACGGCCCGCTGGCCTGCGGCGCGACGACGCTGATGTTCGAAGGCGTACCGAACTGGCCGACCCCGGCGCGTATGTGCCAGGTGGTCGATAAGCATCAGGTCAACATTCTTTATACCGCCCCTACGGCGATCCGCGCGCTGATGGCGGAGGGCGATAAGGCCATCGAAGGCACCGACCGCTCTTCCCTGCGCATTCTCGGCTCCGTCGGCGAACCGATTAACCCGGAAGCCTGGGAGTGGTACTGGAAGAAGATCGGCAACGAGAAGTGCCCGGTGATGGACACCTGGTGGCAGACCGAAACCGGCGGCTTTATGATCACCCCGCTGCCCGGCGCTATCGAGCTGAAGGCCGGTTCCGCCACGCGTCCCTTCTTCGGCGTCCAGCCGGTGCTGGTGGATAACGAAGGCGCGCCGCTGGAAGGCGCGACCGAGGGGAACCTGGCGATCGCCGACTCCTGGCCGGGCCAGGCGCGCACGCTGTTTGGCGACCACGAACGCTTCGAACAAACCTACTTCTCCACCTTTAAAAATATGTACTTCAGCGGCGACGGCGCGCGCCGTGACGAAGATGGCTACTACTGGATCACCGGCCGCGTCGATGACGTGCTGAACGTTTCCGGCCACCGTCTGGGTACCGCCGAAATTGAATCGGCGCTGGTGTCGCATCCGAAAATCGCCGAAGCGGCGGTGGTCGGCATTCCGCATAACATTAAAGGCCAGGCCATCTACGCCTACGTGACCCTCAACCATGGCGAAGAGCCGACGCCGGAGCTGTACGCCGAGGTGCGCAACTGGGTACGTAAAGAGATTGGCCCGCTGGCGACGCCGGACGTGCTGCACTGGACCGATTCGTTACCGAAAACCCGTTCGGGCAAAATCATGCGCCGCATTCTGCGCAAAATTGCCGCGGGCGATACCAGTAACCTCGGCGATACCTCAACGCTTGCCGATCCTGGCGTGGTGGAAAAACTGCTCGAAGAGAAGCAGGCCATCGCTATGCCATCGTAAACCAACGATCCCCTACACCCTCTCCCCACCGGGGGAGAGGATATAATTACGACTCCCCAAGGATTTCAGGTAGCAGGAAAGCGGTAAACAGGCTGATTCCCGACAGTTAACTGCCGGGCGGATGAGTGTTGCCGACGACCGGCGCGTGAATGACGAAAGGGAACCTCTGGAGACGCTACGATGAACGAACAGATTTGTCAGCGGATAGAAAATAGTGCGCATTTTAAGGAGCTTGTTGCAGCCCGGCAAAGGTTTGCCGCCATCCTGTCACTGATTATGCTGGTGATTTATGTGGGCTTTATTCTGCTTATCGCCTTCGCCCCCGGCTGGCTGGGCACGCCGCTGCATGCGGGAACCAGCGTCACCCGGGGTATTCCGATTGGTATCGGCGTGATCGTTATCTCTTTCGTCTTAACCGGAATATACGTCTGGCGGGCAAATGGTGAATTTGATCGGATGACGAAAAGCATTCTCAGCGAGGTTAAAGCATCATGAAGAAAGTCCTGACGGCGCTCGCCGCCACGCTCCCGTTGACCGTCAATGCCGCAGATGCTCTCACCGGCGCGGTACAGCGCCAGCCGACCAACTGGCAGGCGATTATCATGTTCCTGATTTTCGTCGCCCTGACGCTCTATATCACCTGGTGGGCCTCAAAACGCGTACGTTCGCGCAGCGATTACTACACCGCGGGCGGCAATATCACCGGTTTCCAGAACGGGTTGGCGATTGCCGGCGATTTTATGTCGGCGGCCTCGTTCCTCGGCATTTCCGCGCTGGTTTACACCTCCGGCTACGATGGGCTGATCTACTCGCTCGGTTTTCTCGTCGGCTGGCCGATTATTCTGTTTCTTATCGCCGAACGCCTGCGTAACCTCGGGCGCTACACGTTTGCCGACGTAGCGTCCTATCGTCTTAAACAGGGGCCGATCCGCACCCTCTCCGCCTGCGGTTCGCTGGTGGTGGTGGCGCTCTATTTGATAGCCCAGATGGTCGGTGCGGGTAAGCTTATCCAGCTGCTGTTCGGCCTCAACTACCACGTTGCGGTGGTGCTGGTCGGCGTGCTGATGGTGCTTTACGTCCTCTTTGGCGGCATGCTCGCCACCACCTGGGTGCAGATTATCAAAGCGGTCCTGCTGCTGTTCGGCGCCAGCTTTATGGCCTTTATGGTGATGAAGCACGTCGGCTTCAGCTTCAATAATCTGTTCACCGAAGCGATGGCGGTCCACCCGAAAGGCTCGGCGATAATGAGCCCCGGCGGACTGGTGAAAGACCCGATATCGGCGCTGTCGCTCGGCCTCGGGCTGATGTTCGGTACCGCGGGTCTGCCGCATATTCTGATGCGTTTCTTCACCGTGAGCGACGCCAAAGAAGCGCGTAAGAGCGTGTTCTACGCCACCGGCTTCATGGGCTACTTCTATATTCTGACCTTTATCATCGGCTTCGGCGCCATCATGCTGGTGGGGGCGAATCCGGCGTTCAAAGACGCGGCCGGTCAGCTTATCGGCGGTAACAATATGGCGGCGGTGCATCTGGCGGACGCGGTCGGCGGTAATCTGTTCCTCGGCTTTATCTCCGCCGTGGCCTTCGCCACTATTCTGGCGGTGGTCGCAGGATTAACGCTGGCGGGCGCGTCGGCGGTCTCTCACGACCTGTATGCGAACGTGTTCCGTAAAGGAGCGACCGAGCGTCAGGAGCTGAAGGTGTCGAAGATTACCGTGCTGATCCTCGGCGTGGTGGCGATTCTGCTGGGCATCCTGTTCGAGAATCAGAACATCGCCTTTATGGTCGGCCTCGCGTTCTCCATCGCCGCCAGCTGTAACTTCCCGATTATCCTGCTGTCGATGTACTGGTCGAAGCTGACCACCCGCGGGGCGATGATTGGCGGCTGGCTGGGTCTGCTGACCGCGGTGATTCTGATGATCCTCGGCCCGACCATCTGGGTGCAGATCCTCGGTCACGAAAAGGCGATATTCCCGTATGAATATCCGGCGCTGTTCTCTATCGCCGTGGCCTTTATCGGTATCTGGTTCTTCTCCGCCACCGATAGCTCCGCGGAAGGCGCGCGCGAACGCGAGCTGTTCCGCGCCCAGTTTATCCGTTCGCAGACCGGTATCGGCATCGAGAAAGGTCAGGCGCATTAATGATTGCCCGTACCCCGGCCTGCTGGTCGGGGAATATTTTATTGGTAGATAAAGGTTATCGTTCCGCTCGCATTCGCGGTGCCTGGCGTCACGTTAGATCCGGTTTTGTAATAGTTCGCGGTAAACGTCAGGACGTTCGATGCCGCCGCCCCGCCGGGATTATCAGGATCGGTGAATATTGTATAGCTGGCCTCCGAGCCGGGGTTGGTCACAGTCGTTCTTTTCGTTTCTGCAAATACCCTATAGGTTGCATTATTCACGACTATTGGCGTGTTATAAAGATTCAACTGTACTCCAACGCCGGTCGCTACGTTTTCGCCGGACGTTAACGCAATAACGGTATGATCGGAATTATCACCTTCCGCTTCTGGCGCCGTAACGCGCATCGCCACGAGGGTTCCCGGCTCACAGGTTAGGGTCAGCGTTTGCTGAGCTGAGCCAGCCTTGTTAGAAAGATTAAACTCACTTGTTTTCACTGAGCCCATTTGGAAATTCAGCGCGGTCGAATCAACCGAGCACCCCATCGGGGTCAGCTGGATTTTTGTCGAGCCCGTCACGTGCAGCTGGGAAATAGCCATCGTTCCGTCAAGATCCAGAATAGAAACCGTGGAAATCGGATCGGCCAGCGTCAGCGTGCTGTTACTGGCAATAGCTCCCCCCGTTGCCACAAGCTGGACCTGGTACGTTGGCGCAAAATATGTGCTTGCCTTGTCATCAAAAAGTCCATTAGGTTTTCCCAGATACAAGTCTGCATCACCGATATAGTGAACGCTGTAGTCAGCATTAAAATCATCGTTATCACCGCCATATTCACCCGTGATATTGAGCCAGAATTTGACGCGAATACCGATACCCTGCACGGAGGTCGAGTAGATGTTATCCCCCACTAAGGTGCCCGCATTCCCCGAGCTCCATCCGAACAGTGCATATAACCAACCCCGACAATCCGTAATGGAGGTGGTTGGATGCGTTATCTGCCCTGAATCATAAAGGATGGTCCCCGCCGAGTAGCTACCGGCATTAACCAGTATCTGTGGAGGTAAATTAGTTAAAGCGATATCGCCCGAGTTTGCACCCGTTTGGCATGCCCAACTGTAAGCCGGTAATAAGCAGGCCAGCAGCAATAAAATTAACGTCTTCATAGTTCTTCCCTGGCGAAAATAGATCATTTATAGGCAACATTGAACGTGACCGTATAGGAGACACTGCCCGCCGTCACCCGACCATTCGGCGTATACATTCTTGCGATCATATTAAAAACATGTTCAGCGCCATCAGTGAAAAAATAGGTATAGCTATCACCTGGTCCCAGGTTTTTCTGGTCCACCGCGCTTTGCAACTGTAGCCACACGTCCTGAGCACCAGAAAAAAGCTCATTCATATATACATTGATATCGTTGCCAACAAATACAATACCGCTAAACATTAGCGTCACTGACGCCGTACCCGTTGAGCAATTATCAAAGGCGATTGAAACTATCTTAGCCGCGCTACTCGCGCCCGGTTTACCGCTCAAACTTTGATAGGAAACCGTTCCTAAATCGATAGCGCTGGAGGGTTTTACCGATACCTCACATACGGGCTCTTCAATCTTACCGGTGATATTGAAATTAACAGTACTATTGGCGTCATAAGCCCAGGCTGGCCTTACAAACATCAACGCAAGTCCGATAGTGATAATAAATACCTCGAACGATTTCATTAATCGCCCGCCATTATTTACCCTCATCAATTCCATTCTTAATTTATGTATCAAGGCAATCATCCAGTTATTCATCATCGGCAATCCGCTGCATAAAAAACGATATCATCAACCGATTTATTGGTGGATAAATCATAGTTAACATAGCATTGGCTATTTTTGCTATCACCCCACTTCACAAATAACCGGCCTTTTTCAGATAGCCCGGTCAGATAGGCCTGTCCGGAATCCCCTACGATAGTGCTGCGTTTTTCTTGAGGTTGCTGGCTTGCATCATCTAATGTAATAACGGCGCCAAAAGGGACCTCTTTATTATTAAAACGCAGAGTCATCATCGCTTTATAGCCAATCCAGGTATTATATTTAACTTTTACAATCGCATTACGCGTCGGGACCACCGTTTTGGCAATATTATCGATTTCCGCTCCCGAGACCTGCTGTTCATCAAGAGAGAGATTATTTTCATGGTAGGGTCGTACGAAAGGAACAACGGCGTATCCGGCAGAATCGGTCATCACGTTAGTCTGCCCGCGCACCGCAATATTGCTGACGCCAGGCGCTTCAACCAGCGCAACGCTTTCGCCCAGATAGCGTGACAGCGTTATACCGCTGGAATGGGCGAGCATTCCACCGCGTAGCGAGTAATTATAGTGGGCGCTATAGCTGTCATATCCGTATCCCGCGGTGACTTCACCTTTTGAACCCTGATAGTTTAGATTGACGTTTCCTGAAGTCTTTTTATCGCTGGCATTGTAACCCTCCTGCATATTCCAGTTCAGAGAACGATCCGCAAAAGCAGAACCGCTCAAACCCAGGCTATGGGTCGTGTCGCCCATCCGACTGCTGTTCATATTGTAGCTGGTCGAGATATCCGCACCAAAAGGCACGCTCACCGTGAGTGAAACAAGATTATCGCTGGTCTGAGCACGCTCACTATTCTGGCTTGTGCTTCGTACATTTCGGCTACAGGAGTAGTTAATAAAATAAGAAATGCGGCCAAGGGAGTTGCTATAGCTCACGCCCAACGACTCCATACGTGAATTATCCCAATAAGATTCGCTGACCAGTGAGAGGGAGAGTGAACCATACCCTGCGAGAATCTGAGAAGCTGAAGCGTCAAAACGATCTTTAGTCCGGCCCGTTGATGAACAGCACCCGCTATGCGCATTCGACCTATCAATAAAATTTTGCAGAGAGTAATAGCCATGGGTTGAATAACGGTACCCGGCAACGGAGAAGTTGGTTCCCGTCTGCGGAATATCTTTGCTAAAGCGCACGCGATAAGATTGTCCTTCGCTGGATGACGTGTGATTCGACGTTGGCGTCTCTTTTATATCTGCCCAGGACTGGGATGCATCAAAGGAGAGCGCGCCGATCGTGCCAAGGTTAAGTCCGGCCCCCAGAAGAACATTACTGTATTTGTTCTCCAGTTGCTGAAAACCACTATACAGCGTGATGTTGCTCGATGCCCCCCAAGCGATGTTAGATTGCAGGAAGTGATATTCTTTTCCGCCGGAACTTCCCGAACGCGTTTTGCCGCTGCTCAGGGCGTAATCTATCTGGCCCTCGCGCTGCAAAATCGCCAGCGAAGCAAAAGGCACCACAAAGCTCTGTTCACTGCCATCGGACTCTTTCACCGTCACATTCAGATCGCCTGCGCTCCCGGTTGGGTAAAGATCGTTTATTTCAAACGCGCCTGGGGGAACCGTTGTTTTATAAATGCTGTATCCGTTCTGATAAACCGTCACGTCGGCTGTAGTGCGGGCGATACCTTTAATAACCGGCGCAAAGCCATTCATGCTATCCGGCAGCATCTCTTTATCTGAGTTCAGCTGTAGCCCGGTGAAGCTAATACTGTCGAACACGCTTGATGACGTATACGTCTGACCCAGGATCAGCTGGCCTTTCAGGGCCTGGATATCACGTGAAATATAGCTGTAGACCGAGTCCCACTGGTTACCGTCGTCATTATGGTTGAGGGTACTGTAGTTCCGTACACGCCACGGGCCGACGTTTAAACCCGGCTGCAGGCTCACAAACTGGCTGGACGTCGCTTCGCCGCCGTGCCGCGGATCGGTCTTTTGCCCCGAGAGATTATAGTTAAGTAGCCCCGCGGTAATGCCCTGCTGCCACCGGCTTTCAGGGACATATCCCCGCGGATGATGCATCACCGCGACCTGAGGCACGTTAAAATCAACGCGCTGTTGTGAAAGTAATACCGTGGTTCCCCATCCAGGGATTGCGGATAGTCGGGCACAGCGGGAACCCGCGACCGTGAGCTCGGGATAATTTTCCGTTTTGATTGACCACGCTTTCAGCTGCGCGACGCTGATACAGGGTGAAGAAGCGTCACGATCTTCACTCTGTTGCGTGAAGCTGATTGATTCGGAAGCAATAAATTCGTCGTTAATATAAACATCAAGGTTATATTCCCCCGGCGGGACGGTTTCCTGGGAAATATAGCTCAGGTCGACGGCCGTTGTACCGGTTTCATTGACCTCCAGCAGGTGAGGATTGAAATACTCACCTGCGATAGCGGGTAACGGAATAGTGATAAAGCAGGAAATAATGGCAACGTAGCCACGTTTCAACAGGAATGTAAAATTCTGTCCAACGTTATTGAATGATGGCGGTATATTTTGGTCCCGGCATTCCATAGTCATTGATCACGCTCCATGTGATTTTCTTTTTCCCTGGTGAAGATGTGTTTGCTACCGGTATTTTTATGGTTGAAAAAGGCGCAACAAACCATGCTTCAGGAACTGACTTACCATTAACCGTAATATCAGAAAAGTTCATATATAATGGCGAGGGGTTTTTAACTTTAATATCTCTGCCTTCAGCAGACCACTCCAGCTTTTCGGCAAACTTTTCCGGTATGGCATTTTTTAATGCCGCTGGTCGAAAAATAAGTTTAATCCGCGAGTTAATGGCAAACTGCACCATGTTTTTGTCCGGCGCGCTATCCATAGCGGGAATACCTTTAATATTCAGCCAAAACATCGACTCTCGCTCTTCGGGCAGCGGTTTACCTGAGCGGAGGATTCGGACAAACCCTTGTTCGCCGGCCTTCAGGCGAAACAGCGGAGGGGTGGTAATAAAGGAATCTTTTGCTGGTGATGCCTCATCCACAACTGCGATCCAGGACTGGACAATATTTGTAACGTTATCTTTATTTTGCACAGATACCGTCGCTGCCTTTTGCGTACCATCGAATATCACTCGCGTACCGCCCACCACCACGCTGGCCTGCGCGACAGACAGGCAGGAACAAAAACAGATAAAGTAAGCTAATTTTTTCATGGTAGTGTCCAGTGAGGGAAAGCAGAAGCTTTCCCTTTTATCTAATGCTGAATTAATAATAGGTAACGTTGTAAGTTACGGTTGTCTGCACCGCTCCCTTGGTGGGAGTAGCCGTACCAGATTTAGCCAGTTTAACGGTAAAAGGAATCGTCGCGGCACCGGAGGAAATATCCACATCCGCACCTTCAGTATTGTTCTTAAGCAGGGCACCCTTATTATCAAAAATCGCCACCGCAACGCCGGTAGCGGGTGATTCCGCCGCCTGGTTTTTGAAGTAATCGCTATTCGTCGTGTCCGCTTCGCCACCAAACGTCACTCTGGCCAAGGCGTTACCGCCTTCTGTGGTCTTAGGGCATCCGGTTAAAGTGAAAGAAAAGCTCTTCGCCGCCCCGTAGGTATTCGTATCCAGATCGGCGACTGAGGAGGTCCCCATCTCAATAGACGAAACGCCATTATCGATAGTCGCTGTACAAGTGGTATCTGAGACCTTACCGGTAAAAGTAATGGTATTCGCGGCCTGAGCCAGAGTAACCAGAGAGCAGCCGGCAGATAAGGCTAATATTTTGGCAAGCGTTTTGGTACTGAAGTTCATTGGTATTCCCCTGTTTATTAAGATTAACAATCAATCCATCAATTGTTTTATGGCTTTTATTAGAGAATGAAGCCAGACATCAGCGAAGGTATAAGCTGATAAGGTGCATGGGGAGTGAATAATCTGCATTTAAGATGACTAACCTATAAATACAAGAGCTTAATTTCCACATGAATCCATTCAATAATAGAAGCTCACG
>OIXV01004283.1_pt1 | contig 9931 bp, 11 predicted proteins | sample 1587771 | NCBI WGS metagenome assembly OIXV01 (sample SAMEA3888893, study PRJEB22519) | human gut metagenome | biome: human gut; feature: human-associated habitat; material: faeces | place: Denmark | collected 2010
GAGGATGTATGACAACAACAGAGTTAGAGACGTTCTTTGGAACCCCCAACAAGGCAGCAGATTTCTTTGGTGTGTCACCTGAAGCTTTCTATCAATGGAGAAAGCGACCAGGCGGATTGATACCAAAAGGGCGAGCTGCTGAAGCTGCATACCGTACCAATGGAAAGCTCATTTTTCGTCCTGAACTATACGAAAAGACTAATCCAATTAAGCCGTAACTGGCACCACAGAGATAGGGGGTAAGCCGTGGGTAATTTAACAGACAAAAATAATAGCAATAACGAAGTAACTCTGAAGGTGTTCAAAGACAGCCCGCACGTTTGGGCCGGCGGGCTAGAAGGGCGTGATTTAGCAGACTGGCTCATTGGAAAAGCCAATGCCATTTTGTACTGCTCATGTCAGCAGGAAAAACTGGATGAACATCGTAGTGCGGTCACCGAGTTGGAAGCTGCTGAAGAACTTATTGTGGCTTACGCAGACCTTGGTCTCTCTCAGCAATCGTATGATCCCATTCATGCTCCTGACAAGGTGGCAATTCAGTTCGATATTGACCTCGGGAGAGAGTTTCGAACTCGTCAGACTGGCGAACGTATTCAGGAAGGGCCAGTACCTCCGGTGGGATTTTCACTTCTGCCAGATCTTGCTGAAGGGAAAGAAGAATATCAGCGAAAGAAAGCATCCTTACTTGCTCAGGTGACCAGCCGTAACGAGTCGCAAGAAGATGAGTAATTCCATTACGTCCGAAAAGAGGCTCCCAAGGAGCGGAAAAGCGTTCTCTGTGCTTAACCAGAACAACGTCAAGTCGCAGCAACTGCTCAGCACGGATCCAGGACCGATAGGTAGGGACTGCTTCGCCTTCTGTAAACCACTTATTGGCTTTGGAAACATTACGAACATGAGAGATGAAGATCTTAGCGTAATCAATTGCCATACAGAACCTCCTTCGGTCCTTAGGTGTGGAAAACCAAGAATATCCGAAGGAGCGTTCGGCACCAACAGAGGTATTGAACAATGAATGAACCTGAATGGAAAGTGGATAAGCAGCCGGCTTGGCTGGTAGCCGCTATCAAAAAAACGATCACTGATTTGGACGGTGGTTACGTGGAAGCTGCGGAGTGGCTGGGCGTTACTGAAAACGCATTGTTTAACCGTTTACGTGCCGATGGTGATCAGATTTTCCCTCTCGGCTGGGCAATGGTGCTGCAGCGTGCTGGTGGGTCAAATCATATTGCCAATGCTATAGCGCGTCACTCGAACGGCGTCTTTGTTCCGTTGGCAGATATTGAAGACGTGGACAACGCAGATATTAACCAGCGTCTTATGGAGTCCATTGAGTGGATAGGAAAACACTCGCAGTACCTGCGTAAAGCTACAGCTGATGGGGTCATTGACCAGGCAGAACGCGAGCAAATTGAGGAGAACAGCTATCAGGTGATGGCGAAATGGCAGGAACATTTAACGTTACTGTTCCGTGTCTTTTGTCAGCCAGAAAAGAGTGACGCCCGCGAGTGTGCAGCTCCGGGCGTCGTGGCAGATAAATCAACGTGTATGGAGAAATGATCCGCATGAGCAATTTAATCGTAAATCTTCAATTACCGCAACTACGGATGTACCCGATCCCGGGCGTTTCGTCGTTTCGGTATGAGCGCATGGTATGCGGAAAGTGGGTCGCATGTAACCACAGTCGGGCACGTGGAGTTGTGGGGGTCTTTAACCGGAGGGCTAAAGCGTTATGCGAGAAGTTAACCGCAAGTTTAAAGACCACTACGGCAAACCCGTCAGAGTCATCCGCTGGGAACCTGAGACACGTCGTGTCATCTACCTGCGAGAAGGGTATCCCCACGAGTGCTTTAGTCCGCTCGATCAGTTTCAACGCAAGTTCAGGGAAGTAGAGGGCAGCCATGAGCAGTAAATTACACGGCCTGGTATGGGAAGCATGTGCCTTCAAGGGGCTGATAATATCTGAAATAGCGGTCATGGCCCGTCTGGCTGACTTCAGTAACGACGAAGGCGTGTCCTGGCCAGCGGTAACGACTATCCAGCGCCAGATCGGTGCTAAGAGTGAGAACACCGTACGCAGTGCTATTAAAAAACTGCAGGCGAAAGGCTGGCTGAAGAAACAAGAACGTCGCGTCGGCGGTAAGAACAATTCAAATGTCTACAAACTCAATGTGGACATGCTGGAACGTGCGGCGGCAGAGGCCAAAGTGTTCTATTCGATCCCTAAGGAACAATCAAAATTTGATGCCTCAGAAATTGATGGTTCAAAATTTGAAGGGTCAAAATCTGAGGCCTCAAATAATGGGTCTGCATCCCCTCAAATATTGCGGGGGGACCCCTCAATGGTTGAAGGCGATCCGTCATTAGATCCGTCATTAGATCCACCATCTAAAAAACCTTCTTGTCGGGCTCCTGCGGAACCCGACGATAAGTTGGATCCAGAGGTGGTTATTACCGAAAACGCGATCGAAGTTCTGTCCCACCTGAATCAGGTTAGTGGGTCTCGCTTCCAGAAATCTAAAACTTCCTTGGAAAATATCCGAGCTCGTTTACGCGATGGTCATTCCGTCACTGACCTGAAACTGGTTATCGACCTGAAGCATGAACACTGGCATGAAAACGACGAGCAATACCAGTACATGCGACCGGAGACGCTATTTGGTCCGAAGAAATTCGAAGGTTACCTGCAAAGCGCCACCCGTTGGAATCAGAAGGGCAGGCCAAAGCGCGAAGACTGGGGGAAGGCCAAAAAACAGGGCGATCTGCCGAACAGTTATAGCCAGGATGCTGGCGTTGATATCCCTGAACGTGACCTTGCCTGGAGCCGATACCATGGCCTCGAAACAGACAACACACCGAAGAGCGAAACTGAGGTAAAGGTCCGGGCCAAGGCTGACCGTGATGGGCTTAAGACAAAGGGCCATGATGACGGTCTGGCACAGTTTGGGTGGAACAACATCTGGTCGGTAGTGGCCAAAAGCGGGGTAGAAGCATGAATCTTAGCTCATACAGCCTGGCATTGGCGCAGTTACGAGACCAGAAAGGGCATTATTTGAAAGAAGTTGGTGATCAATGGCGTACGCCTGATCTGCTGTTCTGGGGCGTTAATGCAATGTATGGCCCGTTGGTTCTGGACCTGTTCGCCGACGACAGCAACGCAAAATGCCCTGCATGGTACACCGCTGAAGATAATGCTCTGATCCAGGACTGGTCTGGTCGCCTGGCCGAACTCGGCGGTGCGGCATTTGGTAATCCTCCGTACAGCCGGTCGCAGTACCATGAAAATCAGGCTATCACCGGTATGACTCATATTCTGAACTATGCCGCCGAGCAGCGTGAAAAGGGTGGTCGCTATGTTTTTCTGTTGAAGTCAGCTACAAGCGAAACATGGTGGCCAGAAGATGCGGATCATGTCTGCTTTATCCGTGGCCGGATTGGCTTTGATCTCCCGAAATGGTTTGTGCCGGCTGATGAGAAGCAAAAACCCACCAGTGCCTTTTTCGCTGGTGCAATTGTGATATTTGATAAGACCTGGCGCGGCGAGCGCTTCAGCTATATCGACCGCGCTGCTCTCGAAGCGAAAGGGCGTGCGAGCATGGCGCTGGCGCAGTTCGCCGCCGGTAAGCAGGCACAATCCATGGTTGTGAGTAGAGCAGAGCAACCACCCGTTGAAACCGAAATTCCTCTGAAGCAGGCCAATATCCTCAAACAAAGCGGTATTCAGGCGTGGGCCTGTGTAGTGGCGGCCTTTGGTGATAAATCCGAGTACACCTTTTCCGAATCGAAGTTTGGCCATACATGGGCTGCGGACTCATTGGAGAAGCCGGAAATTACACCGGTTCATCCTGATGTTATCGCCAAAGCTCTGGCACTGATGAAACACCAGACAGCGCTTAACTCGCTGCTGGAATGGCTGAACGGTGAAGACTTTGTATCTGATGCTGCCCGGGAGGAAACTATCGAGCGCATGAGCTCTGTTTTCAGCGAGTTTTCTGATGATATGCCGGTAGCGGCATTCATCGAGATCGTCTGCAGGCTGGAAAAGTCGGGTTGGTTTAACCGCAGAGTCATTCGCTCACATGTACTTCAATGCCTTCCTCCTGTCGTAGCTAATTTGCCGGAATCCCGGATCTGGCCTCTGGAAGTTGGGCTGTTGTTTGAGAAGGTACAAGGCGCTGACATGCTTAACGAATCTCAGCAAAACAAGCTGAAGGCCCATATCAATCAACTGTGGCTGGAACGCACATCCACCAACGAGATTATCGCTATCGCCAGCGGACTGGTCAGCAGCATGATGGGGGGTGAGCCATGCGTGAAATTATCGTAGATAACTTTGCTGGTGGCGGTGGTGCCTCGACGGGTATTGAGATGGCGATCGGACGAAGTGTTGATATTGCCATAAACCACGATGAAAACGCCGTGGCCATGCACCGTACCAATCATCCTGACACGCTTCACTATTGTGAAAACGTGTTTGATGTTGATCCTGCTGCAGCGACAAGTGGTAAGCCTGTCGGGCTTGTGTGGTTTAGCCCGGACTGTCGCCACTTTTCCAAGGCAAAAGGGGCAAAACCAGTAGAGAAGGCTATTCGAGGGTTGGCTTGGATCGTCCTCCGCTGGTCGCTGGATGTGAGCCCACGCGTGATGATGCTGGAAAACGTTGAAGAGTTCAAAACGTGGGGACCGCTTCTTGCAGGAGAAATGCGCCCGGATCCGGCACGCATAGGTGAGACGTTCCAGGCGTTTGTAGGCATGTTGACCACTGGTATTCCGGCAGATCATCCCGCGCTGGTGGAGTGCTGCGAATTTCTGGAATTGCCGTTGGAAAGCGAGAAGGCCAAACGTCTGGTTTCCGGGCTGGGTTATGACCTGGATTACCGTGAACTTCGAGCATCCGACCTGGGTACACCAACGATCCGGAAACGCTTCTTCATGGTGATGCGCCGTGATGAGCGTCCGATTGTATGGCCAGAGGCCACACATGGTGACCCTAAATCAGCTGCGGTGCTGACAGGAAAACTGGCGCCATGGCGCACAGCTGCAGAGTGTATTGACTGGGCGATCCCTGCGGCGTCGATATTCGCCCGTAAAAAGCCACTCGCGGAGAATACCCTCAAACGGATTGCCCGCGGCATTCAGCGGTTTGTTATCGACAGTGCTTCGCCGTTCATCGTGAAATGCAACCACACCACGACCAAAGGGAAATATGACTGTTTCCGTGGCCAGGCGATCACTGACCCTCTGCAGACGATAACGAAGACCCATGGTTACGCCATTGCTGTACCTCATCTGACAAAATTCCGCACCGGCGCCACCGGGCAGCCAGTCACTGAACCGGTACCGACGGTAACCGCCGGCACGTCAAAACGCCCGGGCGGTAATGGGCATGCGTTAGGTATCGTTGAGGCGGCGCTGGCTCCGTTCCTGGCTGGCAACGGCGGCAGTGAGTACCAGGCTAAACCCCGCCCGCTTGATAAACCTGCTCACACCATCCTGAAAGAGTCCCGCTCCTGCGTTATCGCTCCGGTCATCGCGCGCCAGTTTGGTGCCAGCGTTGGTCATCGTGCCGACGAGCCCAGCGCAACTATCACTGCCGGTGGCGGCGGTAAATCGCAGCTGGTTGTGCCGACGCTCATTCAAATGGGATACGGAGAACGGCCTGGCCAGGCACCTCGCGTGCCAGGTCTCGACAAGCCGCTGGGAACCGTTGTTGCTGGTGGCGGTAAACATGCGGTTGTTGGGGCGTTTCTGGCTAAACACTACGGCGGAAACTACCAGGGCGCCGGTGTGGGTCTGGATGAGCCCGCGCACTCGGTGACAACAGTTGATCACCATGCCGTGGTTGCTTCTCACCTCGTGAAACTGCGCGGCACTTGCCGCGATGGCCAGCGTACTGATGAACCTATGCCGACAGTCACAGCTGGTGGGCAGCACGTGGGGGAGGTCAAAACCACGCTGGCGGTCGATGATTACGACGAAGAGCGAGCGCACCAGGCGCTGGCTTTCCTGCAGGAATACTGCGGGGAGGATTGCACCGGGCTGGTGGAAATTGGCAGCGTGACATACCGCATCGTTGATATCGGCATGCGCATGCTGCAGCCGCATGAGCTATACCGCGCACAGGGCTTCCCAGAGTGGTACATCATCGACCGGGACTATCGCGGCGTGAAGTATTCCAAGGACAAGCAGGTGGCGCGCTGCGGAAACGCCGTCCCGCCGCCCTTCGCTGAGGCGCTGGTTAGGGCCAATCTGCCGGAAATGTGCGTCAACAAACAGGAGCGAGCAGCATGATGAAGTTAACTCTCAGGCAGCAGGAGGTTCTGAACCTCCTGATCGACTACCAGCGTAAGCATGGTTTTCCACCTACCACCGACGAACTGACCGGCATGCTGGGGTGCCGGTCCCCCAATGCGGCGGCAACACACCTAAAGGCACTGGAGAGAAAAGGGGCCATCACAATCACCCGCGGGGTATCCCGCGGTATCAGCATCACTCCTTCGGTTTCCCGGAAGGAGTTGGTCGTTAACCTCAACAGCATCGTGAAAGTAAAACTCAACGATGTGGCCATAAGGCACATGAAAAGCCAACACGAAGAGAATCGTATACGTCTTCCTGGGATATTCGGAGAGTTTGTGCCGCCGGCGACAGACGAAAATGGCTATTCGTCAATGACCCTGTGGAGACTCATGTCTGACCTGGGGCAGCTTTGCTATTGCGCCGGCGACGTACCTTTCGAACTCAAAATGGTTCTGGAGGATTAATGAAATTTATTCTTCCATTCCCACCTAGCGTGAACGCCTACTGGCGGTCCCCAAATAAGGGGGCCGCGAAAGGTAAGCTGCTTGTCAGTGAGGCAGGTCGCAGGTTTAAGCATGCGGTGCGTGCTGCAATCATCGAGCAACTGAAGGCGATCCCCAGTCCATCAGCTGCCAATGCAGAAGTGGCTATAGTCCTTTATCCGCCGGATTACCGCCGTCGTGACCTCGATAACTACAACAAAGCGCTTTTTGACGCACTGACATTCGCTGGCATCTGGGAGGATGACAGCCAGGTAAAGCGCATGGCTATTGAGTGGGGTGAGAATGTTAAGGGAGGACGGGTAGAAATCACCATAACGGCATACAAAAAAGTGGTGGATACATGTACAGCTGTGGGTTGAAAGATCGCCGAGATGGCAGTAATGTCAAAGAGTGCAAACGATATGGGCGTGCAGGCCCTTTCGTCACGTCAGAGTGTATGGAGATAAATATGGCTCACCATGTTATGGGCGTAGCTGCGCCTGTTGATCATCAATTACATCAAATCATTCCGGTAACCCAGGGCATTATTGGCGAACATTCAGCATCTCTCGTCAGCGCCAGGCGGTTGCATGAATTTCTTGCAGTCGGTCGTGATTTCACTAACTGGGTCAAGGGTCGGATAAGCCAGTACGGTTTTGTTGCTGGCGTTGATTTCGTCATAGTGGAAAATTTGAGCTCGCCAAAACCGGCGAGCGCAAAATCCCGGCAACAGCTTGAGCATGACTACCTGATCACCATTGATATGGGCAAAGAGCTGGCAATGGTTGAGCGCAATGAAAAAGGCCGCCAGGTAAGACGCTACTTCATCACTTGCGAACAGCAGGCAAAATCAGCAGTAACGCCGGCACACCCGGATTTCTCCAATCCCGCACTGGCAGCGAGAGCATGGGCAGACGAATATGAAGCGCGGCAGCGGATTGAAGCGTTAAGCCATCGACAGGCGCAGTATATCGATCACCTCGAAAATCTGTTTACTGACGGCTTGTCTCCCGTACAGTTTTGCAAACGTCTGAATGGGGTCAACGTTAGCAAGGTAAGTGCGTTCCTGCAGGGGGCAAACTGGTTCTACGATGACAACCCTCAGGGGAATCATGCGCAATGGCGAGTCAGGTCCCAGGTCAGGGATAAATATCTCACCGAGAAAAGCACGAAGGTTTCACCGAGCGCTGCTGCCAGCTTCACAACTTATCAGCCTATCCTTTTGCGCGATGGGGAAGTTTGGCTTTATCGCAAGTACCTCAAGGGGCAGCTTCCGATGAAACAGTCCTGGAATGGTCAATATACTCACGACAAAGAGCTCTCAGGGAGAATTCAGTGAGAGCATTGTTGACCCCTGAGATTGTATCGCGCCTGGGGATTGTATTGTTTAAGCCCGGGCGCGAGTTAATGCATCTTTTTATCGGCGGCCGCGTTCTGATTGAGCGACAGCCCGATAAGATGAAATCCCTGCCGACCGGACGGATCCCTGATGCGCGCCAACCGCTTGCAGAACTAGACATATTGCGCGTCTTTTTCAGTGATGAACGCGTATTGAATGCTGTTGGTGGTATTAACGCGCTTGAAGCATGGCTGATCCGAAGATTTAAAGAATGCCAGTACCCTCATTCGGATTACCATCATCATGAGGTTGTAACCATGCGCCATCCCCCTGGCGCGATGGTGGTTTGTTGGCATTGCGACCGGACACTGGCAGAACAGACTACGGTTCAGCTGTCAGAACTGGCTTACCGGAACGTCGTGGATTGGGTGATCGACATTGTTCTAATCAGTCTCGGGTATAACAAGGAACGCGAGCTATCGATGGCGGAGCTCTGCTGGTGGGCGGTGAAGTCGGGTATTGGCGAAGCCGTTACTGAAACGATGGCACAGCACGCTCTAAGGCTTCCAAATGAGCCGTTTCTTTCCGTCTATAAAGAAAGCGACATTGTCCCGTCGGTACCCGCAGTCGATATTTTTCAGGAATTGGTGAAGGGGGTAGGACTACCAGAAAGCGGTGTTATTGACGAGTTAGCTGAAGAACCTCTGGAATACCATAAGCCAGTCCTGAAGCTGTCTATCGATCCCGAAAGCCCGGAATCATTTATGCTCCGGCCTAAGCGGCGTCGCTGGGTCAGTTCTGAATACACCCGATGGGTAAAAACGCAGCCATGTGAATGCTGTAGGCAGCCGGCTGACGATCCACACCACATCATAGGCCATGGCCTGGGAGGAACCGCAACTAAAGCCCATGATCTCTTCGTGATCCCACTGTGCAGAGTGTGCCACGACGAATTACATGCCGATGTACCAGCATTCGAACAGAAATACGGTACACAGTTAGAACTGTGGGTGCGTTTTCTGGATCGGGTAATGGGTATTGGCGTCATTTTAAAAGCATGAGTGTATGGAGAATTAAATGCGTGATATGTACGAAGTATTAGACCGTTGGGGCGCGTGGGCTTCCTCTGATAAAAACGGAGTCGACTGGCAACCAATTGCAGCGGGATTTAAAGGTCTGCTGCCTCATGGAAAAAAATCGCGCCTGCAGTGCGATGATGATGAAGGGATCATGATTGACGGGTGTGTAGCTCGATTGCGCAAGTATAAACCTCAAGAGCATGAGTTGATTATTGCTCATTTTGTCATTGGCATCTCATTAAGAACCATCGCGAAGAAGCGGAAGTGTTCTGATGGTACCATCAGGAAGGAATTGCAGACTGCAATGGGGTTTATCGATGGTGTTTTATCGATTCTAACCCCATGATTTTCTATTGATTGATATGAATTCGGTCCCCTAGGTAATATAGACCGAAAAAAGTGGCAATAAGCATTTGCCAAGTTAGAAACATAAATGCAGTTATATAAAACCATTCGGCAATAATGCTGATGCCTATATTTATAACTGGAGTTACGAATGCGTTAAGCATTACGATGCTAATGCTTAACGCTGTTAAAAATGAGAAAAGCATGCAAAGGAATAGGCGTCTTGTGAGTTTCTCATTTGTATTTACTGTTCTCCCATTTTCTTTGGTTATCTTGATTTTTATAAATGGCGTTCCATTTGAACCAATTAATGGGTAGTCTATTTGTTCTCTATTGAATGTTGCGATTGCTGCAAGGGCTGCAATGTAAAAGCCTGGGAGATTTGATAT